>Ga0209013_10002805_pt1 | contig 15709 bp, 14 predicted proteins | sample Cruoilmetagenom2_FD_187291 | JGI IMG/M metagenome (GOLD analysis project Ga0209013, IMG submission 187291) | Oil polluted marine microbial communities from Coal Oil Point, Santa Barbara, California, USA - Sample 2 (SPAdes) (version 2) | ecosystem: Environmental > Aquatic > Marine > Oil seeps ... | reverse complement strand
CCGATGTCCCCAAAGCCAGGCGAATTTTGATGGAGATGGAAATTCCGGCATTTGTGAATGAAGTTGTAGCCGCAGAAATCGCGGATAAACCCGGCAGTCTGGCGAAAATTTTGCAGCCGCTTACCGAAGCCAATGTTTATGTGGTGTTCATGTATGCATTCATTGGTTTTTCCCAGGGCAAAGCGGTGATGATTTTTCGGTTCAGTGACAATGATAAGGCCATTGAAGTCATGCAAGCCAACAATGTGAACCTGTTGGATGCCGGTACCTTCGACATACTTGAGACGGACGGATAGCGAGATACTCAATACCGGGCCAAGCAATGCTAATCTGTTAGATTGAATCTTGCGGCGATAATGTTGCGGGTCTTTCGATTTCGGATTTTCGATTTCGGATTTTCGATTGAAAAGATTGCGTGGCTAAGTCGCAAGTTACGTGGTGTTGGCTGCGTATGGCAGGTTTGGAATTTGTTAAAATAGATTCCATCCTTAAAAACCGCGTAATTCGTAACCCGCAACGGGAAACACGCAACTCGCAACCCGTAACTCGTAACCCGTAACCGAAACAATTGACGATTGAATATTGACAAATTATGGAAGTCGCTTTGCTCCATCGTTAAACAATTTTTAAATCGATAGAATTCCTTAATTCGACATTCGTCATTCACCATTCGACATTCCAACAAAACCCGTAACTGGTAACCCGTAACCATGTCTACCCGCAAACCCAAATATGATGCAGCAGAATCAGATGGGTCGTCTAAGACTTCACAAAAATCAGGCGCCAAGAGGGTGAATGAAGAAACCAAGATCCAGGCCGATCGCTACCAGATGCTTATTGAAGCGGTAGCCGATGGTTTCTATGAGGTCGATCTGAACGGGAATTTCCGGTTTTTCAATGACGCCCTCTGCCGGATTTTCGGATATTCGCGCAGCGAGATTCAGGGGCGTAATTTCCGGGAATTCATGAATGAAGACAATGCCCGAATTGCCCTTGAAGCCTTTAACCGCATTTACCGGAGCGGCAGGGGCGATGTTTACATCGAATGGGGAATTTCCCGCAAGGACGGGGAAAAGCGCCATCTGGAAATTTCTGCCGGCCTGATTGAAGATGACAGCGGGCAACCCATCGGCTTCAGAGGCATTGCCCGGGATGACACCGACAGAATATTAGCCCAGCAGGCTTTAAAGGAGTCTGAAGCCTGCGCCCTGGAACTGTCGCAGACCAGTCGGAGGGCGGAAAAGCGCTACCGGGCGTTTCTGGAATTTTTGCCGGATCCCGTTTTTGTTTTTAAAATGGACAATACGGTTTCCTATTTGAATCCCGCCTTTGAGAAAGTTTTCGGCTGGACTCTCAAAGAACTGGAGGGCAAAATTATTCCGTTTGTTCCGGAAGATTCAAAAGAGAATACCAAACACGGTATCCAGCGATTGTTCAAAGAAAAAGCCATCCACGGATTTGAAACCAAGCGCTTGACCAAAGACGGCCGTCTGCTGGATATCATCATCGATGGTGCTATTTTCTACGACGCGCAGAACAATCCTGCCGGGCAGGTAATCACCCTTAGGGATGTCACCCTGGAAAAGCGCAGCGCACGCATCAACCAGGCGCTGTTCCGCATTTCACAGGCCCTGCACCAATATCGTGGATTGGATGAAAGGCTTCAATTTATCACCCGAGAAGTTCGAGACCTGATGGAAATCGAAGGTGCTTCGGTAATTCTTCTGGATGAAGAAAAAAAGGAGTTTTATTTCCGCGAATCTATATATGATGACGGCGAGACCGGCGAAAAAATGAAGGAGATCCGTTTTCCCGCTGACAAAGGGGTGGCGGGTGAAGTATATCGCACAGGCGAGCCTTTAATCGTACATGATACTACCGGTGATTCTCATTTTTTCAGCCAGGTGGATGAAAAATCCCACTTTCAGACCCGCAATATGCTGGATGTGCCTATTCAGATCCAGGGTCGCCTGATCGGCGTGCTGTGCGCCGTAAACAAAAAGGAAGGAAACTTTGATCAGCCGGACGTTGATTTGCTGACCGCCATTGCCAATTATGTTGCCCTTCCGATTGAAAATGCCGGCATCCATGAAGAACTCAAGCGCTCCTATCAGGACGTTCAGAGCCTGAACCGGGCCAAGGACCGGGTGATTCATCATCTATCCCATGAATTAATAACCCCTGTGTCTATTTTGAGCGCTTCGCTGGGTCTGCTCAGAAAGAGGCTGGCAGGCATCGAAGACCGCAACTGGGATTCCATCCTGGATCGCGCTCAAAGAAACCTCGATCGGCTGCTTGATATGCAGTATGAGATTGAAGACATTTTAAGAGAAAAAAACTATAAAACTTATTATCTGCTGTCTTCACTGCTGGACGCCTGTGCCGATGAACTGGAGGTGCTGGTCACCGAGCAACTGGAAGAAAAAGATATCATTTTGCGTTTACGTCAACGGATCGAGGAACTTTTCGGCCCCCATGAGACACTGTCGGAAGAGGTCCGGTTGGATCAATTCGCCAAAGAGAAAATAACGGCGCTCAGACCCCGCTTTGCGCATCGCAAATGCAATCTGGGAACCCGAATATCCAAAGTCCCGGTCATCTGGATCCCGCCGGATGTCCTCGGTAAAATAATCGAAGGTTTGGTCCGCAACGCCATTGAAAACACCCCTGATGGTGGTCAAATCATCGTTACGGTGAAAAAAGGAGATATCGGTCCTGAACTGGAGATTAAAGATACCGGAATCGGTATCAGCGAAGAAAATCAGCGGCTGATATTTGAAAATTATTTCACGGCCTATGAAACCATGCAGTATTCATCCCGCAACCCCTATGATTTTGGCGCCGGGGGCAAAGGTTTTGACTTGCTGCGGATGAGAATATTTTCGGAACGCTATGATTTCAAACTGAAAATGAAATCCCAGCGCTGTCGCCTGCTACCGGAGGATAGGGAAGCGTGTGCCGGTTATATCGAAAACTGCGTCCACAGTGCGCAACCGGAAGACTGTCTGGATTCAGGTGGTACGACGGTAACGATCCAGTTTAATGCAGCGGATCGGCGTGCAAAGTCCGGCGGTAAATCCGAGTAAAGTGCAGGCCGTACTTTTTTCAGGGTTTTGGATTATTGGATTAAAAGGTTTCAGGTTTCATACAGGGAATAGCAATTACAAGTGCTGACACCTGACACCAGACACCTGAAACCAAAAAAATGAGTGACACAGGAATCAAATTGATTTTACTCGGGATAACTTTGCATCATCAATATAGGGAATACTAATCATGAGCCAACCGCATCAACCTAACCAGGAAACTCAGAGAACAATGGAAAGTCCGGATCAATTTTTCCGGGAAATTGAGATCCAGTTTTTGATTCACGAGCTTAAAGATCCGATTTCGATTGTCGAAACAGGTTTGCGCACCCTGTTGGAAAAAAAAGAAAAATTTGGTCCTTTGCTCCCCAAACAGGAAAACACTTTAAAGCGCACCCTGAGAAATACCAAAAAAGCGCGGGAGATGCTGAACAATTTGCTGGAAATCGGACGCTCCGAATCCGGCTGTTTTATCTGCTCCCATTTCCAACCGGCCAAATCCGTCTATCAGGCCATGAAGGACTCGCTGGAAATCATGACCGGGCCTCTTTCCGAGGAAATCGGGAAATATCAGGCCGAAAAAGATGCCCTCGAGTTGCTTTCTCGAAACGGGATTCACCTGGATACTTCCCCCCGGGTATCAGATACCGAAATCTTTCAAGATGAGATCAAATTTCGTCAGATTGTCGGCAACCTTTTAAAAAATGCTCTTCATCACCGGCGAGAACGCCTCGAAATTAAAATGGACATCGAAAACGATGTCGTGTCGCTCACAGTTTCCGATGATGGACCGGGTGTTGAGCCGGATCATCACGAGATGATATTCAGGCGCTATGCCCAGGTAAAGGAATGCTCCATTGTTCCGCGCAAAGGCCACGGACTCGGACTGGCCGGCGCCCTTATCCTGGCCAGATGCCTCGGGGGCGATATCAAAATTGTCAGTGAAAAAGGGCAGGGCGCTGCCTTTTGTCTGACGTTGCCGGTGAATATGAAAAATGTTCAGTGATAATTCTAGTCATATCGGATATACACGAGAATTATCATGCCCTTGACTGCGTGATGCAATCCGTTTGAATATGATATTACTGAAACGAGCAAATTTCTGAGGGATTCAAATTTCCTGATTATTCATTATACTGTAAATAAAATTTGGATTTAACAGATTCGGCAACCCCCAACCATGATATCAGTATATTTGTCAAAGTTGTGCAAATGGCAAGTGATCTCAGGTCTTGAAAAGCCTAAAATTTCTTATTGATTAAGCACAAATCTGCAATTTTGGAAAATTTCACATTCCGCCTGCTAATCCCAAAATTTTCGAGCGCCTTCAAAGATTCGCTTCAGGCACGATTTACACAATTTGGGCTCTTGCAAAATACTGGGGACTTTCGTATGCATTATGCAATCGGACATTTCGTGAACTATGGCAATAAGTGTTCGGTTGCATAATACCAATATTGACCGAGGACTGATTGCAACGATCCTTGGCTCGGATAGATTCTCGGTAAAAAATACAATGAGGCTTTCATGGAATTTGATCTTAAGCAAGGTTGCACCGGAGTAGACTGGAAGGTAGTCTCTGACACATTAAAGCGCGTCGGGATGGCGTATTACGAACCAGACTTGCATAAAAAGGCTTTTGAAGCCAGCCATACCACCGTGTTCATCTATCACGATGATCGATTGATCGGATTTGGCCGAGCCATTTCTGATGGCGTCTATCAAGCAGCTATCTATGATTGTGCGGTTCTTCCTGAATTCCAAGGAAAGGGGATCGGAAAGACGATCATGGATAACATCTTATCTCAGGTCTCTCATTGCAACGTAATTTTATATGCATCCCCAGGAAAAGAAGGTTTCTACCAGAAACAAGGATTCCGGAGGATGAAAACGGGCATGGCTCACTTCAAGAAAAGTGAAGCGATGCGAGAAAGTGGATTCACAGAATAACGGAAGAAGTGTTTGGTCATAACTGTCCTTTTGAAACCGAGGCATATTGGCAATAGTCCACACTGTCATTTGACAGTTGCAGTTAATGTAGTTGCCCCAAAGCCAAGCCCACGGCGACAGCGGTTGCGATCAAGGACGTAGTCTTCAGAATTTCCCACAAGCGCCCTAAAGAGGCTATCAGGTTCCGGTTAAGTGTATTGCCTAATGCTTTCATATTCCCCCCTAATTTTCTGTTTCGTTGTCTATCAGATAGGATCCTGCTTTTTCCTTGATTATTAAACATTAATTGGGTTCATAGGCGACCCGAATATTGCTGAATTATTGAGCAAGATTCGGGTGGTAAATTTTATTTTACGTGCTAATCTGATGAATATATAAAAACATTTTCTGAAACAGGAGGTTCGTAATGGAAGATAAATATTTAGTATTGGACATTGCTTTGACAGAGGCAAAAAAATGGGTTAGCGAAATTGATGACAGACCTGTTAGCTCGAAATTAACATTTGATGAACTAAAGGAAAAAATCAAGTTTCCTTTGAATAATTCAAGCATGCCAGCCGAAGATGTAGTTAAGCATATTATTGATTCTGCCAAGGATGGTCTACTGGGATGTGCTGGTGGAAGATTTTTTGCCTGGGTAATTGGAGGTTCACTTCCTTCTGCATTGGCATCAGACTGGCTTGTCAGTAGCTGGGATCAAAATTCCGCACTTTATGCCTGTAGTCCTGCTACAAGTATAATTGAAGAGACAGCAGGTGAATGGATATTGGAATTACTTGATTTGCCGAGAGAGAGTTCCTTCGCGTTTACCACCGGTTGTCAGCTTGCGCATTTTACCTGTCTATCAGCGGCAAGAAACAAGGTATTAAAAAACGTCGGTTGGTCTGTTTCTCAAGATGGGCTTTTTGGCGCTCCCCCAATTAAGGTGTTTACCAGTCAGCATCGACATGGGTCCATCGACCGTGCGATACGCTATCTTGGACTTGGAAATAAATCGCTTCAAGCAATTAATACGAATGACCAGGGTGAAATACTCGTTTCCGAGTTTGAAAGCTCTTTACAGGAATTTGAAGGACCTAAAATAGTCGTTTTAGATGCTGCTGATCTAAATATCGCAGCTTTTGATTCATTCTCTGAGCTTATTCCCATCGCACGACAGCATGGTGCTTGGGTCCATGTTGATGGTGCTTTCGGCCTTTTTGCCCGTGCGAATCCAAATAAAAAAAATCTTACAAAAGGTATCGAACTGGCTGATAGTTGGGCAACCGATGCCCACAAATGGCTTAATGTTCCTTTCGATTGTGGGATAGCAATTGTTAAAGATAAGGACTCTCACCGAGAGGCAATGACAATACAGGCATCTTATATTGCTTCTGATAAAATAGCCAGAGATCAAATTGATTGGAATCCGGAATGGTCACGAAGAGCGCGAGGAGTACCTGTTTATGCCGCTTTAAGAGAACTTGGAAAAGAAGGCGTTTCTGATTTAGTAGCAAGAACCTGTAAATTTTGTAAAATGATAATTGAAAAAATAGGAGAGCTGCCTGGTGCTGAAATCATATGGAAGTCAGAGCTAAATCAGGGGCTGATAAGATTTCGTGATTTAAAACAGAATGCAGGTGAAATAGATCATGATACTCAGACACAAAAAATTATTGATGCCGTTAATGATTCTGGAGTAGCATTTTTCTCACCAACTACCTGGGAGAATCGATTGGCAATGCGTGTAAGTGTTGTAAATTGGCGAACAAACGAAAGTGATGTAAAGAAAACGGTAGAAATATTTCACAAATTGTTATCTTAAAAGCTGAAATTTTAAAGTTTCGTGATTGAAAGGGGTTGGAATGCATTCATACGATTATTCCCAGCAATCAGACGATTACAAAAGAATCGAAAAGGCCATTCAGTATTTAGAGGCCAATTTTAAATCCCAACCGACATTGGAGAAAATTGCAGAAAGTGTTCATCTTAGCAAATATCATTTTGATCGTATGTTTAAACGGTGGGCAGGAATAAGTCCGATCCAATTTCAACAATTTATGACGCTCGATTATACAAAGCAGAAACTGGCCGATTCAAGGAGCCTCCTCGATACCGCCTTAGATGCGGGTCTTTCAGGTCCCAGTCGTCTCCATGATTTATTTGTCACTTTCGAGGCAATGACACCTGGAGAATTTAAAAAACAGGGGGCAGGATTGGAAATATTTTATGGTTTCTGCGACTCTCCGTTCGGCGACTGTTTGCTTGCCATCACAGAACGAGGCATTTGTCATCTTGGATTTGTAAAAGGGGATAAACGGTCCGAAGCGTTGAACCAGCTTTTTGAAACGTGGCCTGGAGCCGTATTCACTGAAAGCCACAAACCAATCAATTTAATTGCGAACGATATATTCAGATATGATCGAAATAAAAAACCAAGTCCGTTTAATTTACACCTTAAAGGTACAAACTTTCAAGTAAATGTATGGAAAGCTCTATTGAGCATCCCCGAAGGATGGGTAGTAAGCTACCAAGATATTGCCTCTCATATAGGGCACCCTAAAGCATTTCGGGCGGTTGCGAACGCAATTGCCATCAATCCCGTTGCTTATCTAATTCCATGCCATCGGGTGATTGCTAAATCTGGAAAAATCCATAAATATCGTTGGGGCTCTGCGAGAAAGAAGGCTTTGATTGGATGGGAAGCCGCGAGATCGGCATAAAATCAATTCATGTATCTAATGCCCATTTGCGTGCCCGAAAGATGCTGAGGTGAGGACTACGACCATTAGTCCTCATATAATGGGTAACAGAAAGTACAAGGAATCTCAAAAATATTCCTCGGTTGTCCTTTTTATGCTTTAAACTCTTCAATAGAGGTCGTCGAGCTGGTTAAGATTAGCCAACGCTATACACTAATTTTAAGAATTCCATCTTACGGCTATGAATCCATCATCAAAAAGATTTTCACCTTGCATCAGTAAACCTAACAAAATTCCAATCATTCCAAATTCAAACTTTGAAACGGTTTCCAATTTTTTGTAAGTCCAAATTATTTGTCTGAGCTGATGAACTGCCGAACCCACCTGTTTCTTCTTCCAGGTTGCGACCGCCATTCTTTTGATCTTTTTCTTTCTTTGCCTCTATAAGAGAAATTACTTAATTTAAAATTCTTTCGCCTCTCTTTTAATGAACACCTGTCAAGCTTTGCGCGTTTGACCAGGAGAATTTTTGACCTTTTTCTTCCGGATAAATATAAAATCTGCAATAAAGTCAAAAAATAGGTGGCTCACTTAGGCAATGAGCCACCACGTTAAGGAGAGTAAGATAAGAAAAGGAATACAAATCCATTTCACCTATCATGTACCGAAAACATCAATACTCCACTTTTTTTATCTTGTCGAAAACGAATCGGTTACATTCCGAACCGAAAATTTACTCTGCAGGGACGTAAGGAATTTCAGCACCCCACCATCCTTCTGATTCAGATACTTTCAAATCTTCTTGAGTAGGAGCCTTGTAACCCCACCAACTAAAAGTCATGTGATCATTCGTTTTGTAAATGGTATCGTGCTTGTAGAATTCAGCGGTGCAGCCAGCTAAAAAAGCAGCAATGATAAGTAAAAAAATAATGTTTTTCATGACCAAACCTCCTTTAAAGCAAGAAGAGATTCTATCCCCTTTGCTTTGTGATAATACTTCCATTATTAATAGTTCGACCCTCTGTTTACTTCTGCTACAATCATCCTCAAATTGAAAATTATTTATGCTGAAACCCGAAATCGATTAACCCATTGTCGTGCAAAGTGATACATTGCCTTTACCTCTACAAAAAAATTGAAGTATCCTCAACATAAGTAAAAGTATTGGAAATGAGAGTTCCAGAGTTTTAAGATTAGAATCCAAATTGTCGTTACACGAACAATCCAGAAGCAGGATATTTTTCACATCAATCTCCTGTTGTTTTTACTAACCTTTGGCAGCCGGTGGCTAACGCATGGTTCTTTAAAGTAGAGTTAGGATTGTGTGACAAAATTTTCCTTGTTTAAAAAATGCTGATTGCTAATAACACTGGAACTCTTTTCCAAATACTTTGTTATTCTTGATATTTGCAGTAAATATGCCAACTGAATAATTCTAATATTTTATACAAAATTACAGATACTTACCGCGTCAGGACTGGGATCTATATAGATTTAAATTGTGCAAAAACTTACCAATAATTGTGAAAACAATTTCATAGGTCTTAGTGTATTTAAATACTTGTTTTGATTGAGCACTATATGTAGTTATCAAATTATGTAATGTTTCCAGTTTATTGAAACAACCATACACAAACTTTTTATCGAAATTGGATTTGGTACTGTTTTTGCTGTCGATAGCGGGTAGCTATCTGAAGGACAATTATTCTAATGGAAATTTCAACTGATACTGATAAATTTTTAATTGCCTCAAGGAATGCGTATCATAAATTCCAAAAACAACACATTCCCTTTGCTGCCGTTAAACTATATTTTTCTGGATTGGGAGGTGAAAGGACAAAAGTTGATGATATTGTAGGTAACAATTTTAGGAGTGAAAAAGACTCTATCTTAAAAACTAAAAATAATTATGCCATTTTAATGCATAATACATCTTGCCAGGCGGCAGAACCAGTTATGAACCGTTTATCAATAGAGCTTTCTCGGCTGAGATGTGAGTCAAAAATTATAGCAAAAACGCAGCAAATAAATGCACATGCATACATAAATGGGATCGGTGAAGGAGTTGCGAAATTACAATTTAGACATCTGGATTTAATTCATCCATCGGGTAAGGATAGAGATAAGAAAAATCAACTCAACATTAGAGAATACCTAAGGTGGACACAACCTATGGGGATTAAAGGATATAAATCATTCAGCATAAAAGTGTAATTTAATTCTTCAAAAATTTAGGCTCTCAGTTTACCTAAGCACCCACAAAGGGTGCCATGAATCTGATACTCAGATAGCAAAACCCAATCCTATCCACGTTAAACCTATTATCGTTTCTAATTTAAAACTATATACGCAGAATCTCTAAAATTAATTCGCAAATTTAGGATTTCCAAACGAAATCTATAATTTTGCTAAATTGTGGATGTCGGCTATGCATCCACAATGGCTGCTTTTTGTGGATATCTTCAGCAAATCGGAAATAAATCGCCTAAGCCTAAAAGGTGGGTGCTATAATTAAAGAAACGGTATCGGCTTGCCTGTGTCAAAGGCCAGGGCCTGGCACAGGGCAATCAGGTTTCCCTTTTTATCGGTGACTTTGATGTCGTAGCTGACTGTTTTTTTGGTCTGGCTCACCCGGCGTGCTTCTGCTCGTAACTGCAGCCCGGGTTTGGGACTGGAAACATAGGTGACATTCACATTCAGTGCCACGGCCACGGTGCCGTCAGTTTGGCCGGCGGTTTCAAAGGCCTCGTCAATCAATGCATACAGTGCTCCACCGTGAGCGCGGTCATAGATGTTGTTCATCTTCTCAGGTACATAAGTCATATGCACCACAGAATGACCCTTTTCCAATTCCACCAGCTCCATATTTAACGCCCGGGCAAACGGCTCCTTTTTTACTGCTCGCAGAATTGCCTCTTTGACCTTTTGATCCATTGTCTCTCTCCAAACTAACCCTCATGTTTTAGTTTCTGTTCCATCAAAAAGTGTATGGGATCTCAACGAAGTCGAACTTTTCAGGGTCAAAATTTTTTGTATTGCGGGTGTTTAATTTTATTTTATGGTGCAAAGCTAAAGCAGCCTGGAAAGCGTCAGGCAGTTTCCACCGATGAACTCTTTGCAGATCCGCCGCCATATCTGCCACAGGTTGGTCGATAATGAGAAGTTTGTACTGGTCCAAGAGCGGTACAACTACTTTTTTATCATCTTTTTCTAAACCGGCCAGAATTTCGGCTCGCGTGATGACGGAAACTGCAGTTTGCTCGGGCTGAAGCTTCAGTATAAATCGAGTAGCTTTCTCGATACCGTTTAAGTGATCAATTAATATAACGGAATCAAGCAACCGCTTTATCATGATGAATGCCACTCCGAACGGATGCTTTCCTGGTATTCAAGACCGTTGCCTTTCTTCCAGATACCTTTTGTACTGTCAACAAGAGAACGATAAAGCTCCTGTTGTTCGGCAATCCTCAGTTTCTGAACTCCCTGGCGCACAGCTTCAGCAAGCGATATGCCGTGTACCTGGCTGTAGCTTTGCAACCATTGTTTATCTTTTTCGGGCAATGTAATTATGGTTCGATTTCCAGCCATGGCTCACCTTGAAAGTGATATATATGCATATATATCGTCATCACTATTAAATGTCAACCATAATTTCTTGACAACGTAAATTTGTTTGTTCTATATGCAAAACATATGTTCTAAATGTAGAACATTCATAGAAAGAATATAGCCATGCCAACTGAAATCAATCTACGTTTTTCAGCGACGAAAATATCTGAAACTGTGTGGGAAAGTTGATAATGATTGTGGCTTTTAAACGAGGATTGACACAAAAAACACTATATTTTCAAGAAGTTGTATAGATTTCGATATATTTTAATACACGTGTCTAAACTCCTAATTTCCCGAAATAATATGGAGGAGCGACCCAATGGCAGAAGACAGCCGAAAGTATTGGAATCCTTTCACCGAGACCCTCCCCAGAGAAAAAATCCGGGCCATCCAGCTCAAAAATTTGCGTAAACTGGTCGAATATTCTCAAACCAATTCCATCCTGTATCAGGACCGACTAAAAGACATCAATCCGGAAGATATCCGCACCATCGAAGATGTCAAGCAGATTCCTTTGCTTGAAAAAGAGGATTTGCGCCTGGCACAGGAAGATAAATCCAATTTTCTGTTCGGTGATGTGCTCGGGGTCCCATCTGAAAGGGTCAATCATTTCCGCCAGACATCGGGGACCACCGGAAAACCGGTGTATGTCCCGGAGAGTTCGGAAAGCTGGTCATGGCGCACTGAAATCTGGTGCCATATTTTGTGGATGGCCGGCTTCCGGGACACGGATCGAGTTTTTATTCCTTTCGGATACAATGTCTATGTGGCTTTCTGGGAAGGCCACTATGCGGCTGAGAAGTTAGGGTGCATGGTAGTGCCCGGCGGCGCACTGGACACCAAAGGACGCATCAATAAGATCCTGGAAGTCAAGGCAACCGGTCTGCTTAACACACCCACCTACGGCATGCATCTGGCGGAAGTTGCCCGCAAGATGGGCCTCGATCCTCGGGATTTTGGAATTCAGCGGATGATTTGCGCCGGTGAGCCCATGCCCCAGGCCACTCGCCGGCATCTGGAATCATTATGGGAGACAGAAGTTTATGACCATATTGGGGGCACCGAACCCTGTGCCTGGGCCGGCATGTGTTTTCAGCGAAAAGGCTTGCATATCATGGAACCATACTTTCTGGTCGAAATTCTGGATCTTAAAACCCAGAGCAGAGAAGTAGAGGTGGGCGAATTGGGTGTGGCGGTTGTAACCCCCTTAGGCCGGCGATCATTTCCCATGATTCGATTCAATACCAAGGACATCGTCCGCAAAGGTGAGGCTGACTGTGATTGCGGCCGAACCTCCATGATGATTGAAGAGGTGGCCGGTCGGGCCGATGATCTTTGCAAGATTCGAGGGGTTCTTTTTACACCGGTCTCCGTCGAGGAACTGTTGCGGGCTGAATTTTCCCAAATCGGCGAGTACGAAATTAGTGTCGAACGCCAGGGGGTGATGGATACCATTTCTTTGAAGTTCGAAACCCTCGAAGAAATTGAAGAAGCCGCCATGCGGATGTTAGTGGCGCAGCTTGGCGAGCGGTTAAAGGTTCGGACCAACCTGCGCTTTAATCTACAGCCGGTCAAATATCGAGATCTGCCACGCTACACACTTAAAGCCAAACGATTTAAAGACTTAAGATGAACTCCGGGAGGCCTGATGAATTCGCAAGAAAAAACACCCCTACAGGAAATGAAATTAAAGATCGAACAAATTGAAAAACTTGCCTGGGAATTAAATGATATAGGGCAGGGTATCCCCGTTATCGAGAAAAATGTCCAGAATTTTTTAAACACGGTCTTTGTTTTAAAATTCGGTATCTCGGATATCACCGAGATCGATTCCGCTTAAGGAGGTAAACAATTTTATTGCAATTCGAATAACATTCTGTTTTTTTATTGACGTCATACTAAACAGCTATTAAGTAGCTATATATCAACCCTAACGTTGCAACATTGGGGTTAACTACGATAGGAGGTATATCCGAAAAATGTTGAACCACCTTCGGTCATTTTTTGACCACTAACCCCCGAGCACAGAGAAAGGAGGAAGGTACAATGAAAAAACAAATTTTCACATTTATGTTAATCCTATGCGTTGGGCTGGCATTTGGTTTTATGAGCCCCGTAACTGCTGAGGCCGGTCCAGTCAAACTGACCTACAGCAATTTTTTCCCGCCCGGACATATTCAGAGCAAGCTGGCCGAGTCCTGGTGCAAAGAAGTGGAAGCGCGTACCAACGGACAGGTCGTGGTGGAATATTTTCCCGGCCAAACATTGACCAAGGCCAGACAGGTTTATGACGGCGTCGTGGAAGGGATATCGGATGTCGGGTTTTCCGTTTTAGCTTATACCCGCGGTCGATTTCCGGTGATGGCGGCCGTTGATCTGCCCCTGGGATATACCAGCGGTACGGTGGCCACCAAAGTTGTCAATGCGGTCTATAAAAAATTTATGCCCAAAGAGTTTATGGATACCCGGGTGATGTATCTGCATGCCCATGGACCGGGCCTCATCCACACCAAAAGCAAGCCGGTACGCAAAATGGAGGACATGAAAGGGCTCAAGTTCAGGGGACATGGAACCAGCGCACTGGTGGTCAAGGCCCTGGGCGGCACGCCGGTTCCCAAACCCATGCCGGAAACCTATCAGATGCTTCAAAAAGGCGTGGTGGACGGTGCGGTGTACCCCTTCGAGGCAAACAAAGGCTGGAAGCTGGGCGAGGTCACCCGGTTTGCAACCGCTGATTTTACGGCCGCCTATACCACATCTTTTTTTGTGGTCATGAACAAGGATAAGTGGAATTCCATATCGGCTGCCAACCAGAAAATTATCGAGCAGATCAACATGGAATGGATTGACAAACACGCTGAGGCCTGGGACACCAGCGATGCCAAAGGCATTGTCTTTTTCCTGAATCAGGGCGGTCAAATTATCGGGCTTGATGCCAAAGAAGGTGAACGGTGGCGGAAAGCAGTCGCGCCGATCATCGAAGATTACAAAGCCAATATGAACAAAAAGGGCTTTAAAGGCACCGAACTCGTTGATTTCACAATCAAAACCCTGAACAGCCTGCAGTAGATATTTAGACATAGGTTGAACCGATCCGTTTAGGTTAGAAGGTGGGCCCATTTCGAAGGGTCCACCCGACTTTAAGCGCTTAGAAATAATTTTTTTGCATTTTGTGGCAAGAAAATTTTATTGGGCTATTTTCCTTATCTTCAAATGATTGAATATTCAATATTCAATAGTCAATTCCGGCTTGTCCGGTTTTAGGTTTATTTGACAGCATATTTTAACAGGTTTGTTCGCATGGCTTTCTTCTGGAAAATCGTCCAGTGGGTTCTGGATAAAATGAAAATCATAGGCGCAGGTTGCCTGGTAGGTATGATGCTGTTGACCTGCGCGGATGTAGTGGGGCGTGCCTTTGGTCATCCCATCTTCGGCTCGGTGGAGATTGTGGGTTTTATGGCCACCCTGGCCGTGGTCATGGCCATGCCCTATACCCACCAGGTTCAAGGTCATATCGGCGTGGAGATTCTCGTGCGGCTATTTTCCGAGAAAACCCAGACCCTCATTGATATTTGTACCGGAATTATCAGCTTAATTCTGTTTGCCATCGTTACCTGGCGGATGTGGCTTTATGCCAATACCATGAAAGCATCGGGTGAAGTTTCCATGAGTCTTGAGTTTCCCGAGCATATCATCATTTATGTGACGGCGCTCTGCCTGCTGACGTTCACGCTGATTATTCTAAGAAATATTATTAATAATGTCAGAAAGTTAAAATCTAAATGAGCCCCACTACGATCGGCATCATCGGTATCGCTGTGATGGTCCTTATTTTTTTCTCAAGGATGCCGGTGGCCTATGTGATGACCCTGATCGGTTTTCTGGGCTTCAGCATCATGATTTCCTTCAAGGGTGGGCTCAACCTTCTTTCCAGAAATATCTACGATGTTTTCTCTTCCTACGGACTGACCACCATCCCCCTGTTTATTTTAATGGGCCAACTGGCCTTTAACAGCGGTATCAGCAGCCGGTTATACGACACGGCCTATAAATTCCTGGGCAGCATCCGGGGGGGGTTGGCCATGGCGACGGTGTCGGCCTGCACCGCTTTTGGCGCTGTCTGCGGATCCAGCCCGGCCACAGCGGCCACCATGGCAACGGTTGGATTGCCGGAGATGAAGCGGTATAAATACGCCGATGAGCTATCCACCGGCTCGGTGGCATCAGGCGGTGGGTTGGGAATGATTATGCCGCCCAGCGTTGTTCTGATCGTATACGGGGTTTTGACCGAAGAATCCATCGGCAAGTTGTTTGTGGCCGGAATAATTCCGGCCATATTCGTCACCATCCTGTTTATTATATCGATATATATCTTATGCC
>Ga0209013_10002804_pt1 | contig 15711 bp, 15 predicted proteins | sample Cruoilmetagenom2_FD_187291 | JGI IMG/M metagenome (GOLD analysis project Ga0209013, IMG submission 187291) | Oil polluted marine microbial communities from Coal Oil Point, Santa Barbara, California, USA - Sample 2 (SPAdes) (version 2) | ecosystem: Environmental > Aquatic > Marine > Oil seeps ... | reverse complement strand
TGAGACGCACAAAAGAAGAAGCCGCCCAAACCCGCCAGGCATTGCTGGACGCCGCCTTAACCATTTTCAGCAAACAAGGCTTCCAAGTTGCCCGCCTGCAGGACATTGCCGAGGCCGCCGGGGTGACACGCGGTGCCATCTACCATCACTTTGGGGGTAAAGCCGAGTTATACATCATGCTCATTGAAGAAGCATCGGAGCAGTCAAATGCCGTCATCAAGGATGCGATTGCGGAGGGTGGAACCTTCCAGGATATGGGTACCCGGGTACTGGTCGATTCCTGGACTTTCCTGGAGGAAAACCGTCGCTTCCGTGAGGTAGCGGAGCTTTTGTACTTCAAGACCGGGGTTGTTCCCGAGCTGGCCGAAATTGCTCGGCGGCGCAGGGAAAAGGCTAAAACGCAGGTAGACTATATCGCCGAGTTCATGCGACAGGGCATTGAAGAGGGAGGAATACGCGCTGACTTTGACCCAATGATTGCCGCACGGGCCTTCCTCGCCTACCTTGAGGGGGTCATAACCCTGTGGCTGGCCAACCGGAACGCATTTTCCATTAAAGAGAACGCGCCGGCATTAGCGGAATTTTTCGTGCAGGGAACATTGGATAGATAGCGATCTTTTTTTTGTTTTATATACATACGTACTGGCATGTATCATAATCGAGTCGTTTACCAGAAAAAGTGAAAAATACAGGAGATATGATATGACAACAACTGGCAAGACCATCAAATTGCGCGACGGCCGGTCGCTGGGATACGCCGAATACGGTGATATTGGGGGCAGGCCCGTCTTTCATTTTCACGGCTGGCCTGGTTCGCGCCTGGAAGCAGAACTTGTTGCCGAGGGCGCGGCAAGAGCCGGCGTACGTCTCATCGGTACCGACCGGCCGGGCATGGGGCTTTCCGATTTCCAGCCGGGTCGCCGAATCCTGGATTGGCCGGACGATGTGGTCGCCCTGGCCGATGCCCTGGGAATCGAACGTTTTGCGGTTGAGGGCATCTCCGGCGGGGGGCCATATGCGGCCGCCTGCGGGTACAAGATCCCCGACCGACTGACGGCTTGCAGCATCATCGCCGGTATGGGTCCTTTTGAGCTGGGCACGGAGGGGTTGATGAAAAGCAATCGCGTGGTTTTTTTCCTCTCTCGCCGTCTACCCTGGCTCCTGAGGTTGCTGCTATGGGGAACAATAGGGCGGCACAGTCAAGATGAAGAAAAAGTAGAAGGGGGGCTTTCAATGATGATGCAGGAGTTACCAGAACCGGACAGAGACCTATTTCGTACTCCTGAGATGAAGAAACTCTTAGTCAAAGAGACCTGCGAGGCTTTTCGTCAAGGGAGTAAGGGGCCAGCCTATGAAGGCAAATTGTATACCCAATCCTGGGGGTTCAAGCTCGAGGACATTACCTTTGACAATGTTTATCTCTGGCATGGAGGATTAGACGTAAATGTTCCTATTTCAATGGGGCGTTACATGGCTGACATGATTCCGAACTGCAAAGCCATGTTCTATCAGGACGATGGCCATTTATCAGTAGCTATTAACCACCTGGACGAGATCATGGCGGCCGTGCCCTCTTGATAAGTAGAACATGACAAAAAAAACCTCTATCAAATTATTCCACCTGGGATACCTGTTACCCTGATCACACTGCACCCCGGTTTGACCGCCTCTGCCTACGGGACGCCAACCCAACCCCAAGGAGCCCTCCCCGCGGCGCACCGCCAGCAGAGGCCAACCGACCCAGCCGAATTGGAAGCCTTCCTGAATGCGTTTTTCGCCGAACAGATGGAGGCGCTGCACATCCCCGGCAGGCAGGGCACCGTACAAACAGCTTGCTGGTCTGAGACTCCCATGGTGGGCGTGGGATTCCAGTTCGAGCAGGAAGCGAATCTAGACATGCTCGTCCGCTCTGGCATGGGGGTGCGCATCCCTCTGCGGGAATTCTACGGTTAGCGGGTGCTGGCGGAGACCGCGCGCGTCGCGGATGATCCGAGATACAAACGAAACGCGGTGCAAATTCAATCCCTCGTCCACGCTACAGATGGGGCGGAGAATGCAGCAGAGGCGATTCTATGTTTCATCCAAAAGTGAAAATAGACTCCCCCGAAAATACTCTTGACAAAAAGAAAGCTCCACATTATTATATGCTTAATCCTATATAGGACAGATCATATAATACGTGGAGTTTTCCAATGTCCCTCGAACATGCCATCCTCGGCTTTCTGAATTACCGCCCCTACTCAGGGTATGATTTAAAAAAAATATTCGATACATCCGTGCGGCATTTCTGGCCTGCCGACCAGAGCCAGATTTACCGCACTTTGTCGCGCATGAGCGAAAAAGGCTGGACGGAGATCGAAGTCATCCGTCAGGAAACGCGCCCTGATCGCAAACTCTATCATATCACTCCCGCAGGCGAAGGTGAATTACGACGCTGGCTGCTCACGCCGCTGCCGCCTGAAGAAAATCGCAGCGCCGATATGATCCAGGTCTTTTTCGCCGCGCAGCTTTCCAATGAGGAAATTCTGGGCAATTTCGAGCGAGCAGCGGCGTTCATGCGCGCCGGGTTGGAGCAATACGCGCACACCCCGCGTAATATCGAGGCCTACAGCCAATACACCAACTCACCGCGCGAGTTCTTCTTCTGGATGCTCACCCTCGATGTCGGCGTGTTTACTTTGCAATCAAATCTTGAGTTCATCGAGAATCTCATTCAACGCATCCGCAATGGGGAACTCCCCCAGGAATAACCTCATCAAAGGAAACAACTATGCTCCGCCAACTCCCCAAGCGCCAACGCATCCGCAAAGCCCTCGTCATTCTGGCCTTTTTGACCTTCCCGATCACGATGAATTTCCTCTCGCCCTACGTCATCATTGACGGGTCAATGAACGGCATCGTCAACGGCAGTCTGATCATGTTCGGGCTGATGTTCCTCTCCTCGCTCTTCCTGGGCCGCGCCTGGTGCGGGTGGGTATGTCCCGGCGGGGGGATGCAGGAGATCGTCGAGCCGGTCAACCGGCGCCCCGTCAATGGGCGCAAGATCGATTGGATCAAGTGGGCGATCTGGATCCCCTGGGTCAGCCTGATCGTCTGGATGGCAGTGCAGGCCGGCGGCTATTCCCGTGTGAATTTCCTGCATTTGACAGATACCGGCATCTCGGTGGACGAACCGTTCAAGTACATCACCTTCTACCTCGTCGTTGGCCTTTTCGTTGGGCTGGCGATGCTCGCCGGACGCCGGGCCGGCTGCCACACGATCTGCTGGATGGCTCCATTTATGATGATCGGTCGCTGGATCCGCAACCGCTTTGGCTGGGCGTCGCTGCGGCTGGTCGCAGATGCCTCATCTTGCAGCGACTGTAAACGCTGCACCAAAAACTGCCCGATGAGTCTGGATGTCAACGCCATGGTGCAGATCGAGCAGATGGAAGACGGAGAATGTATTTCGTGCGGCACCTGCGTGGACAACTGCTCGAAGAGCGCCATCCGTTACTCGTTCAGCGCATCTAGATAGAGAAAGATTAAAGCACACTTCCCATTGGAGATAAAAAATGGCCCTTGTATTATCGAACGAACAAGTCTGGAAGGAAGTCGAGAACCAACTCTTCGCCGTCCTGGGTATGGTGACAGCACAGGGAGAAGCGCGCACGATTGGCGTGGTCTACGCTGTGCATGACCACAAGCTGTACATAGCTACAGGAAAAGACACCTGGAAGGCGCGCCACATCAGACAGAATCCGCACATATCTATTACGGTCACGATCCCCAAGCGGATTCCGTTTTTGCCCTGGATCAAAATCCCGGCTGCGACGATCACCTTCTCCGGGCTGGGGACCGTATTTAACCCCGAACAGGTGGGAAAAGATGTGCTGCATTCTTTGCTGCGCGGTCTTGAAACGGACACAGAGATGCTGGCAACCATGTGTGTGATCATAGTAGAGCCTGTCGGTGACTTCATCACTTATGGGGTTGGAATCCCCATGATGAACATGCGCCACCCCGAAAAGGCGCGCGGCCGCGCTCCAACTGCACTTGAGAGTTAAATCCAAGCATTAATTGCGTTGGTAAAAGAGCCGTTGAGATGAAATCTGCTATTCTATAATGATCCTAATCCCTAAAGCATTTCTAAGTTTCTACTTAGCACCTTCATCGCAGCCATGGGCCAGGAGGTAAAGATATCCTGAGTAGCGAATTATTCAAGGACCAACATAAGTTGGTTCTTTTTTATTCATCATTAGTTATCGTTGTCGTGTTATTCGCTACGAATTATAAGGCTTTCCATTAACCACACCCGCTCTCTCCACGCCTGAAATTTTTAAGGTTAAAAAGCTTGACATTATAGAACAATTGTTCTATAATGATAATGCAGGTCCATTCACTTCCTCCCTTCTGTTCCAATTTAAGCATCATTCTCCACCAGCAGCTCTCCACCCACCATGCCCTCCTCACTCCTCCGCCTCCCGTCCCCCTATCCTCCTGCGGCAGCAATCCCCACTTCGTGGCCCTCTCGCTCTTTTTTGCGGCCATTTCCCCCCCAGAATTGTTCCTCCTTGTTTCTTGTTTCGCGGAACAATTAATCGTTCCTATTCGTTTTTTTTCGCGAAACGAATTCGTCCCATGCCTGAAGAGCTCAATTCGTTCAATTCGATCCTCAATCCAATAATTGTTCCTCATTGTTTCATTTTCGCGAAACAATTCCGTCCGATGCCTGCTCCGCTCATCCCGTCCCCCATCCGGGGCCCCCCGGTGCTTTCCTTGGCCCCCCAACACACTTTTAGGGTCCCCAATGCAAATTTGGGGCCACCAACCCACCCCTCTGTCCCCGGCCTGCAGAATGCCGTAAGCAACCGTGGAGCCGTTTCGACGCATTCTGCCGCAAGCAGGAACGAAGTCGCTGCGCCATCCGCTTTTTTCCCAATCCGTTGTAGTGACTTATCTCCCCCACGCGCGTATAGACCACCACACCGTTTCCCCTGTTTCCCTGTTCCCCCTGTTTCCCTTGTTTCCCCTGTTTCCCTTTCTACCTGTTTCCCTGTTTCCCTTTCTACCTGTTTACCTGTCTACCTTTCTACCTGTTTACCTTGTTTCCCTCACTCGCGTATAGACCGCAGGTGCGATGCACGCTTGTCCCGACCCTTCGAAAGATTTGAGAGGGGAAAGATAAATTAGGAGTACAATTATTATGAGATGAAGTCTTACCTGAATATGAGCAGCCTGCCGGTGCAGATGATCTTGAGCTTCATCGCGGTGGTGATATTGACTGTAGCGGCGGTTGGAATACCCGCAATCTGGCTGATCCATGAACAGCTGGATCGCCAGGCCTGGTCTCAAGTTGACCAGAGTCGACGCGCTGCCGTTGCCCTCTATGACGCCAAAACAAGCGAAATCAAAGACCTGGCAGTACTTTCTGCTCAGCGTCCAACGCTGCGGGAGTACCTGGAACAAGAGGATCGGGATGCGCTGGAGAATTACCTGGTGACGCTGATGACAGGCGCCGGGCTGGACCTGGTGGTCGTCTGCAGCACAACAGACGAAACGATCGCTTCCACAGACGAGACCATATCTGTCAATCCCTGCAGTTCGTGGCGGGATGGTACATACCAGGTTCTTGATACCGGACCGCATCCCGAGGTATGGCTGACCGCCTCCTATCCGGTTGAGAGAACTGGCGGCAGTACGGCTGAAGTGCTGGTCGCTCAAAAGTTGGATGATGAATTCACATCGGAGCTGCTTGACGAGACCGGGATAGAACACACTATCTGGGCAGGCGGTCTCCCGGCCGCGACGAGCTTCGTCACAGGAATCGAGCAGTTGGATACACTGACAAAGCAAAGCACAAGTTCCGGCGATGACGAAGGGATCATCAGAAGCACGTATACATTCGCAGGTCAGCCCTACTATACGCTGCGCACTGCGCTCACCTCGGATGGTATTGAGATAGAGGTGGCATTGAGTGTGGCGGAAAACACTTCTACCCAGAACTGGCTGGTGTGGATCATGGGGGCTGGCATCCTCGTTGTAGCCATGATGGGTTCGACGATCGGGGTATTTTTATCCCGCCGAATCAGCAAGCCCCTCGTACATCTGGCGGATACGGCGGAGGTCTTTCGTAAGGGGGATCTGAGTTCTTCGATCGCTGTAGACGCACAGGTGCGTGAGGTTGCGCAAGTTTCCCAGGCGCTGGAGGCTGCCAGAATCGAACTGCAGTCCACCCTGACCAATCTAGAGAGGGAAAAGGCCTGGGTCAATCATCTGCTCGAATCGATCGTCGAAGGTATTATGACATTGGATTCAGAAGGACGCATCACTTATTTCAGCCAGGGAGCGAGTCGCATCATGGGCTGGCGATCTGACGATGTTATCGGCAGCCCGTGTGACGATGTTTTCCGCCTGCCCGAGACCCAAAAAACCTTTAGTGAGAGTATCCAGGATATCGGCTCGAGGAGAAAACTGATTGTCGAATTGTCAGATGGTCACCATGCCACACTGGCTGTCACCCGGGCACGCCTGGCGCCCTTGGAAGCTGGGGATGCACAAACGGTTCTCGTATTCCGCGATGTTAGCGAAGGGGAGATCATCCACCGAATCCTGGGCAATTTCCTGGCGAACATCGCCCACGAGTTTCGAACCCCTCTTTCTGCAGCCGGAGCCTCCATCGAACTGCTGATCGACCAGGCTCCCGACCTGAGTGATACCGAGCTGCAGGAGCTGTTGAACTCGCTCCACCTGGGTGTGCTGGGATTGCAAACATTGGTGGATAACCTTCTGGAGTGTGCCAGCATTGAGGCTGGTCGATTTCGTGTTTCACCACGTTCAAATGATATTGCAGAAATCATCAGCATCGCGGTGCAGACAATGCAGCCGCTGCTGGAGAAGTACGGGCAGCGTCTGTTGGTTGAATTACCTGCGAATATCCCGGTCGTACATGCAGACGCGCGGCGGATTGAGCAGGTTCTCGTAAATCTACTGTACAATGCCAGTAAATTTGGCCCCGCAGATGCAGAGATAACAATTGGTGTGATGGTGGATCAAATGTGGGCGAAAATACAGGTTGCAGACCGGGGTCCTGGAATTTCTCACGAACAAAAATCTTTCGTGTTCCGCCGGATTATGTATCCAGATACGAGCAGTGACAGCGCCAAGGTTGGGGCAGGTCTGGTCTGTCAGTGGTCAAGGCTGTCATAGAAGCCCATGGCGGTCAGGTTGGTGTAGATGATCGCCCCGGCGGTGGGGCTGTATTCTGGTTCACTTTGCCCCTGGTAAATGAAGGATGAAAGCTTTAATCGTAGATGACGATCGAGTCCTCGCCGATGTGGTGGCTTTTACCTTGCGCAGAGAAGGGTTTGAGGTCATCAAGGCGTACGACGGCAGATCCGCGGTCCAGCGTTGGGTCGAAGAGCAGCCTGACATTATCCTGTTAGATGTAAATATGCCCGAGCTGGATGGCTTTTCCGTTTGCAAACAGATCCGGGGACAATCCGACACCCCTATCATTCTTCTCACAGTTCGGGGAGAAGAGGATGATATCATCAAAGGGTTTGAGATTGGTGCCGATGACTACATCGTGAAACCCTTCAGCCCGCGGCAGTTAGTAGCCCGAACAAAGGCCGTTTTGCGCCGGGCTGGCAAAGCGGCTGCGGCTCCCATACATCAAGCAGGTGACCTGAACTTCGACCGCAGCCGGCGCGAGGTGACCATCGGAGATGGAGATGCAGTCTCGCTCACACAATTAGAAAACCGTCTGTTCGAATGTTTGATCGTTAATGTGGGTCATGTGCTCACGACGGATGCGATTATCGATCACGTCTGGGGTCCGAGTGGGGGTGACCGGGACATGCTTCGTCAGCTGGTGCGTCGGCTGCGTGGAAAAATTGAACCTGATCCTACCAATCCGATTTACATAAAAACTATCCCCGGTCTGGGTTACGGACTCGTAGTAAAACGAGAAATCTCTTAACCGGCTGCACTGTCTGAAATTAATGAGCCTGGAGAGCTGCATCGTGATCTCTCCAGGCTTTTTGCATTTGTCACAAGACTGTCACAACCTCATCACAATGTTTGTTATCCCAATTTGATAAATTTAAATAACGGATCCAGCAGTAACGGATTCTCGGGTTATTTCCACCCGTGAGTCTTTGTCTTCTTACCTGGAGGTCAGAATGATCGCAAAAGAGAACACGATTGGAGCGCAGTCAGCGCTTGAGAAAAAATATATCCAACAATACCTGCTTGCACAGGGATACTGTTTGTCCGATCTGCGTGGTATGCCATCCGAATTTTCACGTCGCTTGATGAGAGAGGCGAGTTTATATGCTTCGCTGAAGCTCGCTGAACTGGAATCGAAGGCGCGCCTCCGCAAGAATATTCATTATAAATGAACAAGTTGAGGTATTGCCAGCAACGCAGTACGGATTATTTTTATTACCAGTTGAACTAATCCTTGTATATGTTCTGTAGTTCCCGGAAATTATCTGTATGGAAAATCCGGCATTAATGTTCCTGGAGGATGACGGTTTGAGAGTCAATCCGCGCTTCGCAAGTCTGCTGCCGCCTGATCTTGCTTACCGCTACCATGCTCTTCCTGTGGCTGGTATTGGCGATCAGATCACTGTCGCCATGGCAGACCCAGGGGATTCAGAAGCGAGGCAGGTAATTTCCAATGTTATTGGATCTTCCACCTGCGTCGTGCAGACCAACCAGGATACTATTGACAGGTTAATAAATGAGTTTTGGGAAAAACCTGCCAACCCTTCTATGATTTTACTGTCTTGCTCTACCTCCAGCGCTTCCTCAGCCGGTGTCAACTCCTATACGTGTACTCTGGCTGACATCATGGGTGCAACCATTTGTAAATTTGAGACTGCAAAAGCTGGCAAACAGATCTATCAAGAAATACGCCGTGAGGTCGAGCGCCTCAATCCTAGCATTGTAATAATTTCAGGAATTGCAATATCGAATCGAAGGAGGTTTATTGAGGGTTCTTTGGAAAACAAACTTGTTGATCAATTATCGCCCTCAATTTTGGTGGTTCGAAAACCGCGCTGGCCTCTTAGACGTATCTTACTCGTCTTGAGAAATGTAAACGGAGATCAAGCATCCGCAGATTGGACGATCCGGATTGCTCAACCAAGCTTTTCTGATGTCACCGTTCTTCCTCTTACGATGCCCATACCGGTTATCTACGAACATGTTTATCACATGCGCTCCAGCATCGCCGACTTACTCACCTCAAGCAGCACGATCGGTCGGAACCTGCGGCAGGTGGCGCGACGGTTGGTGGACTCGGAAATTAACAGCACCTTACGGATTCGCCCTGAACCGCTCGAGTACCAGGTCCGGTTTGAACTGGTCGAAAGAGCATACGACATGGTTGTAATCGCCAGCGAACCTGACAGCCCGCACAGTCGTCTTGTCAACGGAGATGTGATCAGCCCGTTGTTAGGCTGTGCAAACTGCCCAATATTAGTCGCAAAACCACAAATTATCCTGGAGTGACATCGATTTGGATAAGGAAGGAGTGGTGAATAATGAAGCAAAAAATGGATTCTCTACCAAGAAAGGCGATTTGGTATCTTCAGTTAGGTCTGATCCTGTTGGTGGTTTTAATTCTCGCCCTGATCTTTTTTGGTGGGGAGACTGTCCTGGGATTGAAGCCAGCTCCCGTGCGCCTGTTAGTTTATGCATTGAGCACCCATGAAGAGGTGTTGACCCAGGCAATCCTGCCGCGTTTTGAGCAGGCATGGGAAAGCGAGAGCGGACAGGATCTGGAGATCCGTACTGTTTTTGACCCGTCGGGTACTTTGGCTGGACAGATCAATCTGGGGGCTCCTGCCGATTTTGCACTTTTTTCCAACGTGCGCCACGTGAAGTGGCTTAAGTTTGGGAGGATGATCAACAATGAGACCCAACTAGGCATAATCGGGTATTCGCCCATGGTTATCGTCACCCGTCAAGGGAACCCGCATAACATCACGCGTTACGAAGACCTGCAGCAGCCCGGCCTGCAGCTTCTGCACGCCGATCCGCGCAGTTCGGGTGCCGGGGAGTGGTCGCTGCTGGCTGAATATGGGAGTTCCTGGTTGGAATCAAACGATCTACAGGTTGCAAAAGAAGGGCTCATGAAAATTTGGGAGAATGTGAGATTATTGGGGCCCTCCGCCCGCGTGTCGCTCATATTGTTTGAGTTAGGTGCCTGTGATGCCCTGATCACCTACGAGCAGGACGCCCGTCTGGCGCAGGAGCGCGGTGTCCCGCTGGAGATCGTCGTCCCCCCTGACACAATTGTTGCCGAGCATGTTGCCGTGATCGTGGACAAGAACGTGACTCACAGCGAACGCCCGGTGGTTGAGGCGTTAATGGATTACCTGCTGAGCAGCGAAGGACAGCAGATTTTCGAACGCTATCACCTGCGACCGGTAATTCATTCGGAGCAGTCTTTTCCTGGCTCGACCCATTTTTACACGGTCGAGGACCTGGGAGGCTGGGATCATGTGTACAAGGGTATGCTTGAGCCCTTATGGCAAAAAGAGATCGAGCCTCACCTTGATTTAGACTCATCACCATCGTTAATACAGCCTGGGGAATGATCGTGGATGAATCATTTGAAATGGACTTAAATCCAGTCGATTCTGCTGTTAAAAGCAGCACTACAGACCGATCAAACATGGCATTTGCAGTTCATGCCGCCGGTATTGAGACAGCCTTAAAACAAGTCTGGTGGGAACGGATACCGTTGGGGAAAATCGCCCTTTTCAGCATCAGCCTGTACATGTTCATTTTAGCGATCACGCTGATGAAATCTGGGGCACGCAGCATAGCACCTCTGATCAGCAGGTTGGGAATCCTGTCTGCTGGTGCCAACAGCCTCGGTTTTGGCTGGTTATTTGCCTACCTGATCATGAGCGGGTCCCCAGTCGCAGCTGCGGCGTTGACCTTTTTCGACGCTGGTGTGATCGATGAATTTGGTGCTTTCACCATGATCACGGGCAGCCGTCTTGGGGCAGGATTTATCGTGCTCTTTATCGGTTATCTGTACGTGCTGCGCGGTCGTGATCGTGCAGCCAGCCTGAGCATGGGGATTCTCTCGCTGACCGTTACAGCCACGACATATTTGCCAGGTTTGCTCCTTGGGTCGCTGATCCTCAACACCGGCTATCTGGACGGAGTACAGATTCGTTCCGGAGCATCATTGATCTCAGTTATTGATGCAGTTGTTGCTCCGGTTGCTAGCCTGGCGGAAGATTTATTTCCAAACTGGGTCGTGTTTTTGTTTGGCTTGGGCATCATACTGATCAGCTTCAATCTGTTCGATAAATGTCTGTCCCAGGTGGCGTTCAAGGAAAGCCAGGTCGGTTGGCTTTCGCGCCTGGTATACCGTCCAGTGGTTATGTTCGCACTGGGTGCAGCGGTGACAATGATCTCTATGTCTGTCAGTATCTCCCTCAGCCTGCTAGTCCCGTTGAGCTATCGAGGATACGTGAGGCGTGAGAATGTGATCCCGTACATCATGGGCGCTAACATCACCACCTTTGTCGATACACTGCTTGCGGCGGTTCTGCTTAATAATCCTGCCGCTTTCACCATCGTTCTGGTAGAAATGGTGAGCGTCTCAACCATCTCCATCATTATATTGATCGCTATATACCGGCCCTTCCAGTCTATATCGCTGCAATTTGCGGATTGGGTTACGGTAAGCAGCCGCAATCAGTTTATCTTTATGACTGCGATATTCCTGATCCCCGTAATCTTGCTGCTAGTGTAGCGGAAGTGGAGTCGAGGATCTAAAAGCGGGGGGGTTGAGAGGGGAAAGATAAATTAGGAGTACAATTATTATGAGATGAAATCTTAATTATCCTGACAGAGCACTTGTTGTCCCCATCCACATGCAGGAGGTGGGATGAAAGCATATTTCCATGAGGTTTCTAGCATTATGAGAGTGATGTCTGGCTGGAAGAAGGCCCTCGTTTGTGCCATTGGGCTGCTGTTCCTGCTGCTCGCTGGTGTGGCAGCGGCATTTATCCTGCTCACCCACCGCGTCCTTGGCGAAACCTTCAATTCGAGCGGTGTCCCCATCCATTACACTATCGAAGGTGAGGGCGAGCCGGTCGTCCTGCTGCACGGATTCGCAGTGAATGCTGACCTCAACTGGCGAATTGAAGGTGTTAACAAGGCGCTTGCAGAGGACTTCCTTATCATCTCTATGGATCTACGTGGGCATGGACTGAGCGGCAAACCATATGACTCCACCGAGTATGGGGTGGAGATGGCTGAGGATGTGGTGCGGCTGTTGGACCATTTGCAGATCGAGGAGGCACACGTGGTCGGTTACTCCCTGGGAGGATTTATCGCCTTGAAACTGGCGGCGATGCATCCGGAGCGGGTGATCACTGTCTCTGCTCTTGGATCCGGTTGGGAAGAGCCCGATAACGGTGTCTTCCTTGCTGCACTGCCGGGGATTGAAGGTGCCTTGAGGTCTGGTGAGGCTATAGGCCCGTTGAGCAACCAGTTGGGGTCGGAAAGAGAGAAAACCGGTCTATTTCACACCTTGTGGGTCAAGCTTATGACCGGTTACTTCAATGACCCGCTGGCGTTGGCCGCCATGGTGGGTTCCATACCAGATCTAACTCTGTCGGAGGCTGAGCTGCGGAGTATCTCCCTCCCATTTTTAAGCATCGCCGGCAGCCGCGATCCCTTGAGTGTCAGTGCGCAGGCAATGCAGGGGCGGGTGAAAGATCTCACGCTGGTGATTATCGACGGGGCAGACCATATCGCTGTTCCTATGCGCCGCGAGTTCCGCCAGGTGCTCAGCAACTTTTTACTTCAACAACGCGGAAATTGAGAGATGGGCTATGCCGAAACCAACCAGGGTGATTTAAACCCGCATTTCTCCCTCCTGCCGTCCGGCGGCTGTAAACATCCCTATATACTTCGGTACAGGAATGGATGGCTGATCCGTAGCGAGACGATCTTCGATTAAAGCGCAGGATAAACCCATCCTCGAGACCTGCCACGTCAACCCGGTTGCCACCTTCAGGGTATGCCAGGGGGCGGGTTCGGCAGCCGCCAGATGCGTGCGATGAATGCAAGCTCTATCGAATCCAATTTTCTTGAACGAAAATGCCCTTATCCATGGTCTGCTTCACCAATTATATGTTACATTTAATATACCCGTAGTCTCTACCCGAATCAGGAAATGATTGAATGATCGTGTAAGGAGAGCACACATGAAAACCAAAGTCAGCGAACTATCTGCTGGAGATTTACGCCGCATTTGTGATCCAGACCAGTTCGAGTTCAAGAGCACCGCCGAATTGGATGACCTGGAAGATATCATCGGTCAGGAACGCGCAATTCGCGCCGTCTCCTTCGGTATTGACATCGAAAGCCCAGGCTATCACATGTACGCCCTTGGACCTGCAGGAACCGGAAAAACAACCACCATCAAGAAGTTCCTGGAGCGTAAAGCAAAACAGCAGCCCACGCCGGACGACTGGTGCTACGTGAATAATTTTGAGGTTCGCGACAAGCCGCACGCGCTTCGGCTGCCCGCCGGGATGGGTTGTAAATTTCAGGTGCATATAGACAACCTGGTTGAAGAACTCAAAGTGGAAATACCAAACGCTTTCGAGAGCGAAGATTATGAAAAAGAACAGGAGCAGATCAACCAGCTGTTTCAGAAGCGGCGTCAGGTGTTCTTCCAGGAGCTCGAAAAAGAAGCAAAGTCGAAAGGATTAGCCCTGCTGCAAACACCGCGCGGGATATTACTTGCTCCCATTATCAGTGGGGAAGTGCTCTCAGCAGAAGATTTTAACAAGCTGGACGAAAGTACCAGGCTGGAGATAAATAATCGCCAGTTGGAACTCCAGGAAGAGATGCGCGAAACTTTGAGGCGCGTTCAGGAACTCCAACAGGAATCGAAAGACGAGCTGCGGAAATTAGATCGCCAGGTGGTTGGCTATGCAGTCGAGCATTTAATCGACCGGCTCAAAGAGAAATACGGTCAGTTCCAGGCCATCGTTGAGTTCCTGGATGCTATACGTGCCGACCTGCTTGATAACGTTGAAGCGTTCAAACATGCCAAGGAAATGGAACAGGCAAAGCAGCAGCTCCCTTTCCCAGTCGTGCAGCCTGAAGGGCGACCCGACTTCGAGCAGTACCGGGTCAATCTTATGGTGGATAACTGTGATACAGAGGGCGCTCCCGTTATTGTCGAGAGCAACCCCACCTACGCCAACCTTATAGGCAGGGTTGAGCACCAGGCTCAATTTGGCGCCCTGTTAACCAACTTCTCGATGATCAAATGCGGTACGCTGCACCGCGCTAATGGCGGCTATTTGATGGTTGAGGCGCGGGATATCTTGTCAAAGCCCCTGGCGTGGGACGGTCTCAAACGGGCATTGAAAGGCGGTGAAGTCAAGATCGAATCGCTGTACCAGGCCCTGGGCGCGATTTCCACCCGCACCCTTGATCCAGAACCGATCCCGCTCGACATCAAGGTGATCGTTATTGGCAACCCTATGCTCTACTACCTGCTCTACAATCTGGATGAAGATTTCCGCGAACTATTCAAAGTAAAGGCGGATTTCGATATCCAGATGACGTGGAGCGAAGAGACCGCGCACGCCTACTCCAAATTTATCGGGACGATTTGCAGAGAAGAGAGTCTGCGCCATTTCAAGCCATCGGGGGTGGCAAAGGTGATCGAACAAAGCGCCCGCATGGTTGCCTACCAGGATAAACTGGTGACCACATTCGGCGCAATTGTCGATCTGATCCGGCAGGCCAGCTATTGGGCGGGGAAGAATGACCACGAACTCGTCCAGGGGAGCGACGTCAGACAGGCAATCGAAGAGCAGGTCTACCGCTCCAACCGCATAGAAGAACGCATCCAGGAAATGATCGAAGACCAGACTCTCCTGATCGATACCGATGGAGAGGTTGTGGGTCAGGTGAACGGCATCGCCATCCTGCCGCTGGGTGATTACACCTTCGGAAAACCTTCACGCATCACGGCGCGCACATTTGTCGGTAGGGCTGGCGTGGTGAATATCGATCGCGAGACCGAGTTGGGTGGACGAATACACAACAAAGGCGTGATGATCCTGACTGGCTATCTGGGAGGGAAGTTCGCGCTTGAGATGCCGATGGCATTTTCAGCCAGCATCACTTTCGAACAATCCTACGAGGAAGTTGAAGGCGACAGCGCATCATCCGCCGAGCTTTACGCCCTGCTATCCAGCCTCTCCGGGTTTCCTATCCGCCAGGACTTCGCCGTCACGGGCTCTGTAAACCAGCGCGGGCAGGTGCAGGCGATCGGCGGCGTGAACAAGAAGATCGAGGGCTTCTTCAATGTGTGCGAGCAAAACGGACTCACCGGTGGGCAAGGTGTCATCATACCGGGTAGCAACGTCAACCACCTGATGCTTAGGGAAGATGTCGTCAGTGCGGTTGAGGACGGAAAGTTCCACATCTTCCCCATCAGTTCCATCGATCAAGGCATTCAACTGCTGACCGGGAAAGAAGCCGGAGAACTGATGGAAGATGGCAGCTATCCTGATGGAAGCGTATACCATGCCGTCCAGGCTTGTTTGAAGGAGCTGGCAGAGAAGGTAAGAAACTTTGGCGAGCAGGAGAAAGTTTCCACAGACGGTAGCGATGAGTCCGGTTGAATTCAAGAAGTTGAACGACCGGTTTTTCAGTAGACCAACA
>Ga0209013_10002803_pt1 | contig 15713 bp, 12 predicted proteins | sample Cruoilmetagenom2_FD_187291 | JGI IMG/M metagenome (GOLD analysis project Ga0209013, IMG submission 187291) | Oil polluted marine microbial communities from Coal Oil Point, Santa Barbara, California, USA - Sample 2 (SPAdes) (version 2) | ecosystem: Environmental > Aquatic > Marine > Oil seeps ... | reverse complement strand
GGTGAAGGTGAGCAGCGGGATGCCCTCCAACTCCTCGAGCAGCACCCGCGCCTTCATGTGTGGGAAGTAGAGGGCGACGCGGGCGCGGATGCCGAGCTCCGCACAGAGCAGAAAGCTGTCCTCGAACTCCTCGAGTTGGCGCCGCGAAAGCACGAAGATCACGTCGTCCACCACCTGCTCCTGGAGGATCTTTGGAAGGTCGTCGGCGCGTCCCAGGATCGGCAATCCGGCGGCGGTTTCGCCCGCTTGTCCGTTGGGGGCGACGAAACCGATTACCTGAAGCCCCCAGTGGGGATGCGAGGTGATGATCCGCGCCACCTCCTCGGCGCGCGGGTTGGTGCCGACGATGAGCAGCGTGCGGTAGTTGAAGCCCCGCTGCCGCACCAGCCGGGCGCCCAGACGCAAGGCCATTTTTTCCGCCAGCAGGAGCCCGAGATCGAGGGTGGCAAAGAGCGCGAGAAAGGGTCGGGAAACGAAATCCAGACGCAGCAGCCAGCCGGTCGCGGCGAGGATGAGGGTCCCGGCTGCCACCACCTGGACGACCTGCCACACCTCGGAAGAAAGGGCGACGGTGCGGCGCGAGGTGTAGGCCTCGCGGGTCACCAGGAGCAACGTCCAGATGACGAGGACCAGCGGCAGCAGGCCCAGGTAGCGGGATAGGGGATAGAGCTCGGTGGGGAAGAGAGCCGGGGCGAAACGGGGGGCTAGCTGAGAGCGTAGCCACCAGGCGAGAAGGAAGGCGATGGTGGTGAGAACCAGATCCATGGTCCACACCCAGTAGGCTACGGCCTTGGCTCGCTCCCTCAGCACAGCTCCTCCAGAACCTGCTCGTAGGCATCGGCGACATCGCGCCAGCGATAACACGCCTCCACCCGACATCGCGATTTCCTGCCGAGTTCGGCGAGCCGCGCCTCGTCCTCAATCACCCGCGCGAGGACGTTCTGAAGTACGTCCTCGCCAGCGAAGGCAAACGGCAGACCGGCGTCGCCGACGACCTCCCGGTTCTCCGGCGTGTCATAGTACAGCACGGGACGGCCGGCGCCCATGGCTTCCACCAGGGCGGGGTGGGTGCCGCCGACCTCGGTGGCATGGATGTAGACGCGGCAGTTGAAGAGCAGCTGCCGATAACCGTCACCGTAGATCGGGCCGGGCAGGAGCACGCGGTCGTCGGCGACCTCGCGCACACGCCGGGCCAGGCCGGGGGCGTAGGGCGCACCACCCACCATCACCAGCTGCCGGTCTCCAGAGAGCCGGGAAAATGCCTCCGCAACCCGGTCGGGGTTGTTCTCGGGCTCGAAGCGCGAGACGTAGAGCAGGTACTCGCCCGGATCGAGGTCCAGCTCGACGAGCGTGGAATCGCCCCTCGGCGGCTCGAGGTCGCCGCCGTAGACGATCATCCTCGACCGCGCCCCGTAGGAGCGCCTGTAATAGCGCTTGATCACCTCGGCGTCGGTGACGAGAGCGTCCGGGGTCAGCGCCGCGAGCCGCTCGCAAAAACGGTAGTACGAGCGTCCGGCGAGGCCCCACTTGCGCCGCTTGCGCTCGAGACCGTCCACGTTGAGGGCTACGGGCACGCCGGCGATCTGGAGGATGCGAACGAAGGGCGTGTTGGCGGCGTTGCACATGAGGACCGCGTCGAATGCCCGACCTGCGGCATGGAGAGCGGACAGGAGGGTATGTGAAACCGTTTCCAGATGCTTGCTGCGCATAGCCGGCAGGACCACCACCTCCATTCCTTTGTACTCCCTAAGGGCCGGGTCGACGAACCCGCTCCGTCCATAGACTGTCACCTCGTGTCCCCGGTCGGCCAACCGCCGCCCGAGCTCCTCGGCGAGGGTCTCGAAGCCGCCGTAGCTTGCCGGCACTCCCCGGGTTCCGAGTATCGCCAGTCTCACGGAGCCTCGATCTCCACCACCCGCCCCCGTCTACGGAACCAGCGCCGCAGGCGTCGGGATGGGACCCTGCGACGGTCCATCACCCAGCCGCGGCGCCGCCGGGCGTCTCCACGCAGCCGCCAGACATCCGCCAGCGCCGGCAGCGATGTCCGCTCGATCGTGAGGCACGCCCCGACGACCATCAGATCACGCAACAGCCACCATGGGAGGCATCCCAGGTGCCAGCCGAGATCGGCACAATGCATGCGCAGCAGAAAACGGTTGCGCACCGAGTACCGGTTGATCGCTGCGTGTCCTCGACGCCCCACCTCGGGTCGGAAACCGCGGCGGTGTGTCGCCACCGCGGTGGGGACGTAGAGGCAGCGCCAGCCCCGCCACTGCAGCCGCCATGCCAGCTCCGCGTCCTCGCGGTAGGCGAAGAAGGAGGAGGCGAATATCTCGCCGTCCGGGTAGGCGATGTCGGCGAGGGCCTCCCGGCGGAAGAGGGTGGCGGCGCCGGTCCCTCCGAAGACCCAGGCGGGCCTGTCAAGAGCGCCGGTGTCAAGCTCGCCGGCCCCGCGGTCGAAATGCCGTCCGGAGCACGTCACCAGCATTCCCGCTGCGTCGAGGATGGGCTCTGGCGCGAGCCGCGGCCCGGAGGAGCGCAGTAATTTGCCAGTAATCGCGCCGATGCGCCGCCTCTCCGCCTGGCGCTCCACCGCCTCGAGGAGTCGAGCCGGGAAGTCGGGATGCGGCGCGCAGTCGGGGTTCAGGAGCAGCACCCACGCCGCTTCGGTGGCGGCGATTCCCCGGTTGGCGGCGGCGGCGAAGCCGGTGTTCTGCTCCTCGCGGAGGACCTCCAGCTGCAAATTGGAGGTGCGATCGGCGGCCACCTCGGCCGAGCCGTCGGCGGAGGCGTTGTCCACCAGCACCACGCACTCCGGCGCCGGCTCGAGGCCCTCCACGGCCGCCAGACAGGCGGGGAGGGTCTCGGCATGGTCATGGGTCACGACGACCACCGCGTAGGACTCGAGCTCGGCCACGGCGTCATCTTGGCACAGGCTGCGGCCGGGTGCCACATTCGAGCGGGACACGTTCCCGAGTCCGGTTGGGGCCTCGAAGGAAAAAACGGAAGAACCACTCTCCTTCCCCCAGTGGAGGGGGGCTTCATCCTGGCTATCCTCGGGGCGGGTCCGACGCCGGGTATACTTTCGAAGATGTTCGTGGCGGAACAGGAGACGGGATCGGCGCCGGTTGAAGTGGCGGAGGTCGGGTGACCTGGACCGCCTGGTTCGTGCTGGCGGTGACCGGTCTCGCGGTGGTTGGACTGGCCCGCAACGTGGCTGCGGACGCCCTCCTCTGGGGTGCGGTCATCGCCTGCGGCCTGGTGGGGGTTCTCTCGCTGGAGGAGATGTTCGCCGGTTTCTCCAACACCGGCATGCTGACGATCGCGGCTCTCTACATCGTGGCCGCAGGAGTCCAGGAGACCGGAGCCCTCGATCTGGTGGGCGGGTGGTTTCTGGGCGGCGTGCGAACCCGAAGGGGCGTCATGCGGCGGATGGGGCTGGCGGTGCCGGCCCTTTCGGCCTTCCTCAACAACACGCCGGTGGTGGCGATGTTCATCCCGCTGCTGTCGCAGTGGTGCTCCAAACACCGGGTGTCTCCCTCGCGGCTTCTCATCCCGCTGTCCTACCTGTCGATTCTGGGCGGCATGACAACCCTCATCGGTACCAGCACCAACCTGGTGGTGCACGGAATGATGGCAGACGCCGCGGCCGCCGATCCGGCGTCGGCGGCCGCTCTGCGCCCCATGGGGCTCTTCGAGATCGGGGCCGTGGGCCTGCCCTGCGCATTGTTGGGCGTTGCCTACCTGTTGCTTTTCTCCGGCCGGCTGCTTCCGGAGCGAACCGACATGCTCGAGGAGATCGGCGCCTCGCCGCGGGAGTACCTGGTGGAGATGCAGGTGACCCCGCGGTGCCGGTTGATCGGCCAGCGGGTGGAGGAGGCGGGCCTGCGCCACCTCCCCGGCCTGTTCCTGGTCGAGATCGTCCGCGGCGGGGATGCAATCGCGCCGGTGCAGCCCGACCACGTCCTGGAAGCGGATGACATCCTCACCTTCAGCGGGGTCGTGAGCACCATTGTCGACCTGGAGAAGATCCCGGGCCTGATGCCGGTGGCGGATCCGGGCTACGAGCACGAGGCATCGGAGCGGCGGGGTCGGATGTTGTCGGAGGCCGTGGTATCGCCCACCTCTCCGCTCATCGGCCAGAGCATCCGCGATTCCAACTTCCGCGCCCTGTACAACGCTGCGGTTGTCGCAGTACACCGTGGAGGAGCGCGGCTCGCAGGCAGGCTGGGAGACATCGTGCTCCACGCCGGCGACACCCTCCTCCTGCAGACGGGCCCACACTTCGCGAACGCCCACCGTAACAACCGCGACTTCTTCCTGGTCAGCAGGGTGGTGGACTCGCAGTCCCTGCGCCACGACCGCGCAGCCCTTTCACTGTTCCTCCTCGCTGTGTTGGTAGGTCTGATGGCGAGCGGTCTCCTGTCCACCGTGTTGGCGGCATTCGTGATCGCCGGGGCGATGATTCTTGGGCATTGCATCTCGCCGGCGGGTGCACGCCGGGCGCTGGACCTGCAGACCCTGCTGACGATCGCGGCAGCGATCGCTCTCGGTCAGGCCCTCTTGAACTCAGGGGTGGTCCACGCGGTGGCTTCGGCGGTAGTGGGGCTTCTCGGGCCGCTGGGACCGTACGCGGTGCTCGCGGGGATCGCAGTGTTGACCATGCTCTTCACCGAGATCGTGACCAACACCGCCGCTGCCGCGCTGATGTTCCCCCTCGCCTTGGCCATGGCAGGGGACCTCGGGGTGGATCCGCGTCCCTTCGTGATGGTGGTCGCTCTGATCGCGTCGGCCAGCTTCCTGACCCCGATCGGCTACCAGACCAACCTCATGGTCTACGGCCCGGGCGGTTACCGTTTCACAGACTTCGGTCGCGTTGGTCTGCCGCTGAGCCTGCTCCTGCTCGTGGTTGTCACCCTCCTGGCTCCGCTCGTGTGGCCGTTTTAATCGTGTCGCCTTGGTGAGAGGGTAAAGAGTTAAGGGTGAAGAGGTTAAGAGTGAAGATGAGAGGAGCCCCGGTTTCTGATCCCACCGGAAGTCGGTAGGACCCACCCCCGTGCCCGAGTCCGATTTTGAGAAGGGCGCTGCCGTTTTCAGCGCGACGTTCTGTAATCGCGCTCCCCGAGAGAGCCCCCTCTGACGATATTTGAGAACAGGCTTTTCACCGAGATCCAAATGCGATGTTCTCAAAATCGTCAGAGACGGCACGTCCGGTCATCGCGCCCAACCGCGGGCAAATCGCTTCGAACCCTTTGGCTTTTCCTCGCGCCGAAAATTCGAAATTCGAAATCCCTGGTTCTTTCAGCTCTCGTCCGCCAAGGCCGCCAACGCGGCCTTGTAGGCTTCTCGGCGCGACGGACGTAGCCATCCGCGAAGGGTGAGGCTGCCACGAAGCCCGCGGCGGATGGAGTTCAGGTGCTCGTGGTGGTGGCGGCCGGCGTAGAGGAGGAGATTGTAGAAAAAGACCGCGAGGAAAGCGCTGTCCCCGAGTCCGGACAGGCTGGAGCCCCCGGCGTGACGCACGCGGGCGGCGGGCTGGACTACGAAACCCTCATCGGCTGGGAAGTCGGGATCGCCGAGGCGGGCGCCGAGGCGGGCGCAGAAATCAACGTCCTCCCACCATGCCGGGGCGAAGATCGGGTCGAGACCTCCGAGGGCATCCCAGACAGAACGCCGCACCAACCAGGCAGCCGCCGCCGGCTGGGCAACCGGCGAGGGGTCGGAGGGAGGGTGGGTGAAGGCGGGAGTCCCGGATAGACCGAGGGCGAGTCTGAGGGGGGTGGGCAGGCGGCGGAGCTGCCAGCGGTGTTGGGACTCTCCGTCACCGCCCTCGAGAAGGGGTATTGCCCCTGCAGCTCCCGGGTGGTCGTCGAGGAGGGAGACGAGAGCTTCAATTGCGCCTTGTGTGATCTCGGCGTCAGGGTTGAGCAGCAGCAGGAACGGCTCGTCGCCCTCGGCGCAGCCGTGGTCGGCGGCGTAGGCAAAACCGTGATTCTCGGGGAGCGAGAGGACTTGCGCGGATGGAAACTCCGTGGCGAGACGCTCGGCGCCGCCATCCCCGGATCCCGAGTCCACCAGTACCACACCGGCGAGATGAGGCCCGCCGTGGTCCAGCAGCGAGGCGAGACAGCGGCGAATCTCATCGCCTCCGCGCCAGCGCACCACCACGGCCCTCACCGCTGGGTTCACGATGCCTCCGGCGGGAGGGAGCTCAGACGCGCCCCCGGGGTGGCCCGGCGCCATCCGCTCACGATCAGGGCCGGCAGGGCAAGGGTAACGGCGAGGGACGCGAGAGGCGTGCGCGGGTTTTGCCTGCTCAGGCGCGGGAGGGCCCGGAGCTCACCCCAGGCGGTGCGGGGTAGTAGCCGCAGGGTGGCCCATGGCCGAAGGTTTCCGGCCACGACCCGCCAGGGGTTGGCCAGCAGCCACCACGGGTGGCGCCAGCTCAGACCGGCGCCGGTGGAAGATCCCAGGTGGCGGCAGCGGGCGTTGGGAATCCACTCGGACAGCCATCCGAGTCGATACAGCCTGAGTCCGAGGTCCACGTCCTCGTGGTAGCTGTCGAAGGTGGGATCGAGCACCGCCCCCCCTGTAAGTGCGGCGGCGCGGAGGGCGTCGGTGCGGAAGAGCGCGGCGGTGGCGGAAACTGCGACCCTGGGCGCCGGGAGATTCGGTTCGGGGAGGGCTTCGGCCCCGCGGTCCACCTGCTCCGCCAGCCCCCAGCGGTTGATGAGAATCCCCCGGCCATCCACCACCTCGCCTGTGGCGTCGGTGACCGTTCCCTGGACCGCCGCCAGGCTCGGCTCACTTTCGAGGGCGGCCGTCAGTCGGCCGAACCACGTTGTGTCCGGGAGGGCGTCGTCGTTGAGCAGGCCCACGGCATCCGCCCGCCGCCACACGGCATTGATGCCCGCGTTGACGGCGCCCGCAAAACCCAGTCGACGATCGGAGCGCAGGACCGGAATATCGCGGGTGGGTGCGGTGTCCGAACGCTCTCCCGACAGCACCAGCAGTACCTCGTCAGGTGCAGGCTGCAACCGTTGGGTCGCCTGAAGGCAGGAGTCCAGGGAGGCGGCGCCGAGGGAGGGGATCACCAGGGCCGTGCGCATCATCATCCTACCCGAGCAGGCCCGCCATGAGTCGCCAATCGTTTCACCATCGGCCTCAGTATAGTTAGGCCGCGGAAGGTCTCAATGATCCTCGCCGAATTGGGCTTACAATGGCGGCGTGGGAATTCGACTTGCGCTGGACGGGCGAAAGCTCACCGATTTTGGAATCGGGACCTATCTGAGGTTTTTGTTGCGCGGCCTCGACGCGCGGCCCGACATCGAACTCACGGTTCTGACGCGGTCGGGGCACGAAGAGCGGGTGGCCGCGCTCGCCCCCGGGGCGAGGGTGATCATCGCCTCGGCCCGCGGTTACGGGGTCTCCGAGCACCTGCAGGTGCCGGCGGCCTTGTGGCGGGAGCGCCTGGACCTGGTGCACTTCCCACATTACGTGGCGCCGCGGTTCGTGCCGCTCCCAGTCGTGGTGACTGTCCACGATCTGATTCAGCTCTTCTACCCGCCGCGGCAGAGACCGCAGCTCGCGCGGCTGTACCTGCGGCTGATGATGGGTGCCGCGCTGCGGCGGGCGCGGCGGGTGATCACTGTGTCACGCGCCTCACGGAGGGACCTCATCAACCTCTTTGCCGCCGATCCGGAGCGCCTTGTGGTGGTCGCCAACGGCGTGGACCCCGGACTCGCGGAGCGTCCCGCGAAGGAGGAGTTGGAGGCTCTCAAAGCGCACTACGGGCTGCGTTCGCCGCTGGTTCTGGTGGTCGCCAACGACAAGCCGCACAAGAACCTCGACGTGGTACTCCGGGCCTACAACCTGGCGGTGAGGAGACACAGGATTCCGGGCCAGCTGGTTTTTCTGGGCGGCGCCGATGCGGAGGGCCGTCTTGGAGTCCGGGCCCGACGTCTCGGTTTGGGCGATCGGGTGCGGCTGCTGGGGCGGGTTCCCCGCGCCCACCTGCATGCGTTGTACCATGTGGCCGCAGTGCAGTTGCAGGTTTCGCTTTATGAAGGCTTTGGTTTGCCGGTCCTCGAGGCCATGGGTGCCGGTCTGCCGGTGATTACGTCCAACCTCGGCGCTATGCGCGAGCTTGGCGAGGGTGCCGCCCGCCTGGTCAACCCCCTCGAGGTGGACGAGGTGGCTGCGGCTTTGGAGAGGGTCCTGGTGGATGATCCGCTGCGCCAGCGCATGATCGAAGCCGGGCGGAAGCGAGCGGAGAGCATGAGCTGGCAGCGAACGGTGGAGGAGACTGTCGCCGTCTATCGGCTGGCGCTGGGGGAGGTCTGAGGTGCGGGTCGCGTTGGTGCACGACTGGTTGACCGGCATGCGCGGCGGTGAGTGGGTGCTCTACGACATCGCCCGTCTTTTTCCGGATGCTCCGATCTATACCCTGGTCCACCGCTCCGGGAGCGTGGCGCCTTTGCTCGAAGAACATCCGATTCGCACCTCGTGGCTTCAGCATCTCTCGTTTGGCGGGCGGCGCTGGCGCTACCTGCTGCCTTTGATGCCGGCGGCGGCCGAGTCCTTCGCTTTTCCCGACGCCGATCTGGTGATCTCGACCTCCCACTGTGTTGCCAAGGGGGTGATCCCGCCTCCAGGCGCCTTTCATCTGAGCTATGTCCACACACCGATGCGTTACGTCTGGGACCAGCGCAACCAGTATCTCGATCACCTGCCCAGGGTGATCCGCCCGATCATCGAAACCCGGTTCGCCCGCCTTCGCCAGTGGGACATGGTCTCGTCGGCGCGGGTTGACCGCGTGGTGGCCAACTCGCGTCTGGTCGCCTGGCGGATCAAGCACTACTGGAACCGTGCCGCGGAGGTGATTCCTCCGCCGGTGGCCACCGAGTATTTCACCCCCGGTGGCCAGCGTGGGCAGAACCTGCTGACGGTTGCCGCCCTTGTTCCGTACAAGAGGGTGGAGGTTGCGATTGCAGTTGCCAAAAAGCTCGGGCGCCCGCTGGAGATTGTCGGAACCGGACCGAGGATGCGCTCTCTGCGTGGTCTCGCCGGTCCCGACGTCCGTTTCCTGGGCTGGCTGGACCGGGACGAACTGCGTGATGCGTATCGGCGGGCTGCGGCGCTCCTGGTACCCAACGTGGAGGACTTCGGTATGGTCTCGGTGGAGGCTCTTGCCTGCGGGACACCCGCGGTGGGCCTTGCCGCGTCGGGAACCGCGGACGTGGTCCGTGGCGGTGTCGAGGGCGAGCTGGCCGAGGAGTCGTCCGTCGACTCCCTGGTTGAGGCGACCGCGCGGGTTCTCGAGCGCGGGTGGGACTCGGAGCAGCTACGCCAGCGGGCGGACCTCTTCTCCCGCGAACGCTTCCGCACCCGGTTCCGCTTTCTCCTCGATCGACTGGGCTTCGGCGAGGCGCCGCCGTGATTGAGCGCCGCCGCCAGATCCAGATATTGCTGCAGCTGGTCGGCGACGTGCTCGCCACCGGGGCGGCGTTCTTCGTGGCCTACTGGTTGCGTTTCGAGGTCGAGGTTCAGCCGGTGACCAAGGGGCTCCCGCCGCTCTATATGTACCTGCGGCTGGTCCCGGTGGTAACGGTCCTGTATCCGGTGGTCTTCTACTTTCAGGGGCTTTACCACCGGCGGCGGATGCGTTCGCGATTCGAGGAGGAGCTGCGTGTCCTCATGGCGGTGCTTCTCGCGACCATCATCCTCACCGCCGGTCTGACCTTCTACCGGCCGCCGAACTTCACCTACTCGAGACTCTTTCTAGCGGTCTTTGCGGTTGTCGACGTGGTGTTGGTGAGCCTCTCACGTTGGGCGATCTCAGCGAGCCTCGCCCGCATCCGGCGTTCCGGCGGCAACCTGCAGATGGTGCTGGTGGTGGGAGCCGGAGACCTCGGCCGACAGGTGGTGGAACGGCTCCAGGCCCACCGCGAGTACGGGTTCTCGGTGGTCGGCTTTCTGGACGACGATCCCGGCAAGCAGCAGCGCAAGATCCAGGGAGCGCCGGTGCTCGGGACCACCCAGGACCTGGAGCGGATTGTCGCCGAGCAGCGGATCGACCAGGTGATGATCGCGCTGCCCCTCGCGGCCCACCACCGAACCGTCCAGCTGATCCGGCGGGCCGGGCAACTGCTCGTGGACATCAAGGTCGTCCCCGACCTCCTCCAGTACTACGTCATGCATGCCGGCATCGAGGATCTCGACGGCCTGCCGATGATCAACCTCACCCAGATCCCCCTCGAGGGATGGAACCAGATTGTCAAGCGGTCCTTTGACATCGTCGGCGCCTTGGCCCTGCTCTTGGTGACCTCTTGGCTCTTCCCCGTGATTGCCTGGCTGATCAAGCGCTCCGACGGCGGCCCCGTGTTCTTTTCCCAGGTACGTACGGGCATGGACGGCCGCTCCTTCCGGCTCTATAAGTTCCGTTCCATGCGGGTCGACGCGGAGGGCCAGGCTCGGTGGACGCGAACGAGCGATCCGCGGGTGACCGGGATCGGAGAGATCCTGCGCCGAACCAACCTCGATGAGCTGCCGCAGTTGATCAATGTCCTCAAAGGCGACATGTCACTTGTCGGCCCCCGCCCGGAGCAGCCCGAGTTCGTCGAGCGGTTCCGCTCCCGCTACCCTGAGTACAACGTCCGCCACCGGGTTCGCTCCGGTCTCACCGGTTGGGCGCAGGTGAACGGTCTGCGTGGCGACACCTCGATCCGGCAGCGCGTGGTCCACGATCTGTACTACATCGAGAACTGGAGTCTGGGCCTCGACCTCAGGATCCTCTGGCGGACCTTGCGGCTGGCGCTGAACGGATAACCCTCCCCAGCGTCGCCCCTACCGTCCCCGTGCCCGTGCCCGATGCTCAGGAGTGCGCTGCCGACTTCATCGCGACCTTTCTATCGGCACTCTGCCCGAGAGGATGCCAGGCACGCCGATTCGCGGGAGCGCGGTGGATTGTCCGGGATGCGCCTCTGCAAATCGGGATGCCAGGCACATCCGAACGAGCGCGCCCAAGCGCGCCGAAAACTCAAAACTCAAAACTAAGAACTCAAAACTAAGAACTCAAAACTAAGAACTCAAGATTAGGCTCGGTACTCATCGTCGCCGGTGGCGGTCAGCCCGGCCGCTTGGCGCAGGACCTGGGCGGTTGCCGCAGCCGCTCGATCCCAAGAGAACTTCGCGGCGCGATCGCGACCGAGGGCCACCAGACGCTCGCGGTGGTGAGGATCGTCGAGGAGGGCGGTGACCGCGGAAGCGATGCCGTGGGGGCTGGCCGGGTCGACATAGACCGCCGCCGGGCCGGCGATCTCGGGCATTGCAGAGGTGCCCGATGTGACCACCGGCGTTCCGCAGGCCATGCTCTCGAGCAGGGGAAGACCGAATCCTTCCAGCCAGGAGGGGAAAAGCAGGGCATCGGCGTGGCGGTAGAGGGCGGCAAGGTAGGGACGCTCCACATAGTCGAGCTGATGAATACGCTCGCGCACCGGTGAGCTCTCAAGCTCGCGGCGGATTCCGTCCGTGCGCCAACCCCATCGACCCACCAGCACGAGATCGCCTCGGTATCCCCACTCCACCATCAGCGTGTAGGCGCGCAAGACCCCCTCGACGTTCTTGCGCGGCTCGAGGGTGGACACGAAAAGCAGGTAGGTTTCGGGCAAGCCCTCCGGCGGCTCGGCACCGGAGTCCTCTGAAAACCACGGGTCGACTCCCTCGTGGATGGTGTGGATTATCCGTTCACCGATCCCCAGCCCGTCTATCAGGTCGCCGGCGGTGGCATCCGACACCGCGATCAGCCGGTCCGCGTGGTACAAAGTCCGCGGAAGGTGGCGGCGAAGTCCGGCCAGCGTTGCCGGGGAGACCGTCTCCGGCATCGAGACGAAGACGAGGTCGTGCACGGTCGCGACCTGCGCATGACCGAACGGCTCCTGGTCCCGGTGGAGGAAGAAGTTGGGAGCGAAAAGAACCTGATTTCCGTCAAATGCGCGCAGCAACGGCTCGACGGCCAGTCGCAGAGCGAGCAAGGTCGGCCCCACTGGAAACAGGAAACCCTCCGGGACTTGGTGAATCCGCATGCGCATCGCATTCCGCCCGGGTGCGGCCGGTGGCTCGGGCTGGTCCGGGGCCAGGAAGGTACGGGCGTAGAGGTTGTAGCGAAGGCCGTCGTCGCGGCGGTCGAGGGCGGCGAGGAGGTTCCACTCGTACCACCCGACCCCGGTCATGTGTTCAAAAAAGGGGTAGACATCGACTCCGATCGAAGCCACTGCTTCCCCACGTCCCACCCGTGCGTGGAAGGTGCGCCAGCGCGTTCTCAGCGTCCCGACAAGATCGCGGGCGATGCCGGCGAAGAAGCCGGCTGTGGCGGTGAGCCGCCTTATCATGACAGGAGATCTTACATCAGCCCCGTATCTTACACCCTTGAGGCGGTCCCCCGGGGAGTCGTGAAGGCTGGTACCATGTCGTCATGACCGAGCCCCTGCTCAGTGCTCGCGAGGGTCCCTTGACGATCCTCACACTTAACGATCCCGAGCGCGCGAACCCTCTTTCACCCGCGATGATGGAGGCACTGACCGCGGCTCTGGAGAACGCGGCTGCGGACGCCTCTGTGCGGGCGGTGATCCTCACCGGCGCCGGTCGCCACTTCTCGGCTGGTGCGGATCTAGCGGCGCTCGAGCGCATCGTCTCGGGTGGCGACGAGGGAGCGAATCACATCGACAGCGAGAGGTTGCGCCGGTTGTTCGAAGTCCTTCTGGGTCACCCGAAGCTGACCGTGGCGGCAGTCCAAGGAGCCGCGGTGGCTGGCGGCTGCGGCCTCGCCACCGCCTGCGACCTGGTGGTGGCCGAGCCCGGCGCACGGTTCGCCTACACCGAGGTCAAGATCGGCTTCCTTGCCGCGGTGGTGCTCACCTTTGTCACCCGACGGGTTCCGGGTCACGTGGCCCGGAGGATGCTGCTCGACCCCGAGATGATCGGGGGGGAGCAGGCGGTGGCTGTGGGACTCGCGGACGAGCTCGTGGAAGAGGGAGAGGCTCTCAACCATGCCCGCACGCTGGCGCGGTCGGTGTGCGCCAAGGCCTCGCCGGCGGCGCTGGCGGCGACCAAGGCCCTGCTCAACGACGTCGCCGGTCTGGGCTGGAGGGAGGCCCTCGAAGTGGCTGCGGCGGCCAACGTCGCGCAGCGGATGCACCCCGAGTGTGCCCGCGGCGTACGCTCCTTCCTCGAGTTCAGGACCACGCCGGACTGGCTCGACGATTCCTAACTGGAGGTCCGTCGAAGGTCGATGGTGCGCTCGAGGAGGTTGACCGTGGTCCGTGGAGTCGCTCGTGCCGCCCTGATCGGAGTAATGGCGCTCGGTGCGGCGGCTTGCGCTCGGCCGCATGCCGAGAAGACCCCGCCGAACATCCTCCTGATCTCCATCGACGCGCTGCGTGCCGATCACCTGAGCTGCTACGGGTACGACCGCCGGACCTCGCCCGTCCTGGATGATCTCGCAGCCCGCGGGACGCGATTTTCGAATGCCTTCGTCAACACCCATGGCACCCCCCCGTCGCACACGACGCTTCTCTCCTCGCTGTACCAGGAGACTCATCGGGTGGATCTTGGCGGCGGCGATGCCCCGGGGGGCGGTCACACTATCCCGGTTGATGTGGGGCTGGTCCAGGAGATACTGCAGCGCAACGGTTGGCGCACGGTTGCCGTCACCGGGGGCGGCTACATGTCCGGCGAGTTCGGTTTCTCGCGGGGCTTCGACGTATTTACCGACCAAGCGCGCGGGGTCGACGAGGGAACAGGACGGCTCATCGAGGCGCTGCGCGCGCCGACCGAGGCCGGGCGGCCGGTCTTCGCCCTGCTCCACACCTACGAGGTGCACTCACCCTATGTGCCGCCCGATGACTTCGCCGATCTTTTCGGCGAATACTCGGGAGCCATTGAGCCGACGAATGAGGCGCTGATCCCGATTCAGGGCACCGCAGGGCAGGTGTTGACGAGAGGCGATTTCGAGTATCTCGAGTCGCTGTACGACGGGGGCATCAGGTACACCGACGAGGTGCTCGGGGAGCTCCTCGATGAGCTCGACGCGATCGGATTCCTCGACAACGCCCTTGTGATCATCACCGCGGACCACGGCGAGGAGTTCGGGGAACACGGCGGCCTCTTGCATGGGGGCAAGCTCTATGAGGAGTTGATCCATGTGCCGCTCATCGTCTTCGGGACCGGTGCTCCGCGGGGGGTCGTCGATCCGGCCCTGGTGAGTCACGTCGATGTTGCTCCAACGATCCTCGCGGCAGCGCGCATCCCCGCTCCCGAGATCATGGAAGGCCGGGACCTGCTGGACGGTCCCCAGCGCGGACCGTGGTTCGAGCAACGCGTCTTCTCACAGTACGCCTCCCAGCTGTACTGCGTGCGAACACCACGCTGGAAGCTGATCTTCCGGCCGGCAAGCGGCCAAATGCAGCTCTTCGACCTGCGCCGCGATCCTGTCGAGCGCCGTAATCTCAGGGAAGCATATCCAGAGGTGGCGGAACAGCTGCTCGCCGACCTCATCGCCTGGCGCCGGGAGCGTCCCCAACTGGACTTCGAGCCGACTCCGGATGACGAGCTTTCTGCCGAAAAGATCGAGGAGCTCCGCGCTCTCGGCTATGTGGAGTAAATTCCGCGTCTTCCGGAAACGGTGGCGTGGCCTTCTCAGTTCCGGGGGCGCGGAATTCCAGGTGACCGGTCGGCTCGGGGGAGCTCCTCCGCCCACAAGAACGGACGAGACAGCAGACGGCAGGAAAGGCGGGGCACCGCGACGGTAGCCACCGCGCTGACGGGTTGAGGCGAGGGCAGCAGGGACCAGGGTGCGGCTTCGCCGTGCAGCCGAAGCAGGAGCGGCTGTCCTTCCATGTCAACCATCACCTCGACCCTGCGCATGCCGCCGGCGAGGCCGCTTCCGAGGGCCTTGAGAACGGCCTCCTTGGCGGTCCACAGTCGGAGCAGGGCGTTGTTACGGCTCGGCTCGGGAAGCGAGAGGAGGGTTTCCAGCTCTTGAGGGGTGCAGATGCGGCGGGCGAGGCGGTCGGCATTGGGCAGGACTCTCAGTTCCTCGATATCGACGCCGACGTGATCGCCGGCCGCGGCAACCACCACCGTGTCACCCGAGTGAGCGAGGTTGAAGCAGGGCCCGCCGGTCTCGAGCCGTGGTTTGCCGTGTTCGCCGAAAACGAAGGAGAGATGCTCGGGTGCGACGCCGGTGAAGCGTGACAGGATGAGGCGCAGCATGGCTCGGGCGGTCACGAAACGGTGCCGGGCCGCCTCCACCCGGAAGCGGGCGGCCCGCTGGAGATCCTCCTCGTCGAGGAGCGCCTGCAGGGAGCCGACAACAGGTGCGGACTCCTCCACCGAGGTCCACCAAAGCCTCACCTCTCCCGGAGTGATCGTGTAGTCGCCCATCGAGAAGATCCTACTACCCCCCGCCTCCGTGCCCGAACGCCGGCCTGCCGCGTCCCTCCGGTCCGCGGCCACGGTCGCGTCTCCGGTCCCGTTCGAGAGCGAGCTCTCTTCGGGTCCCCGAGCCCGCGCCCTCGCGCCTACGGCGCGACGGCAGGCTCCGGCTGTCATCTTGAGCGAGCGAGCGTAGCGAGCGAGTCGAAAGATCCTCTGATTTCGGCAAGGTGTCGCTCAATCGTTTTTTCATTGTGATTGTGCCGTGCTCCGACTTTTTT
>Ga0209013_10002802_pt1 | contig 15719 bp, 15 predicted proteins | sample Cruoilmetagenom2_FD_187291 | JGI IMG/M metagenome (GOLD analysis project Ga0209013, IMG submission 187291) | Oil polluted marine microbial communities from Coal Oil Point, Santa Barbara, California, USA - Sample 2 (SPAdes) (version 2) | ecosystem: Environmental > Aquatic > Marine > Oil seeps ... | reverse complement strand
TTGGCCTCAGCTCATGGACCCACTGCAAGCTGTCCGTCAGCGAGAATCTCCCGGAGTGGTCACGGCCATAACCTGTCCGAGCTTAATACACCCGCGCCAGCTCGGTCCCGTCCAGCACTCGAAGGGCGCCCTGGGCCAGGGCCAGCATCTCGTCCTCACCAGGATAGACGAGCACAGGGGCGATCCAGGACACTCGCTCACGGATCCAACCCAGCAACATCTGCGAGTGGGCTATGCCTCCTGTGATGGCGATGCCATCGACATCCCCCATCAGGACCGCAGCCATCGAGCCTATTTCCTTGGCAATCTGATAGGCCATCGCTTCATAGACTAGCCTCGCATGCGCGTCGCCTGCAGTGATGCGCTGCTCCACCTCAATGGCGCTGTTTGTGCCCAGGTGGGCGACCAGTCCGCCCTGCCCTGCCAGTTTCTTGAACATCTCATCGTACGTCAGCCTCATCTCCTCGTACGGAGCTACCCCGAAACAGATGCGGACCACGTCTCCTACCGGCAGCCCACCCGAGCGCTCTGGCGCAAAGGGACCCGTCCCGTCCAGAGCCTGATTCACATCCACCATTTGACCCCGCCGGTGCGCCGTCACCGAAATGCCGCCACCCAGATGGACGACAACCAGGTTGATGTCCACGTAGAACCGTCCCAGATCCTGTGCCGCTCGCCGGGCCGTAGCCTTCAGGTTCAGCGCGTGAGAGAGACTTCGACGCTCGATCTCGGGCAAACCCGAGACTCGCGCCAAGTCTTCGAACTCGTCCACGCACACCGGATCAACAATGTAGGCAGACACGCCAGCCTCTCCGGCGATCTCACTGGCAAGCAGCGCCCCCAAGTTTGAGGCATGTTCCCGCTCCTTATCTCGCCTGTGCAGCTCAGACACCATCTTTTCATTCACCTGGTAGGTCCCGCTAGGGATAGGTCGCAGCAGTCCACCCCGGCTTACGACACCTGACAGAGAGGCAAGGGGAATCTGCCGCTGCCGCAAGAACGCCAGAATGACCTCAAGACGCAAGTCATATTGGTCCAGGATGTGCGAAAAAGCGCCGAGCTCATGGCTAGCATGTCGCAGCGTCTCAACGAACAAAGGCTGCTCATCTTCATAGACAGCAACCTTGGTGGTCGTCGAACCGGGATTGATCACTAGCAGCCGGCGCATGTTGCCTCTCCGCAACCAGAACAGACCCTAAGCCGTTTGCCCTGCGGGCGATAGTGTACCATAGGTGGAACAAGTTGGCAACTTGATTGGCGGCATTCAAGCATCCGACCGCTTGCGCACCTGCACCCGTACATCAAACACGTCTCCGAAGAACCGGCCCTTCTTCTCTCCAGCCCAGACCTCGGCGCTGCAGCCCAGGGGGCAATCTACCAGCACCATCAGATCATCACCCTCTAGCCATACATCCAGGTCTCGAACAGCATCGGTGTGTCCGCGGTCTAGGCCGTCAGCCAGTCTCAGGATCGAGCCCAGCATGGTTGCGATCTCGCGATCGTCCACGTCCAGCGCAGCAAAGCCGGCATGCTTTAGCTTTGGTCTGGCTCCGCGGTGGTAGCGAGCCACGTTGGCCACGATCTGCCTCTCCCGTTCTGTCAATCCCGGCAAGTCAGCCTTGAGGATAAGCTTGTAGGCGGTCTTGTGATGCCCCCAGTAGCCCTCGACGTAGCCTATGTCGTGCAAGAGACCGGCGTAATAGAGGAGATCCCTGTACTCGTCATCCAGGTGGTGCAAATCATGGGTCAGGTCAAAAATGCGTACGGCCAGTCGTGCATCCTGGCGGCTGTGTGCTTCTTCAAAGCCACAGCGTCGCCCCAGCACAAAGGACGCGGCAACGGTTTCTTCCATCAATCCAACCTCCGGATGAAGGCGTAATGGGGCGTACGACAAAGTGGCTCTCTTTTGCCCTACGACCGCTCATTACGGTCTACTGATAGTGGGTTCAGACGAAACTGCTCAAGTGGGTCATTTCTCAATTGTCAAATGGGTGCTTTTTCGCTTGACAAGAACATAAGCTTGGCCGAAGCGATTCTACTACATCGAAGGGTTCTACAACCGACGTCGCTTGCATTCGTCGTTGGGTTCTCTCAGCCCAGAGGCTCATGAGCAACTCTACCATAAACAAACGGTCTCCGCTTGACTCCCTGTCCATGAAAACGGGGGAACATCACGGGCTATCCTGAAAGCTTGAAATAACTTTGCCTCTGAATGTCGATTATCTCCACAGTGATCTGCAATTCGGATCTAGCTAGCGACGCCGAAAAGTACTCGCCAAGGAGACAGAGACATTGCCGGCCTATCTCGCATTTCACCTCGATGGAACGTCCCTCGAAGATCCTGATCTCCAGGTGCACAAACGCTCCGCCAGCAGTACCTTCACCGATGAAGTAGTCGTCAAGGCGCACAGCTCGACTCTTGCAGTTCTTGATTCCTATGGTTCCTACATCAGCGAGAATCCGGTGTAGTCCCAAGAAAAGGCGGGAAAAAGCATCGATTTCCTGCTCCAAATTGCCTGTATACTCCAATGTCAAGTGCGGCATGCAGACTCCTTGCCTTGAGGCGGCTGATTCCCATCATGTGCGTCCGTGAAAAACTGTGATCTGAAAGCCAGAACTGTCCTGGGCGGGTTCGTCTTTTCGTACCTGCACAGACGCGGCATTACTCGCGAACAGAATTGGCCCTGAGAAGTGCACTGGAAGGCAGACCCTTTGGGTTGAGCCGGGCCTTCCTCCGAAGAAGTGATGAACAAACGTCCAGCCAGCAACTGGGAGCCAACCAGGCCTGTTTGAGCTTCTCCAGAGCCATCTGTGCCTGCTTTTGCACATGACTGTCGCTGTCGTCAAGTAGCCCAGATAGCACAGCTGCTCTGCCACTTGAGCAAACGGCCCACGTGTTTGTCATTGTATATCACTAACAGCGGGATGTCAATTCTTCTGCTGTCCGCCTGCCCTCCGCCAGGTTCTTGGAACTTGCTGGCGCCTGTTTTCTATGGTATAGTTTCGGCCACCAAGTGTAGCCGGACCCGGGTCACGGCACGAGGGCCTCGATGGGCTGCTAGACGGTCCATCCCGCAGAGCCCGTGACCCGGACGGCCCTCAAAGCACTGCCCAGCGGGTGCTCGCTTCAGGGTTGAGGCTTACAGCCTTCTGAGCGGGCTAGTGTATCATCATGAGAGAATACAATCAGTAGGGGAGGATCGGTCCCAGTGAGTAAACGAATGTGTTGGATCATACTGCCAATCCTGGTCATGGTTGCTTTGAGTCTGGCGGCCTGCGGAGGCCAGGAACCCACCGCTGCCCCCGAATCGGATACCAGCGCGATGCAATCCTCGCTGCCCACCCCTGCTCCAGAACGCGATATCCAATCGCTCAAGATGGCCCTGCTGCCTGTCCAGGACGTCCTACCTTTCCACGTCGCACAGCAAAATGGCTACTTTGAGCAAGTCGGTGTCGAGGTTGAACTGGTGCCGGTCAAGAGCGGCCAAGAGCGCGACACGCTGATGCAGACTGGCCAGGTCGATGGCATGCTCACCGACCTGCTGTCGCCGGTGCTCTTTAACCAAGACGAGGCTCAGGTCAAGGCAGTCCGCACGGCGCGCAGGGCCTATCCCGATTCGCCGCTGTTCCGCACTCTTGCCGCTCCCGGTAGCACAGCAACTTCCCCTGAGGACCTGGCAGGTGTGGAGATTGGCAGCGCACAGAATACGGTCATCGAGTACATCACCAACCGAATGATGGAAAACGCTGGGGTCCCCTCCGACCAGATCGCCACCCAGGAGGTGAGCGCCATTCCCGTGCGCTTTGAGCTTCTGATCAACGGTGAGATCCCTGCCGCTACGCTGCCCGATCCCCTGGCTTCGGGCGCCATAGCCGCAGGGGCGGTACTCATCGTGGATGATACCTCGGTACCCGAGCTCTCGCAGTCCATCCTCGCCTTCAGTACCGGGTCTCTCGAGAGCAAACCGGAGGCTGTACGCAGGTTCCTGGAAGCCTGGGAGCTGGCCGTGACCGAGCTAAACAGCAGCCCTGAAGCATACAAGGCATTGCTCATTGAGAAGGGGCGCGTGCCAGAGTCCATACAGGGCACCTACGAGATGCCGCCTTTCCCAGAAGCCAGCGTGCCAGCACCCGAACAGTTGGCCGATGTGGTCAGCTGGGCCCTGGACAGAGGCCTTATCGAAGACGATATACCCTACGAGCGGATGGTAGATGACGCCTACCTCCCCTGAGGTAGAAGACAGCTACCTCCCTTGAGCCAATCATGGAAGAGGGTCCCGTGACTCAAGCGGCAACGATCTCTCCGGGGCAAGCCTGGCTGATGGCCATTCGCCCCAAGACATTGCCGGCAGCCGTTGCGCCGGTGCTGGTCGGGACTGCCCTGGCGTGGTCGGACGGGGTTTTCTCGCCCCTGCCCGCGCTGGCGGCACTCGTGGCTGCCCTCCTTATCCAGATCGGCACCAACCTGGCCAACGACTATTTTGACTATGTCCAGGGAGCCGATGGTACCGGGCGCAAGGGGCCAACCAGGGTGGCCCAGAGCGGACTGATCTCGCTTCCCCACCTTCGCACCGGCATGGCCATCACTTTCGCACTCGCCGCCCTGGTGGGGCTGTACCTCATCCTTGTCGGAGGCTGGCCAATCCTTGTGGTGGGCATTGCGTCCCTGATCTCAGCCGTGGCGTACACCGGCGGACCCTTTCCTATAGGCTATCACGGGCTCGGTGACCTGTTCGTGTTCATCTTTTTTGGACTGGCTGCCGTCTGTGGAACCTACTATGTACAGGCGCTCAGTATGACGCCCGGGGTGGTCCTGGTTGCTGTCCCGGTCGGCGCGCTGACCACAGCAATCCTTGTGGTGAACAACCTGCGAGACATCGACAGTGACAGGCACACAGGCAAGCGTACTCTGGCTGTCATGATCGGCCCGCAGGCCACCCGCATCGAATACTTGGCGCTCCTGGTCGTAGCCTTTGCCGTTCCTTTGCTGCTCTGGGCCGCAGGCTTGGCCTCGACCTGGGTGCTAATCCCATGGTTGACGATCCCGCTGGCTGTTCGACTGGCGCGCACCATCACCAGGACCGTTGACGGCGCGCCTCTGAACAAAGCCTTGGCAGGCACAGCAAAGCTTGACCTCCTCTTCAGCATCCTTTTCTCCATTGGAATCGTACTGTGAAAGCACACAAGCAAATGCAGCTACCGCCCAGTTGCCTATCTGTCCAATTGCAGCCTTCCCAATGATCGATGTCCAGGACCTGATCTTTGCCTACCCTGACCAGCCGGCTCTTTTTGAGGGATTCAGCTGGCACGTCGCAGCCGACGAGGCATGGGCCGTCATCGGACCCTCGGGCTGTGGCAAATCGACGCTTCTCTATCTGCTGTCCGGACTACGGCAGGCTTCGGGGGGAGAAATACAGGTTGGCGGACAGCCATTAACACGGCCCAGGCCTCGTACCGGCCTCATCCTGCAAGACTATGGCCTGCTGCCCTGGGCCACAGTTGCCCAGAATGCGGCACTGGGGCTGAGTGTGCGCAGCTTCTACGGTCCAGATGGCCGTCACGCCCCTGCTGGCGACCGTCTCCATAAGGACAGCCTTGCCCGTCGGGTGGACTCTTGGCTGGTGCGATTGGGAATCGCTGGCCTGCGCGACCAGTATCCGGCTCAGATCTCCGGAGGCCAACGCCAGCGGACGGCCATCGCGCGCACCCTGACCATGAACCCTGACCTACTGCTAATGGATGAGCCCTTTTCATCCCTGGATACCTTGACCCGTGAGGATCTGGAAAAATTAACTCTAGAGCTACGGGCCGAAACGGGTGTGACCATCGTTGTCGTTACCCACAACATCGAGGAAGCCGTCTACCTGGGCCAGCGCATCCTGGTGCTGTGCCGGCCTCCCCACCACGAGGCGCTGGTCATCGATAACCCTGACTCTGGCCAGCTAGACTATCGCGAGCAGCCATTGTTTCAAGTGCGCTGTAACGAGGTGCGCGAACTGCTATGAGTATCTGCCGGGTTCTGGAAGGCCACGGGCCTCTGGCCGCCATCCTGAGCGATGGGCCAAGCCACGGCGTCCGCCTTTCCCTGGGCGTTGCCAAACAAGACTTGAAGTGCGAACCGGATTCTGGACCAAATCCAGGGGAGACGCCCTGTGCGTAAACGCGATGTGATCTTGGCCATCGCTGGACTGTTGGTTGCCTGGCAACTGGCCTCGATGCTCATTAGCAAGCCGATCCTGCCTCCGCCCTGGGAGGTGCTGGCAGCCTTTGTGTCGGAGTTGCCGAAAGACTTGGGGCGCCACACTGCGGTCAGTGCTGGGCGTGTAATAGCCAGCATCCTGGTGGCGGTGGCCATTGCCGTGCCGGCAGGACTGGCTCTGGGCCTCAGTCCCGCCGCCGACCGGCTGGCAGCACCGGCTATCTATCTCCTCTATCCTATCCCAAAGATTGTGTTCCTGCCGGTCATCCTGCTCCTGCTGGGCATTGGCAATACGTCCAAGGTGTTCATTATCGCCTTAATCCTTTTCTTCCAGATGCTGGTCGTGGTCCGCGATGAAGCTGCGAACCTGCGCCCGGAACTGATCGCCTCGGTGCGGTCGCTGGGCGCCGGCCGTCGGGCTATCTTTCGTTTTGTCTATCTGCCGGCATGTCTGCCTGCTGTCCTGACTTCGCTGCGGGTGAGCATCGGTACGGCCATCGCCGTTCTCTTTTTCGCCGAGTCGTTTGCCACAAGCTCTGGTCTGGGTTACTATATCATTGTGGAAACCTGGGGTCGTCTGGCCTATCCGGAGATGTACGCTGGTGTGGTGGCCATGAGCCTTCTGGGCCTGATTCTCTATTTTGCGGTTGATCGCCTGCAAGGGCGATTGTGCCCCTGGTTGGCGGTGAGTTGATGAGCGTAGAGTTTGAGAGTAAACCTGGCGAAAGCCTGTCCCCTGCCCTGCAAGCACAATTGGCGCACCTGAGCGAAATCATCGCGGGGCTGGGAAGCACGGCGGTGGCCTACTCTGGCGGTACCGATAGCAGCTACCTGCTGGCCGCCTGCGTCGATGTTCTGGGCGCTGATCGGGTGCTGGCCCTGACCGCCGACTCGCCTCTGACGCCGCGCGGCGAACTGGGCGAAGCTCGCATGCTGGCAACGAGATTGGACGTCCGGCACATCGTGCTACCCAGCGACGACATGGACAATCCCGGCATTGTCGCCAACCCACCGGATCGCTGCTACCACTGCAAGTTCTCGCGTTTTGAGGCCCTGCTGGGGGTGGCAAGAGATAAAGATCTATTACACCTGGTCCATGGCGAAAATGTGGACGATGTGGCCGACTATCGCCCTGGCAGCCGTGCTGCCGAGGAGTTGGGCGTGCGCGCACCTTTGCGCGAGGCGGAATTGACCAAGGCCAGTGTCCGCACCCTATCCAGGGTCCGGGGCCTGCCAAACTGGGACCGGCCAGCCAACGCCTGCCTTGCCAGCCGCTTCCCCTACGGCACACGACTGACCGAACAGGGTCTGGCCCGTGTCGAGGCTGCTGAAGAAATCCTTCGGGAACTGTGGGATCTGCGCCAGATCCGGGTCCGGGACCACTATCCCATAGCCCGCGTGGAAGCACCACCAGAGGCGGTCCACCGGTTGGCCCTGCCCGAGACCCGCACACCAGCCGTCGAAGCACTGCGCGCCCTTGGCTACCGTTATGTCACATTGGATTTAGCTGGTTACCGCATGGGGAGTCTGAACGATGAGCTTGAATCAGAATCGACACGCCAGTGAACCTGCAGGCCCCGCAAGCGCCGCTCAGCCAGACTTTGGCCGACAGAAACGCAACGGCGTGCCCGAGGTAATCATAGCCGAGCGAAAGACGGTCGAGCAATCCCTGGAGATCGCCCGGAGCTTTCTGGAGACAACCGGGCGGGCCATCCTCAGCCGTGTCCCAGCCGAACTGGAGGCTCGCCTGCGAACTGCGTTCGCAGACGAGGCACAGTTGGAATGGCTTCCCGCCCCACGGGCCGCGGTCCTACGTCGGCAAGGCCTGGAGCCGCCCCAGGTAGGTGGGCGAGTAGGTGTGATCACGGCAGGCACGTCGGACATTCCCTGGGCGGAAGAGTCAGCCCTGCTCTGCCGTGAGATGGGCTGCCAGGTATTCACGGTCTATGATGTGGGGGTCGCCGGCATACACCGGTTATGGGAGCCCCTTCAGCACATGCTGGAGGAGGTCCAGGTTGATGTCCTGATCGTAGCGGCTGGCATGGACGGAGCGCTTCCCTCGGTAGTCTCCGGCCTGGTGGACGTGCCTGTCATCGGCCTGCCCACATCCGTAGGCTATGGTTTTGGGGGCCAGGGTGAGGCAGCGATTCTCTCGATGCTCCAGACCTGCGCGCCGGGGATGGCTGTAGTCAACATCGACAACGGGATTGGCGCTGGAGCAATAGCAGGATTGATTGCCAACCGCATGGCCTACGCCCGTTCAGAGCATGAGTAGGCGGTATCAAGCTTAGCAATGCATAGCTGACAAGGAGTACAAAGTGTCCAAGAACGACAGAGAAACCCAGGAGCCCACCGCCGAGGTCCCCGAGGAACGGATCTCGGAAACCCGGCACACCATTCTTATCGGTGGAGAAAAGCTTCGCTATACGGCAACTGCGGGCAACCTGGTCCTCAAGCAGGAAGAGGAAGGAGAGGACAAAGAGTCCAAAGGCGAAAAGGCCAAAGCCTCCATCTTTTTCATCGCCTACACAAAGGATGCCCCCCAGGGCGCAGACGAGACCTCCTACAGGCGTGAGCGCCCCATCGCATTCTCGTTCAATGGCGGGCCAGGATCATCTTCGGTGTGGCTGCACCTGGGCCTTCTTGGACCACGGCGAGTGCAGGCGATGGACGAGAACGACGAGCCTCTGCCGCCGCCCTATCAGTTGACCGATAACCAGCAGTCTCTGCTGGATGAGACAGATCTGGTATTCATCGATCCCGTGAGCACAGGATTCAGCCGAGCAGCACCCGGCGAAAAAACCACGCAATACCACGGCTTCAAGAGTGACATCGAGTCAGTGGGCGATTTCATTCGTCTCTACACGACCCGCTACAAGCGCTGGTCTTCGCCCAAGTTCCTCATCGGCGAGAGCTATGGGACCACGCGCGCTGCTGGCCTCTCGGGCTATCTCCAGGACCGGCACGGCATGTACCTCAATGGTATCGCGTTCGTGTCGACGATCCTCAATTTCCAGACCGCCAGGTTCTATCCGGGCAACGATCTGCCCTATGTCCTCTTCCTGCCAACCTATACGGCGACCGCCTGGTATCACCGAAAGCTTCCGGAGGATCTGCAAGCAGATCTCCTCAGTACGCTGGAGGAAGTGGAGGCCTTTGCGCTGGGGGAGTACAACCTGGCGTTGATAAGGGGTACTGCCCTCGCAGGCGATGAACGCGAGCAGGTTGTGGAAAAGCTGGCACGGTACACGGGGCTGAGCCAGGAGTACATCCAACAAACCAACATCAGGATCAACATCCACCGATTCGTCAAGGAGCTGCTGCGGGACCAACACCGCACGGTGGGTCGATTCGACAGCAGGTACACAGGCATCGATCGGGATGCAGCTGGTGAAAAGCACGAATATGACCCCAGTTACGCGGTGGTCCAGGGCGCCTATACGGCTATGCTCAACGACTATGTGCGGGCTGAGTTGGAATACGAGAGTGATCATCTCTATGAGATCATATCGGACCGCGTACAGCCGTGGAGCTACGACGAGCATCAGAACCAGTATGTGAACGTGGCCGAGACTCTGCGCGCAGCCATGTCCAAGAATCCTTTTTTGCAGGTGTTTGTGGCCAACGGCTACTATGACCTGGCCACCCCATACTTTGCCACGCATTTCACCTTCAATCACTTGGACATCGATGCGGGCCTGCAGGGAAACATCTCAATGGGGCACTATGAAGCGGGTCACATGATGTATATCCACGAGCCTTCACTGGTGCAACTTAAGGGAGACCTGGCTACCTTTATCCAGTCGGCAACGTCCAGGTAGCCCGGTTTGCCCGCTGACAGCGGCTTGAACTTGTCCACATCACACCAACCTCCGCAACCGGGGAATTCTATATGCTCTGTTCCTACGAGCCCAGGTGTCCAGTCCCGAAACTTGGTCATGAGAGAGGCGTTCACGGCATCTAGTCAATGAAGTACGACCAATTATTTCACTTGCTGACCCAATACCCTGGCAGTAGCTTGGCCTTTAACCAGTACAGGGATGTCCATCCAGAGCTGGACCTGCCAGACGGTGCGCAAGCTCGCCGGCAAAACCTGCGCTGTTACCTGGAGAGCTTTGACCAGCGTTCAGATGTGCGCTTTGTGCTCGTGGGTGAGGCGGCGGGCTATGCAGGCTGTCGCTTCTCGGGCATTCCTTTTACTGGAGAGATACAGTTGGCCGGCCCCAATCGCCTGAACTGGACGATGGGCAGGAAACTGGCGCGCAGCAGCACAGCCAGCAGCCCATGGGCTGAGAGGTCTGCAAAGATGGTATGGGAAGCCCTGGGTGGGCGTAGGGATTGCGTCTTGTGGAACGCATTCCCCTGGCACCCCTTTGGACCATCGGGACCACTCAGCAACCGGCCCCCGGGCCGGGATCTGCATCACGGGCACCAAGTGTTGGAATGCTTGCTTGCACTGTATCCAGAGGCGCAACCCTACGCCATCGGCCGCGTGGCGCAGCGCACCTTGATGGCCATCGGCGTGGAAGCCCCATACATCCGGCACCCATCAAGGGGTGGTAAAGCCAAGTTCGTGGCCGGTGTGAATACCCTGACATAGGATTTCGGCATCAGCTCACCACTGACGCCATATGAATGACCTTGAAGGAGGTTACCATGGCACAGCTATTCTCACCGTTTACTCTACGGGGCCTTGAGCTTCGCAACCGCATCGTTATGGCCCCCATGGTCATGAACTCTGCCCAGAGCGACGGGTGCTCGACAGATTGGCATATGGCTCACTACCTGGCCCGAGCTACCGGTGGAAGTGGGCTGCTGCTCACCGAGGCCACGGCTATTCAGCCGCGTGGTCGCATCAGCCAGCGAGATTTGGGCCTGTGGGACGACAGGCAGGTGGAGCCGCTGGCCCGGATGGTACGGTTGGTTCAGGCAGAGGGTGCGGCCATTGGCGTCCAGCTTGCCCACGCAGGGCGCAAAGCATGGAGCGCAGACAAGGGCTTGGGCCCAGAGCCCCCGGTTGGCCCCAGCGCCTTGCCTTTCGATGAGGGCTGGAAAACGCCGGGTGAGCTCGATCCCGGGGAAGTCGATGAGGCCGTCGCCGGCTGGCAAGCGGCTGCCCAGCGGGCCCTGGCTGCCGGCTTTGACCTGGTGGAGATCCACGCCGCCCACGGTTACCTGATCCACCAGTTCCTTTCGCCCATCTCGAACCACCGCACCGATGAATACGGCGGTTCCCTCGAGAATCGCATGCGGTTCTTGCTGAGGGTGACTGAAGCCGTGCGACAGGTCTGGCCTGCGGAAAAGCCTCTCTTTGTGCGCGTCTCAGCTACCGACTGGGCCGAGCAGTTGCTGGCATCCGGGAAGGGCTTGACGCCTGGCGAGGTCGTCGTCGTGGCCCGTGAGCTGCGGGCCCGGGGAGTGGACCTCATCGACTGTTCCTCCGGTGGGTCGCTGCCCACAAGTCCAGAAGGGATCGGCGCGGGCTACCAGGTGCCTTTTGCTGAACAGATCCGCCGCGAGGCGAACATACCAACTGCTGCGGTGGGGCTCGTCACGACGCCTGAACTGGCCGACGAGATTATCCGCAACGGGCGTGCGGACCTGATGATCCTGGGCCGGGAACTGTTGCGGCGTCCATACTGGCCCCTGCATGCTGCCCACGTGTTAGGTCAAGAAGTAACCTGGCCTCGCCAATACCGGAGCGCTCGACCACACTGAACCAGGAGAAACCCCAATGAAGCTCTTTGTCCCCGGGCGAATCTGCCTATTCGGAGAACACTCGGACTGGGCCGGAGCATACCGGCATACAGGGCCAACCATCGAAAAGGGTTACACACTCATCTGCGGGACCGATCAAGGCATCTTTGCGCGGGTCGAGCCGCATCCCAGCGCGCTGGTAGTGACGGCTACGATGCCTGATGGCGAGAAGCGCGGCCCGCACGGGGTTCCGATGGAGCCAGGGGCGCTGCTGGAGGAGGCGCAGCGAGGCAGATTCTGGAGTTACGTTGCCGGAACTGCCTACCAGATGCTGACCCACTACGATGTAAAGGGTCTAGTGGTCGACAACTACAAAACCGATCTGCCGATCAAGAAGGGACTTTCGTCCAGCGCGGCTGCCTGCGTGCTGGCCGCACGAGCATTCAACAGCATCTATGATCTGGGGCTGACCATCCGTGATGAAATGGAATTGGCCTACCAGGGGGAGATCACAACCCCTTCACGGTGCGGCCGGATGGATCAAGGGTGCGCCTTCGGCAACAGTCCCGTTCTGATGACTTTCGATGGCGATCAGCTGGACACGGACGCGCTGCAGGTCGGTCAAGATCTGCACCTTGTACTTGTCGATCTGAATGCACAAAAGAACACCATGAGGATCTTGGAGCAGTTGAACCGCTGCTACCCTCAGGCCAGGAACGAGGTCGCCCGGGGTGTGCAGAGACTCCTGGGCCCGACCAATGACCGGATTGTCCACCAGGCCGCCGAGGCGCTGCGGGACGGAGATGCAGAACGGATGGGGGCACTCATGGTAGAGGCGCAGGCATTGTTCGACGAGTACGCCATCCCAGCCTGCCCGGAGGAATTGTCTGCTCCCGTGCTCCATCGTGTCCTGAACCACGAGCCCCTCAAAGCCCACATCTGGGGTGGTAAAGGGGTTGGATCCCAAGGCGATGGCTCAGCTCAATTCATTGCCCGCAGCAAGGATGACCAACAGGCCGCAGTTGAGATCATTGAGCAAGATCTGGGCATGAGCTCTCTCAAACTGTCCATCAGAGCCAATGGCTGGTAGCCAGTTGCCACTAGCCAGCGGCCTCCGAACAGACGTCTGTGGATGAGAGAAAGCTCCGGCGCCAGACACGCGACCCTGCGGACCGCCACCGTTCACCTGATGCACCGGCCATGACGGATAGCCACAGGACAACTGTTATGGATTCTGGGGGTAATCGGCGGCGGTGGTCTCTGACTGCAGCCTATTACCTCGCTTTCGTTGCCCTGGGATTGGCGGGGGCCATCCTGGGGCCCACCCTCCCTGGGCTGGCCGAACAGACCCGAAGCCGATTGAGCGAGGCCAGTTTCCTATTCACGGCCATCGCCGTTGGCTACCTGGCTGGTTCCCTCCTGGGCGGACGCCTCTTCGACCGAGTGCCAGGCAACCCTCTTATGGCCGCTGGCCTGCTGGTCATGGCCTCGATGCTTGCCCTGACCCCCTTTGTACCTCAGATCTGGTTTCTGATCCTTGCCATTACCATCCTTGGTGCGGCCCAGGGTATGGTGGATGTCGGAGGCAACACGCTGCTTGTGTGGGTGCACGGCCGCAAGGTGGGACCGTTCATGAACGGCCTGCATTTCTTCTGGGGGCTCGGGGCTTTTATCTCACCAATTATCGTCGGCCAGGCATTGCTGACCGGAGGTGAAATCTCTTGGGCTTTCTGGGTACTGGCTGTGATGCTGTTGCCCGTCGCCATCTGGTTGCTGCGCCTGGCCAGTCCGACACCCCAGAGTCAAAGCCAAGCCCCAATCGGGACAACTGGAGCATTGGAAACGGTTGACCCAAGGCCCGTGATCCGCGAACGCACTGTCGTGCTCCTGGTGACGCTGCTTCTATTCCTCTTTGTGGGCGCCGAAGCCGGCTTTGGCGGCTGGATCTATAGCTACGCGGTGGCGCTGGATCTGAGCAGTGCCACGGCCGCCGTCTATCTCACGGCTGCATACTGGGGCGCACTGACCTTTGGCCGGCTGCTGGCCATACCGGTTGCCAGCCGGGTGCGCCCCGGCTGGATCCTCCTGACCGCCGCTGGCGGATGTCTGGCCAGCGCGAGTGTCCTGCTCCTTTGGCCCCAGTCCCCGTCGGCAACCTGGGTGGCCACCATCGGCATGGGCCTGTTCATGGCTTCCGTTTTCCCCACCGCCCTGACGCTCGCCGAGCGCCGCATGACAATCACTGGCCGGATCACCGGTTGGTTTCTGGTCGGGGCGAGCATGGGCGGCATGACGCTGCCCTTGCTCATGGGACAACTCTTCGAATCGGTCAGCCCACAAAGCGCAATGGCGCTCCTGACTGTCTACTTGATCCTGGCGCTGGGTGCCTTGCTCGTCCTACTATTCTACTCAGAGCGCAGGTTGTCGATCCGCTGAATCGTGTTGTATAATCAGTAGGCCGCACCGGAGGTTCGTAGCGGGTGCTTCAGCGCCTAGAAGCGCCCTGTAGTACGCACTACGAACGGGGTGCCTGCGGTCTACTGATAATGCGGCACAACTGATTTCCGCATCCGGGCACGGGTATCGAAGGTGTAGAAGCTAAGGAGGAAAGATATGAACGTCCAGGAACTGCTTGGCAAGTTGCATTGGCTGGGTCACGATAGTTTCCGGCTAGATGGACCGCCCGTCATCTACTTTGATCCCTGGAAACTACGCCCAGCCGACATCAAGGGTGCGGGGCGTGCAGCCGATTTGGTGCTGGTCAGCCACGAACATAGCGACCACTGCTCCCCCGAGGACATAGAGGCCATCAGTGGATCGGCTACCGTGCTGCTCTGCAGTTCTGGCGCGGCAGAGAAACTCCCCGGGACGCAAATCATCCGCCCAGGAGAGAGCATGGCTGTGGCCGGAGTCGAGGTTGAGGCAGTTCGCGCCTACAACATCAACAAGTTCCGGTCGCCCGGTATCCCCTTCCATCCCAGGGAGGCCGATATGGTGGGTTATATCGTCACCATAGGGGGGCTGCGCCTCTATTTTGCCGGGGACACGGATCATATCCCCGAAATGGCAGATTTCGACTGCGACGTGGCGCTGCTGCCCGTCAGTGGCAAATATGTGATGACGGCGGCAGAGGCAGCAGACGCGGCTCGCACTCTGCAGCCCCAGGTTGTCGTCCCCATGCACTTTGGGTCCGGTATTGGGACTGCGGTCGATGGACAGTCTTTCACCAAACTCTATGACGGGGAAGTCGTGCTCCTCGAGACAGGGGGTTGATTGGACTCAGGGAGCAGCACGCCGTGTTGGCTGGCATGGGCCCAGGAGATCCAGGCTCTGAGCCAGACCGGTCTGACCTTTAGTGAAAGCGAGTACGACACGCTGCGCTACCAGCGCCTCATGGAGATCGCTGGCGAAATCGTGCACAAGCAAACCGGGCTCCCACTGGACTCTCTGCTCCAGGATTTTCGCATGCAGCCGGGCTATGCAACCCCCAAGGTAGATGTGCGGGGCGCGGTCATACGCAATGGTAAGATCCTTCTGGTCCAGGAGCGGGCCGATGAACGTTGGTGCATGCCAGGAGGTTGGGCTGACGTAGGCGATCTCCCTTCTGAGATGGTCATCCGGGAGGTGTGGGAAGAGAGTGGTTTCGACGTATTGCCAGCCAAAGTGGTGGGGGTCTTTGATGCCAACCGCGAAGGGACCCCCCTGGAATTCTATCACGCCTACAAAATAGTCTTTCTGTGCGAGTTGACCGGCGGCCGGGCCCGTCCCAGCAGCGAAACCCTTGCCGTCGGGTTCTTTGACTTTGACGATCTGCCCTCCCTAT
>Ga0209013_10002801_pt1 | contig 15731 bp, 11 predicted proteins | sample Cruoilmetagenom2_FD_187291 | JGI IMG/M metagenome (GOLD analysis project Ga0209013, IMG submission 187291) | Oil polluted marine microbial communities from Coal Oil Point, Santa Barbara, California, USA - Sample 2 (SPAdes) (version 2) | ecosystem: Environmental > Aquatic > Marine > Oil seeps ... | reverse complement strand
CCACAAAAGGAACACAGGAGTAATCAACATGACGACTGAAAAAACAACTGAAAAAACGACTGAAGAGAACGGCATCACCCGGCGCGAAGCCTTGATGTCTGTTGGAGGCGTCGCCGCCGGTGCGGCGCTTGCTTCCGCCGGAGTCATAGGCAGCGCACACGCCGCTGAAGAAGGCAGCAGGGCCGTCATCAAGGAGGTTGACGGCAAAAAGACCTCCACGATCAGCCTGGACTGGAAAGAGGTGTACTACACCAATTGCCCCCTTGTCTCCGCCAGCAACGTAGACCAGGAACTCGGCTGGACGAACGAAGAATATCTGAAACTCGGCGTAGACTATGCCTATTTCCGCTCGCGTCCCGAGACCGACTGGTACCCGCACTATATTCACAACCAGGACAACCTGATCCGCTTCGGTGGCTTGTTCCCACCCATCCACGTTATGGCGGATATGCGCAGGACCCGGTTGCTGGGTTTAACCCATGCACCCTGGGAAGGCGGTTGTATGTTGGTCCGTGCCAAAGACGACATCTTCAGGATGAGCGATCTGAAAGGCAAAAAAATCGGCATAACCAAGAGCCAGAATACGCTCAAGAGCGACTGGTGGCGCATCCAGGAACACCAGGGCATCCTGCTGATGCTGCGGATGAACGGCATGACGGAAAAGGACGTCAAGCTCGTGGATTTCCCTTATCCGGACGACTGGTACGACAATCCCGAGATGCTGGTGCCCTTGCACAATCCAACCCATTGGCAGTTGAACCGTGACCACAAGCACGATCTGGCCTTTCGCCCGCTGGAAACTGCGCTGCTCGAAGGCAAGGTTGATGCGATCTACACGCAAAGCAAACCATTTCAGCATATACAGGAAGCGACTGGCGAACTCGCTGCGATCGAAGATCTCTCCAAATACCCGGACTGGAGGCTTCAGGTGGCCAATATCCCCGCCGCTATTACCTGTACCGACGTAATGGCAGAGGAGCATCCGGAGCTTGTTGTCGCGTTCATGAAGGGTATGATCAGGGCTGGACGCTGGGCCAATGAGCACAAGCATGCTGCGGCAGTGATTCTCAACAAGCAAACCTACTACCTGGACGTGGAGGATACCTACCGGGGAATCAAACACATGGACATGGTTCCAAATTTGTCAGCTCAGAACCTGGCCTCGGTTAATATTGGCAAGGACTTCATGCTCAAACATGGCTATATCAAGAACGACTTTGATGTAGAAAAATGGGCCGCACCGGAGTTCTTTGAGCAAGCGGCGAGTGAGTTGCTTGCAGATATGGTTGAGGAGAAAACCATGGAAAAGATTCCTACCATGCAAGGGCGGGTTGGTTAGCCTGGTGGCATCTCAGTAGTCAGCCTGCGTGGCAAGACCTCCCGGAAAGGTCTGCCACGCAGCGTTGTTTACTTGTGCTGTAACTGGAAAGTAGATCATTTGGTCAATCGCGGAAAGTTCATTTTGACCTCCGCCCTCTTGCTGTCGGCATTAGTGGCGCCCTCTACTCTCACCGGAGATTGGGGAGGAGTACGATCATCGCTGGGCGACAAAGGTGTAAGCCTGGATTTCAGATACACCTCGTTCTACCAGGGATTGGTGGCAGGGACCGGAGACCAGGATTTCGAGTTTGGCGGCAAGTTCGATGCCTTCATCAACCTGGACAGCGGCAAGATGGGCCTGTGGGAAGGCGGTGGTTTTCGCTCACATCTTGAGTATAGCCATGGCGACCTTTCGACCAATCTCGGCGGTGCGCTATTTGCGACCAATACCGCAATGTATTGGCCCGTTGGCATGCCTGAGGAACTGGTGGCGACGTCGCTCTACTTCACCCAGAAAGCAGGAGACCGAAGCAGCATCGCGCTCGGCAAGTTCAACCCGGTTGATTTGCTCGCAGCGGACCCGTTCTACGGTGGTTGGGGCATCGACCGCTTCATGAATCTCATCCTCGCCGCTCCGCCGAGTGGACTGATTCCTGTCGTTTTCATGGGAGCCGTCGCCAACATCCAGGCTGAACCTCTTACATGGACCGTCATGGTTTTCGACCCCAACGACCGCACCGACGATTACTTGCCGGGCGACCTGTTCAAAGACGGCGTAAATGTCTCCGTCAGTGGCGCTCATACAACGACACTGGCCGGGCGCAAGACAAGCTTTGTTGCCACCGGCCTCTACAGCACGGCGGAGGGCGTGGATTATTCCTCACTCGGAGGTGGCGTGTTTGGCACGTCTGACAAGAAGGGCGCCTGGAACATAAATTTTGAGTTCAAGCATAACCTGCAGGAGAGCAACGAGCAGCCAGGTGCCACCTGGGGATTCTACCTCAAGGCGGCCATCGCTGATGGCAATCCCAATTATGTAGAACGTTCCCTGATCGCCGGAATTGGTGGCAGGCCCCTTTTTTTCGGACGTCCTCAAGACAGTTTTGGACTGGGTGCGTATTACTACAACCTCAGCGATGAGCTTGAGGACACTATCAATCCTGCTGTGGTTATTGGCGATGAGGCAGCTATTGAATTCTTCTACAACTATGAGGTGACACCATGGCTGTATTTCGGACCAGACATCCAATACGTCAAGCCCGCCAGAGAGCGTTTTGACAATGCCCTGATCGTGGGCCTGAGGATGCAAATCCGGCTCTAAGAGAATCGTATTTTTGAGTGACCCAGGCACGGAGCAGTCCGGCAAAGGCCAGTGTGTTCGAATTAGTTAGAAAGCAGATGTGGCGAAAGACCGTCCTGAACATGCCATAAAACGATACCTGGATTTTGCACCGAGATTCGATGGCAGATTTGAATACAGTTAATTCTTGGGAGGATTGCAATGCCTCTTTGACGACGAACATCCAGGGTAATCAGTTGCAAACTGATGTGATATCGAAGATTTGAGGATCCGGCAGCTTTCCCGTAGCCACCAACTCCATAATCAGTTCTTCCGTTGGAGTTTGCTTATCCAACTCACTGTAGCGTTCTCGCTGCTGCTCCACCCAGGCGCCGTGCAACATTGGACAATAGGTAGCCATGGTTGGCCGAATGTGTTTCCAGCGCATCTGGCCATAGATATTGGCGTTCCATGATTCATCCCACTCCGGGTATACGTAGTTGCGAAAATCAAATGTATCGGAGAAATACCAGCGACCCTCCTGCCGGGATAACAGCGGCTCTTCGCCGTGGCACAGCTGGTGGTAAAAAATAAAACCCTGGTAATTAGCCTCCAGATCACCGGGTGAAAAAACCCCGGAGACCATCATGCCCTGGCCCCACCATTCAAGATCTACCCCGTATTGAATCAACCTGCGCTGCAACTCGTCCGGAGAATAATCGCCCCGGTTTTTTTTCCACCATTTGTAGTACCACCAGCCTTCTGCAAAAAAATGTGCGAGTTTGTCCGAACCGATGCGAATTTCATTCACCCGCAGGGTTGGGCTCGGCTGTAACCAGCGCGCAAAATCGAAAGCAGTTGTTTTAGCCAGCAGGTAGTGCTTACGGTAATCGCGATTTTCCTCCAGACTGCGGGGTATCCGGTCAACCAGGTCGCCACTGATGATCCACATCTCCATTGGTTGGTAGATAGTATGCTGCAGGTAGGTCTGCACGTACCCAACAGCAGCTTCACAGTCGATTGACGCATCGCCAGCCCTGGAATCCAGGGCAGACTGAATCTGCAAACGCACCCAGGCATTCAGATACTCGGTCGAGTCTTCAATGGGCCGGCCCCAGGCATAAAACTGGTCCGTTTCCAGTGCATGGGCTGAGGTACCGATCAACAGCCATGCAAATACAGGTAAAAAAAGTTTAGGCCGCGCTTTCATCAGATTCAAAAACCCCAACCCAGCCCGGCTGAAATGAGCCATTCCTGACTGGCATTAGGAGACAGCGAGTGCATAAGAGCCAGTGAGAAATTGAGCCGTATGATGGAAAAATTACCTTCGATACCCGCCCATGTCTGCGATTTGAGCTCGAAGTGGTCGTCACCCCAGGTGCGCAGAACCACGCCCCGCAGCGCCCACGCGAAATGGACGGTGTGAATCAAGCGCTTTTTATTGCCCGTTTCCCCGACCAGTTTTCCCCATCCCACACTGGCTTGCAGACCGGAAATACCCGGCTCCACTTCGAAATGCCAGCCGTGAAGCATGCAGCTGACTGCGCAATCGGAATTTTTGGCTTGTTCCACGAATATCGCCCCGAAGCCAGCAGACAATTGTTGCGGATAACTCAACCTGAAACGCGCCAGCCCGTACCAGCGCCGTTCCACGTTTTCCAGTTCCTCCCTCACCAGTTCCAGGGCTCGATCTTGCGTGCTGTTATCCGGGTTTGTGGCAGCCTCTGCCGGAGAACCCATCGCCAGGGTTTGTGTTCCACATAATTGCAGACATACAAACACATACAGGCACAAAAATTTCGATCTCCCTTTCACTATATAAACTCACAGCATTAAGAATTAGAAGGATAGGAGGGATTAAAGCCCTTTTTCCTGAATTTCATAATTATTGATTGAGCAACTGATTATCTCGACTTTTCTCATGGCGTATACAACAACTCACCGTAGAGGAATGTCGTGTTGAAATTCCTGTTGTTGAGGAACAAACTTTTCAGAAATAAACTAAACAAAAATGCCCAGTTCCTTAAGACTCTTGACTGCCTGGGTCCGACTGGACACACCTAATTTTCCATAGGCTCTCTGAAGGTGGGTTTTCACCGTGTTGGTCGAGATGAAAAGACGCTCCGAAATTTCCTTGTTGGAGCACCCATCCACCAAAAGCGCAAGTGTAGCCAACTCTCTGCGGGTAAGTTTTTCGATACAAGCGGTATTTGCCGGGAATTGGGAAATTTTTCTCTCTTCATGGCTCGTGACGTCGTCGGTCTCGACAATCGCCGCAATCTGCCGTTGCCATAATTTATGCCGTTGCGTTTCACTGGAAGCCTTCAAGTCTCTGTCCAGGGCCATGAGCGCGGCGATCACTTCGTCACCCTCGTCACGGAACAACTGAATGACGCTGTTCTCGTGGTCCAATGCAAAGGCTTCAGACAAAGCTTCCTTGGCCTGGCTCAGTTTGCCGGATGCCGTGTAAGCTTTCGCCAGCAGAACCCAGCACTCCATGGTGCGTAGTTTACGACCACAACGCATGAACTCCTGAATCATGGCCTTCAAAATCTCCGCCGCTTCTACCTGGTTTCCCTCGGCAAGCATTAAGCGGACCTTTGCGGACTGCGTCCATTCTTCAACACTCGAGAGTGTAATTTGCGGCGCCGAGGATTGAGATGGCAGGTATTGCAGCCACTGATTCATACAATCCCGGGCTTCGTCCTGTTCCCCAAGAGCCAGGAACAAGCGCACCCTTTCATGCAAGATACAGGCCTGCAAGCGTAGCCAGCCGCGCGCTTCCGCCAACTTCTGAATCTCTTGCAGAAAGAGTAAAGCTTCCCTGAAAAGGCCCCGACTAATCAGTAAGCGGGTTCGGGTTCGAACCACCAGGATCTCGAGATCGACACTGGCGCAAACGTTCAGCGCTTTCTCCCCATGACGAAAATGTCGGTCTGCCGCGGCAATATCGCCCTGGTAGTAGAGCAATGCACCCAGCAACGGCTCGATCAACTCAATAACCTGAGAATGGCCCGCAACCAGATCGCTCAGGCGCTGATATTGAGTGCGTAGCAGTTCAGTTCCGTTTTTCAGCTCAAGTGTCGAAAAATACACAAGTGCCGCTGTACAAACCGAGTAGGCCTGGGAGTAAATGGAGTCTGGTGCGGGCTCCCGGTCGAGGATGGCTTTTGACAAGGCCATGACCTGCGGGAAGTCTTGCCGGTTGAAACCGATTACCGCCTGCACTGCCTGCATTGAAAGCTTGATGTAGGCAGGAGAATCCGGAGCTTCAGGAAGCCACACATTGATCAGCTTCTCAGCTTCTTCCAGTTTGTCTTCGAAGTAACAAAGATTGATTTCAATGGCATGAACTTCTACTCGCCGCGCCTGATCCATGCTGTCAACATGACGTTTGAGCTCATCCAGAATGGTTCTGGTAGTGGTCAGCTGGTTACTTAAAGCCTGCACCCATGCCAGTTGAATCAGGAGACTTTGACTGCTGTAGAGAAGCTCCTCAGGTAATCGTCTGATCAGGCTAAGAAACTGAAACATGAATCCTTGCGCCAATAAGGAACTGCCATGACCTTCGAGCAGTTCGATGGCCCTTTCCTGTTCACCTCCACTGATGGCGTATTGAATGGCTTCACCCAAAAGGTTTTCGCCCTCGAACCATAAGCTGACGCGGTGATGCAGCTCCTTCTGATTGATGTCCTGGGCTTGTTCGAGCTCTTGCAGCAGGTAATCGCGGAACAGGGGATGCATTCGGAACCATTGGCCGCTGTGGTCGAGATTCTGAATGAGCAGTCCCGAGTCCTGTAATTCCATCAATGATTCGCTCTGCTGCTCATCACCGGTTATTGCCAGGCAAAGCGAGGGACAGAATCGTTCCACTACGGCGATCTGGCGAAGGAATTTCGCCTGGGCCGGCGGCATGTGGACCATAATTTCCTCGGCAAGAAAATCTGCCGCAATGTCTGGTCCTTGCGTAAAGGCACCGACGAGTTTCTGCCGGTCCTCCGTTGTCTTGAATGAAAGGGCTGTGAGTTGCAGGACTGCAGCCCAGCCACGAGTGCGTTGATGCAGCAACGCCAGTTCGATCTCAGTGACGTCCAGGCGATTGGATTCACGGAACAGAGCCTTGGTTTCACCCAGGTCCAGACTCAAATCCCCAGTGTCAAAATAAACAAGTCTGCCCGCCGCTTTGAAACGGGCCAACGGAATCGGCAATTGGGTACGTGAACCAATAAATATGCTCAGGTTTTCCGGAAGGTATTTGAGCAGGTCGTGCAGGGCATCATGAATTTTGCTATTGGTGATGACATGATAGTCATCCAGAAAAAGTGCGTAGAAACCTTTGGAGACCGCCAGGCTGGAAATCATTTTCGCAATGACAGCCTGACTGCTGGCAGGTTCGGATTTGCTCTCGATACGCCTGCTGGGCCGCCCTGATTCACCACTGGTCAATTGATTAAGCACTGCCTCCAGGTAAAGGCAAAACTGCTCTTCATCATTATCGTTCGCATCCAAGGTCAGCCAGGCCGCTGTACAGCCCTTATCGTGCGCCAGGCGAAACATTTGCGCCAACAATGTGGACTTCCCAAATCCCGCGGGTGCAGTGACCAGATACAGACGTCCGGTTGCGTCGTCGATGGTGGAGCAACGGTCTAATAGACGCTCGCGCTTCAAGCTATTACTGGCGAGACGGGGCGGTGCCAGCCGGGTCGTTAACAGTGCAACACCTCCTGTGGGGCGGTCATATCCTGATGCCGGATCAGCTGGCATTGATTCTTGACCTTTTGGAAGTGACCTCCATTGCCCGAAGAGTATCACCAAACGGCGTTGTCACCCAAATGGATGACTGGATCAAATCATAGGTATTGGTGACGAAGTCCCGGGCCGGGTTTCGTAAAATACGCTTACCAATTTCTCAGTGGGTGATTCATGCAACTTAGCAAGAAGTTAAAGCTTCCCAAGATTGCTTTATCTGGGTTTGATGCCGACCTTGGCGAGGATGAGTTAGCGGTCCAGGCAGCCGTGCACCGTTTCTCCCGGGACTACTTGCGGCCTTTGGGGCAGGAACTGGACAAAATGAGTGCGACTGATGCAATCGCGCCTGGTTCGCCGTATTTCAATGTCTTCGCGGAAGCCGCCAAGCTCGGACTGGATCCTGCTTTGCTGGCACAGTTCCCTCCTGAAATTGCCGTTCGCCTCGAGTCTTTGATCGGTGAAGAACTGGGCTGGGGTGATGCTGGATTGGCCACAACCATAGCGGCTGCGTCATTTCCCCTGGAAATGGCGAAAATAATGGAAAACCAGGAGCTGGTTGACCTCTGTACCGGAAAGATTGGCTGCTGGATGATCACCCATCCCGATAAGGGCAGTGATGTCCAGGTCTTCGATATGGGGCGCGAGTGGCCCAACAAGGGTGAGACTGGAAACAAAGGAAATGTATGGGGCAGAATCGTTGGTGAAGAAATCATCATCGATGGCCAATGTTCAGCCTGGGTTTCAAATGGTGCGGTGGCGCAGGTTGCTCTTGCTTATATCGGTGCCGACTATGGTGACGGATTTTTTGAAGCCGATGGCCGTCCACATGGTATGGCGGTGATCATTCCGCTCGACCTGCCGGGCGTATCCCGGGGCAAACCGCTTGACAAGCTCGGTCAGCGTCCCTTGCCACAGGGTGAAATCTATTTTGACAATGTCAGGGTTCCCAAACGCTTCGCGGTCGCGCTCAAGAATGAATACTACGGCAACCTGGCTTCAGTGTGGGCACATGCCGGTTGCCACATGGCGCAGACTTTTACCGGACTCGCCCGCGCCGCATTCGAGACGGCCCTGCAATATACGCATGAGCGTAAACAGGGTGGCCAGTTGCTGATCGATCACCAACTGACGCGATACCGCATCGGTGACATGTTGCGTCGCGTCGAGCTTTGCCGCTCGGTGGCGCGCCATTCCCTTGCCTACGCTCGCCTCACTGAGGCCGGCCATCCCTACGTTACGGCGGCAGGCAAAGTGACCGTCACCCGGGAAGCCATGAAAGTCGCCGACGAAGCACTGCAGCTTTTCGGCGGAGCGGGCACCTCCCGCGAATACCCGGTTGAGAAGCTATACCGCGATGCTCGCGCCGCCCTTATCGAGGACGGCGAAAATAAAGTACTGACCATGCGACTTGGTCTTCTGGCGCAACAACTCTTCGCCGAAGGCGCATTTCAGAATTGAAGAAGATAAACGAAAACTTTTAGGAGAATATAAATGGCAAAGTACCCCGTCGTCGTCTATGGCGCCAGTGGATATACCGGCATGCTGATCATGGACTGGTTAATCGATCAGCAAATTCCTTTCACCGCTGCAGGCCGCAACGCCAAGCGTATACAGAAAATGATGGAACAGCGGGTTGTCAGGCTCGAATCCGCCACTTATGAAATCGTTGAAACCGAGCACACGGTTGAGTCGCTAACTGCTGTCTTCAAGGGCGCCAAGGTGGTTTGCAATACGGTTGGCCCATTTGCCACTTATGGTCTGACTGCCGTTGAAGCGGCACTCAACGCGGGCTGCCACCATATCGATACGACGGGAGAACAAGCCTACATTCGTGCTGTTCGAGATCAATTTGGTGAGCTTTACCGCCAGGCGGGCCTGCTGGTTTCGCCTTCGGTGTCCTACATGTATACCTTCGCCGAAATTGCCGCCGAACTTGCACTGGAAACCCAGGGTGTGGATGTACTCGAAACCGGTACGTTGTGCCGTGGCCCGCGTGGCGGAGCCTCGGGTGTGACCGTCGGGTCAACCGCTTCTATCTTTGAGATGTACCGCGCCACGCCGTGCTACCTGTGGGAAAACGAACTGGTCGAACATCCGGCCGGCACCCATGTTGACGTAGTAGATGAAAATTTCATCCAACCGATCTTTTGCCTCCCCTGGGGCGGAACAGCGCTGCCTGTCTATTACCATAACGATGCACGTGTTCGTTGCTGCAGCTCATTCGTTGGATTTTACGACACCCCCGTGATGCAAACCGTACACGCGCTGGGCGCCAAGTGGGACGCTGAATACAAGGACTTGCCAAAGGAACAGCAGGACGCAGTGCTCCAGGGCATCATCGACTCCACCACGCCAAGTATGCCGCCACGTGAGCGGACCAGCATACAACGCACCGTGGATTTCGCCATTGGCCGTGGCCAGTTGGCTGCCGTGCGGGCCACCGTAACCGGTCTCACACCGTACATCTCCACAGGTGCTGTTCAAGTTGCTGCTGTTGAAAAACTGCTCCAGGGCGAGACCAATAAAGTCGGATTCGCTTCAGCCTCAAAGGCCTTTGGTCACCACTACCTGCTTGGGTTCCTCGAACAACGAGGCCTGGCCCGCGCCACGGTGCGACAACTCTGATCAGGGGATAAAGCATGGCCATGATTGACTTTTTTGACCGCGGTTGGCGCATCAACCCGCAGGGTGCGGCATTTATCCAGGACGACCGGCACTACAGCTTTGATGAAGTGGGTGATCTCTCCTGCCGAATTGCCAATGGTCTGCTGGCTGCCGGATTCCCCAAGGAGACCAAGGGGGCTATCTGGGCATTGAATGACGTCACGGCCTGGACCTGTACTCTCGGTCTGTGGCGGGCCAATATGTGCTGGATTCCGGTTGGTGCACACAATTCTGCGGAAGAGAATAATCATCTGCTCGATTCTTTTGATTGCGAAATCCTTTTTTTCCAAAAAGCCTTTGCCCCGATCATCGCCGAGTTGAAACCGCGTCTTCCGAAGATTCGGTTGTGGATCTGTATCGATGGTGACCTGCCCGATCATGCGGATACCCAGTCCCTGGATCAATGGGTTGGCAACCAGTCAGCGGAAAAGCCGGAAGTTGATTTCGATGCGGACGATGTGGTCATGGTCTCAGCCACCGGTGGTACGACAGGTCTTCCAAAGGGCGTCATGAATACCCATCGCAGTATTCAGACATTCTGCGCCCATTACATGATGGGCTGTGTTTACGATGGCAACGAACGACCGGTTAATCTCGCCGCCGCCCCGATGACTCACACTGCAGGTGTGCTCTCCATTCCCTGTACTGCGAGGGGTGGTACGGTAGTCGTGGTCACCAAGCCAGATCCGGCGTTGATGCTGGGGGCAATCCCGAAATATGGCGTGACCGAGTTTTTCCTGCCGCCGACGGTTATCTACCGGCTACTGGACATTCCTGAGTTGGGTTCAAAAGTTGATTTTTCGTCTCTCAAGTACCTGATGTACGGTGCCGCACCGATGTCGGTCGACAAACTCAAACAGGCTATAGAGGTCATTGGCCCGGTAATGATGGGAGGCTATGGCCAGACCGAAGCACCAGCCGCAATATCCTATATGCGTCCTGACGAACATTTTGCGGACGGCAAAGTTGCGTCCGACAGCCGGCTTTCCTCGGTGGGCCGACCGAACCCGCTGGTGCGTGTCGAGATTATGAACGAGAACAACGAAATCGTCGGCCAGGGGGAGACAGGTGAAATCTGCGTGCGCGGTGACCTGCTGATGAAAGGCTATTACAAGGCGCCGGACAAGACCGTTGAGACCATCGTCGATGGTTGGTTGCACACGGGAGATATCGGGTGCCTCGATGCGGAAGGCTACCTGCACATTACCGACCGCAAGAAAGACATGATCATCACGGGCGGGTTCAATGTTTACCCCAGCGAGGTTGAACAGGTGATTTGGGGCCACCCGGCAGTCCAGGACTGTGCCGTGATCGGTGTACCTGATGAGAAGTGGGGTGAGGCGGTCAAGGCAGTTGTTGAACTGAACCAGGGTCAAAGTGTGACTGCCGATGAACTCATTGCGCTGTGCAAGGATAAGCTTGGTTCCGTCAAGGCGCCCAAATCCATTGACTTCATTGAAACCCTACCGCGGAGTCCCGTCGGTAAGGTTCTCAAGAAGGATCTGCGTGCCGGGTACTGGCAGGAAGCAGAACGTAAAATTTGATAGCTAAGCGGGTAAAGTTGAATGAATAGTTTTTTATCTCAAGGTATAAGTTGCACTGAACGCCTCCTAAGGGGATTGCTGGCAAGCGTATTGTGCCTGCTACCCCTAGTCAGTCAGGAGGGCATCGCCGCAACGATGACCACCGAAATCCCGGCCAGCATCACGATCCCGGACGAAATGGAAACCCGCCTGGGCGCCCTGAAGTTCGATGATGGCCGTCCGGACAAGGCGACCGCCGCCATGCTCTACGACAACCTTGATTTCCAGAATGGTGTCCAGGCGTTCCTGAACACCAACCGGGCTGCCTCGATGGTTGCCATGAAACGCGGGCTCATAAGCCAGGGTGCGGATAACCAGACCTTCATCCTGTTTGAACAGCTGACCGACTCCAGGTCTCTGTTGCTGGGTGCAAACACCGATACCGTGTACGCATTGCTGTGGCTCGATACACGTGACGGCCCTATCGTCATCGAGGCCCCGCCCAATATCCTGGGCCTGGACAATGATGCCTGGCAGCGCTATGTCGGGGACATGGGTAACGCGGGACCTGACCGTGGCAAGGGCGGCAAATACCTGCTGCTGCCGCCGGGCTATGACGGCCCCGTTCCGGATGGCTACTATCCATTGCGATCGAGGACTTACGGAAACTGGGCCGGTGGCAGGGCATTCACGGTTGCTGGCGATCCGAAGCCGGCCGTCGACCAGATCAAGGCATATTTCCGCGTCTATCCGCTGGACCAGGCCGATAATCCGCCGGAGACAAAGTTTATCAATGCTTCTGGCAACGACTTCAACACAATTTTCGCTAACGATTTCAGCTATTTTGAAGAAATCAACGACGTCGTCCAGAGTGAGCCGCTGGAAGCCGTGGATCCGGAGATACGAGGGCTGCTCGCCTCGATCGGAATTCGCAAAGGCATACCGTTCGCCCCCGATGCGCGCATGAAGAGAATCCTGACCGAGGCGGCCCTGGTGGGTACGGCGACGGCTCGCACCATCTTTTACGAAACGCGTCTTACCGATAACTACTATTACCCGGACAGCGACTGGCGCATAACCTTTCCCGGCGGCAGGTGGGATTTCTCGCCCGGCGGCATCCTGGATACCGAAGCGCGGACGATGAATTTCACCTGTTGCACTGCGGTCTCTCCCGCCATGTCGATCGAGATGGTCGGCATTGGCTCGCAGTACGCGATTGCCAGCCATGACGCCGGAAAAAACCTGCTCGACGGCGGCAAGAACTACAGCCTGAATCTGCCCGCCGGCATTCCCGCAAAGAATTTCTGGTCTCTCGTGGTCTACGACTCACAAACCCGCTCCTACCTGCAGACCGACCAGCGCCTGCCCAGTATTGGCAGCCAGCGTCCTGAACTGGTGGTCAATCCTGACACATCAGTCAACCTGTATTTCGGTCCGGAGCCACCGCCTGGAAAAGAGACCAACTGGGTTCAGACGGTGCCCGGGAAAGGTTGGTGGATCATGCTGCGGCTTTATGGCCCGTTGGAATCCTGGTTTGACCAAACCTGGAAACCAGGAGAGATCGAGGAGATCAGATGAGTAAATTCAGAGGAAAGGTGGTGGTTATTACTGGCGCTGCTTCGGGGATCGGCAGGGCGCTGGCGCAACAACTGGGGGCCAAGGGCGCCCGCCTGGCGCTGTCCGACATCGATGCCGGCGGCCTGGAGGAGACGGCAAAATCATTGCCTCAAGGCACCGAGGTCAGGACCTATGCACTTGATGTATCGAATCGCCAGGCAGTATTCGACCACGCAGACGATGTCCGGCGCGACTTCGGAACAGCCCACTTTGTCATCAACAATGCCGGCGTAACCCTGATCGGCACGATCGAGCACTGCACCATCGAGGAGATCGAGTGGCTGCTGAGCATCAATCTTTGGGGTGTAATCTATGGAACAAAAGCATTCCTGCCCATGATGCTGGCTCAGGATGAAGGTTGTATCGTCAATATATCGAGTGTTTTCGGGTTGGTGAGCTTTAAAACCCAGGGGGCATACAACATCTCGAAATTTGCCGTACGAGGCCTGACCGAGTGCCTGTGGGCCGAACTGGACGGCACCGGAGTTCGCGCCGTCAGCGTGCATCCGGGAGGCATCAAAACCAGCATCGACACGGCGGGCCGGATGTGTGAAGCGGCCGGGGAAGATGAAGCATTTTTTTACCCCTCGACGGAAAAATTGCTGACGACCCCCCCCGAAGAGTGCGCTGCGAAAATCATTGCCGGCATCGAGCGCGGCAAAAAGCGTATCGTTACGGGTAACACAGCGAGAAGTACGTGGTGGATGAGTCGATTGCTGCCTAACAGCTACCCGGCCGTTTTCAAGCGCTTTTTTATTACCGAACCGACTGAACGGGATAGCACATGAGTCATGTTATTTTGACCGGGGTATCCAGGCGCTCCTTCCGCTTGCTGATTGCCTGTGTATTCAGCACGATTTATCTGGCCCATGCGGCGCCTGTTCAAGCGCAGGAACCCAACGGGAAAGTGATTTCCAAGGTGACCGGCGTGGCAGGCGATCCGGCCTGGGCCGAGGAGTACGCCTATACACTGGGCGTACAGGCCTATACCTTCGCATTTCCCTGGTATTATAACCAGTTGCTGCGCTGGCTCTGGATCTCCCAGCCACCGCGCAACGAGCGTACACCGTCGATGCCGATGAATACGCTTTGGCATTCGCGCAAGCTGATTGACGCCAGCTATCGTGACGGAGGTAGCCCGAATAATGACGCTCTGTATTCCGTGGCCTGGGTTGATGTGAGCAGGGAACCGGTCATCGTCAGCGTACCTGAGATCAGGGATCGCTACTACTCGGTACATCTTACCGGCTATGACGCAGACACTTTCGACTACATCGGCACACGCACAACAGGCGCCGAGGCGGGTGACTACCTGATCGCCGGCCCGGGCTGGAACGGTACGCCGCCTGCTGGTGTCAAGGCCGTGAAGCCGGCAAGCACCCCGATATTTCTATTGCTCATTCGCACCATGATCGAAGGCCCACAAGAGCTTGATACCGTGCATGCTATCCAGGACCGATTTCAACTCAAATCTTTAAGTAGGTGGGGTGAGTTCACTACCAGGGTGCTGCAAGATCACAAAGTATGGGCGCCCTATAACTCCAGCGAAGACCCCCTGGCGGACTGGAAAACAATCAATCGCGCCATGACGGAGAATCCGCCACCGCCAGGCAGGGAAGCCCTGGTCGATCTGTTCGCGAAGATCGGTATCGGTCCTGGGCAGGATGTCGAGCAGGTGGACGAGGCCACCAGGCGTGGATTGTTACGAGCGCTCGAAACCGGTCGGCGCGTGGTCACCGGCGCTGCAACTTTTGCCGCCAGTTCAACGCTACACAATGGCTGGAGCTATTTTTCCCATGCGCATGGTGTCTATGGACTTGACAATGACTACACGGCCCGTGCTGGCGTCGCCAGTCTGGCGGGCATCGCTACAATGGAAGAGGTTGAAGCCATGTACCCCATGGCGGTCTTCGATGTGGCGGGTGAACGGCTGACGGGCACGCGCAAGTATACGCTCCGCTTTGCCGGCGACGAGATGCCGCCGGTGGACGCATTCTGGTCGATCACCGCTTACGGCGAAGACTTCACAATGATTCCTAATCCTCTGGACCGGTATTCGCTGGGAGACCGCAGCCAGCTAAAGCGTGATGCAGATGGAGGGCTAACCCTTTACGTGCAAAAAGATTCGCCGGGTGACGCATACAAATCCAACTGGCTACCCGTCGCAGAACAGGATTTCACCCTGATTCTTCGCCTCTATCTACCCAAACGGGAAGCGTTGGAGCGGGAGTGGCTGGCGCCAGCACTGCAACAGGTAAATTGAGACCGGCAGGTCGCACACGACATACCAGGAGTAAATAAATGAGTAACATCTACATCGCGGGCATTGCCATGACCGTCTTCGGCCGTCACATGGACCGCAGCCTGGACCACATGGCAGACGAGGCCCTGCGGGGCGCCCTCGGGGATGCCGGCTGTGAGGCATCCGACATCGGGGTCGCCTACTATTCCGGTATGACCAACGGTCTGCTGCAAGGGCAGATCTCGATTCCGGGACAGGTTGTCTTCAGCAAGATCGGTATCGAGGGGATACCGGTTTACAACGTCGAGAACGCCTGTGCTTCGGGCAGTTCGGGTTT
>Ga0209013_10002800_pt1 | contig 15737 bp, 11 predicted proteins | sample Cruoilmetagenom2_FD_187291 | JGI IMG/M metagenome (GOLD analysis project Ga0209013, IMG submission 187291) | Oil polluted marine microbial communities from Coal Oil Point, Santa Barbara, California, USA - Sample 2 (SPAdes) (version 2) | ecosystem: Environmental > Aquatic > Marine > Oil seeps ... | reverse complement strand
GTCATTTACTATCACCATGGATATATTCACTTACGATAGTTAAAAAGTTTCTGATAGAGATTATTCTATGCTATCACTAGAAAATTGGACAGCGCCGGTGGCTGGAACTCCTTGAATCCAGAAACCTGACATCGCATACGTATGATCAGGAGATCGCCATGGATGTATATGATGCCGTGAAAGAGAACTTTTAAGTATGTGGGAGTCTGTTAAGAGAATTAAGGAAAGAGATTGACCGATAAGGAACGTGAGATATGAGATGAGTTTGCTTGGCGACAAGCGGGGTGCTGTTCAAAACCCGATGATTCAAATACGCAACAGACGTGGGCTGGGAGTGTATCCGTCCTGATGAGGTGCTACGGTTGCGGGGTGGATTAAAATTGTATAAAATTAGGCTGGCGAGACACTGGTATCATTCATTGATAGTTTAAGATAATATGAACCGAAAAGCACTGCATCTGATCAGTTACGGGCTCTACGTGGTCACATCAACAGATGGCAAAGCCTTAAACGGTCAGATCGTAAACACAGTGATGCAGGTGGCATCCAAGCCCCCGATGGTTGCGGTTGCTATAAACAAGGAGAATCTAACCTGCGAATACATACGAGAGAGTCGTGTCTTTGCGGCATCTGTTCTCGGTACGGACGCGCCCATGGAGGTAATCGGCAGGTTTGGTTTTAGGTCAGGAAGGGACATCGATAAGTTCGAGAGTATCCGATATAGAACCGGAACCACTGGTGCACCTGTCGTGCTCGATCATGCTCTTGCTTGTATCGAGGTTGAGGTTGCGCAGGAGGTGGATGTGGGCACGCACGTCCTCTTCATTGGCGAGGTTGTTGATGCGGATATTCTCGAAGAGGGCGAGCCGATGACTTATGCGTACTACCATCAGGTAAAAGGTGGAAAAACTCCTGATAAAGCCACGGTTTATATTGAAGATGAATATTGATCGGAGATATGATATCATGAACAAAGTAGAGATAAAAGATGGAGTGTACTGGGTTGGTGCGATCGACTGGAACCTGCGGGATTTTCATGGATATGCCACACCAGGAGGTACGACGTATAACGCATACATCGTTAAAGACTCGAAAGTTGCGCTTGTCGATACTGTGAAAGCCGGATTCTTTGATGAACTATGCAGTCGTGTAGAAGCGATAACAGACCCGGGCACAATCGATTATGTGATAGTGAACCATGTCGAGCCGGATCACACGGGATCACTTCCCCGCGTAATGGAGATCGTCCCCGATGCAATCGTGATCGCAACCGAGAAAGGCGCGGAAGAACTGCCGATGTACTATGACTGCGATGGTTGGGAGATAAAGACTGTTAAGACCGGAGATACGATCTCACTCGGGGCGAAGACGCTCTCGTTCGTCGAGACCCCGATGCTCCACTGGCCCGACAACATGGTTACATATATCCCGGAGGATCGCCTGCTTCTCTCAAACGACGCGTTCGGGCAGCACATCGCAAGCAGCAAGCGGTACGCAGACGAGGTTTCCGAGACACTTGAAGATGCGGCCACGTATTATGCCAACATCCTGATGCCGTTCTCGTCGCTTATCACAAAGACCCTGCAGAAGATCGATGGGCTGGGGCTCGAAATCGACATGATTGCGCCGAGCCACGGCATGATCTGGCGCAATTCCGGTGTTGGTGACATTCTTGACGCGTATCGCGGCTGGGGTTCAGCCGAGTCAAACGATACAGCAATCGTGGTATATGACACGATGTGGGGCAGCACCGAGAAGATGGCGTCTGCAATTGCGCAGGGCATAATCGATGCCGGGTTTGAGGTCAAGGTGTACCACCTCGGGAAATCGGAATGGAGTAAGATTATACGCGAGATTCTGGAGGCTAAGATCATACTCGTTGGCTCACCCACAATCAACAACGGGCTGTTTCCGAGCGTCGGGGGATTTTTGACGTATCTCAGAGGACTTCGACCCAAGGGCAAGGTCGGTTCCGTTTTCGGATCGTACGGCTGGGCGGGAGGCGCGGTCAAAGCGATTGCGGTCGAGCTTGAGAAGACCGGTGTTACGGTTGTTGATCCAATATCTGTTAAATTTGTGCCGGGAGCGGACGATCTTGCTGAGTGCGCAAAGCTTGCAGGGAAGGTTGTGGATGCGGCAAAGATGCAAAAATGAGGATCCGGAGGCAGCCCCTATTCTTGAAAGGGTATGTTGTATACCCAAAAAGGGCACTGTCTGAAAATCAAGTGATTTACCACCGCGGAGAACGCGGCGGGCGCAGAGTTTTGAGACCATTTTCAACCCTCCGTGTTCCTCTACGGTACATGGGTAGTTGCGGAGACTGTGTGTTTAGCGGAGGCGGAAAAACCACGAGATTTCACGAGATTGACACAGAAATCTTGTGGAAATCTGTGTAATCGTATGGTTCATATCATATAGTATTGAGCATGTTCCAAAAGTGGTGCATGGCATATCAACCCCCTGTCGTGATGCCGTGAATCCGATTATCACAAAAAATAGCACATAATCACACTTCAATCTCGATTCCGTACACCTGCTCGGGATTCTCCTTGTGCACCTTCCAGAAGACCTCCTCGCCGAACCTCTCGATCAATTGTAATGTTCTCCTTGGCACGGTCTTTGGTCCAAGCACAGCGCCGGGTCGCTCGGGATCATCGATATAATCAGTCTCCATCATGAATCTGCTCCCTTCAGCAAGCGCAGCCTCGATTGCACCCTTGCCTGCGAGAACCCCGGGAAATATCCCCTCCTGCTCAAAGATGTTAACCAGCGGCGGCGCATAATGCTTGACCACCTTTTCTGGCGAGATACCTGCGCTCCTCGCAATCCTTGCAAGATCTGCGATTGCCGTAGCGTCCACGGTCTCGGTGTGCAACTGCACAGCACAGCCGGATTCGTGTGCAAGAGTCATGGCGTATGCCATTATGCGGTTGGACGCATCCCACACGCTCGCAGAGACCTCGTAGTGTGGTCTTCCAGTCTTGATTGCTATTGCCTCGTTCTCCAGAACGAACTTCTGCGCAATCTCAAGACCGCCGATCATCAACTCCTCTGCCTGCTTCAGCCCAAAACGCTCGGTTAACCGCGTGATCTCAGCAGGATGGACGCCGAGCACAGGAAACGCCACAACCCCGATGTCGGACATGTTTATTTCACGAACGATATTAATCGTCTCTTCAAATACCAGTCTGAAGTCATCAGGTTTCGTTACATCAATACCTAACGTCCATGACGGCTTGGACACAAGGATTATGTGTGTGCCACCCGCGCGGGCAAACTCCTTTGCCGCCGCGATACCTTTTCCCCGGTAATCGAGATGGATGTGGTTATCCGTGATCGGGATCATAATAATCCAAGCTCATCGAGGTCGTTTACGATCCTATCAACGACGACTTTCGAATCTTCCGGACTCTTGCAGCCGGTGATGATCATTTTTCCGCTTCCGAAAAGCAGCACAACCGATTTTGGCTCTGCGATCCGGTAAACGAGACCAGGGAATTGCTCTGGCTCATATTCGATGTTCTCGAACCCAAGACCCATCGCAACGGCATCGAGATTGATTTCGCATCCAAGGTCTGCGGATGAGACGATGTTGTGCAGAACGAGATCGCTCTGCCCCTCGGTACTGACCCCGATCTCTTCAAGCTTCTCAAAGATCTTTGTTACCCCGATCTTAACATCCGTGATCTTCTTTGCGCCCGTACACACGATCTTTCCGCTTCCGAAGACAAGAACAGCAAGTTTTGGCTTTTTGAGCCGATAGATCGCTCCCGGAAACCGCTTTTTGTTATATTCTGCCCCTTCTATTCTTCGTGACACATCTTCGAGATCGATCTTACTCGTTATCGATGTGGACGCAACCACATTCTCGATTTTAATCGTTTTTATGACATCTTCGAGAGGCATGTAATAAAGTAGTGGTATGATTTGATATATTAACCTTACTGAAAATAGCCGTTTCCCGTAAAATATGTGGTGATGGGCTCGCTGCGATTCGAACGCAGGACCTCCGCCATGTCAAGGCGACGTCATGACCAGCTAGACCACGAGCCCGTAACCGTATCTCAGGGGTGATATGAATCTTGCGATCGATGATTTATATATCTATCTGAAACACTTGACGCACGAGATGATCATATCACCATCTCCAGTTTGATTCATTGCCAGATCCATTCCTGCGTTGAGATCAGTGACTCTGTGCGCCGAATCGCTATTGACTCCGACCGTGATTACGGAGTCAACGAAGTCGGTGTTTCTCTCGATCAGTTCAACCGCCTTCTCAAGGTCAAGCCCCTCACAGACGTTGTACTCCTCAATTCCTATGATCAAAACGATCTTTGCCGCCCCGGAGTCTCCTGCGATACGCCGGGCATGTTCGATTGCGGACTCTGCAGAGGCGATTGTCATGCCCGAATTTGAGTTATCGACAATCGTTCGGCAGTCGACCTGCGTAACCCTCATACGTCCGCTCACGCCGATGAAGCGGTCAAGAAACGACTCTATGCAACCGCAATCAACACCAATTGAGATTGCAGCAGTCACCGCAGAAAGAATCGCCGTTTGATACGAGAATATGTCGTAATCGTTCACGTCAAACTCGATTTTCCCGCCCATCGCTCTGATCACGGCACGTTCAGCGTCGATTCTATCGAAACAAACATCCCCGGAGTCTCCAAATGTGAAGGTTTGATGATCTGAGTTGGATGGTACATCGCTTCCTATAATCAGCGTTGAACCCGGTTTTGCCAGGTTTATCATCTGCATCTTTGCGTCAGACGCTGTGCCTGTATTGTTTGCAATCGGATAGTCGCCTGAGAGTGTGGTTACGATTCCGAAGTCCGCAAGCCCGGTTCCGCCGAGCGAGACCTCAAAGATTAACACATCCGGGTTCGATCTGTGTTCGGATCTGGATTCGGAGTCAGATTCGTGTCCAAGTTCGCGTTCGAGCCCGGGTCCAAGTTCCGCCTCAATCGATCGCAGAACCGCAATTATGCTCGCAGGTGCGATGCTGAATTTTGCAATCATCATAGCCGTCGCTCCCGCCTCACCGCAACCCCGCACCTCCACACCCGCGCTGGTGTGCGAGATTGTCCTCCGGTCTGTGCATGCCGAGAGCATGCCGGCAAGAATCCGCGCGGTGCTCGTCTTCGCGGTCGTGCCGGTCACCTCAATTACCGTACACCCGTTGAGTTGCGTGCGCAGAATCCTGGCGACTGCGGCGTGGTGCGTGATCACAGGAATGTCAACCGCGCGTGCATCGCTGAGTGTGGGGTATGCAGAATCCAGATGCACAGGCGAGATTATCAGGTCGAAGTCGCCTGCGGAGGGTGGTTCTCTCAGAACCGATATCCCACACGATTCGAGATTGTGACGCGCGCGGTCATCGGTTGTGTGGTACACATCAACAGCCGTGACGGTATCAGTCCCAGTCTCTGTTAGGGACTGCGCAATGAGGCCGCCTCCATGCGTTAGATCGAGCACCAGAACGTTCATAGCTGCTATCTAACCTAACGTGCGAGCGCTTCTTCCGCTCTTTTGTATGCAAGATCTGCGATTACCGGATCCGCGCCAAACGGAGCGGCATACACGATATCGACAGTCTTTCCGTCGATTTCGGTTGATCCCGTCATATTTCCGTCCAGATTCAGCTCCTTTGGTATGTCCTCGAGCGTGTGAACCCCGTGCGCAAGGAATATGGGCAGCGCAACGATCTTATCGACGCCGGTTCCACCAAAGTTTGCCAGACCCTCCTTCAAGGTCGGTTTTTCCATGTTCAAATAGGCTGTCCTCACGACAACGCCGTCGTGATCAGCAACCATCTCTGCAATCTTCTCGATTAGCGCCCTGTTGTGTGGCAGTGAGCTACCGTGTCCGAGTACCAGTATGCCTGTATTCATAATTTCTCATTCCTCGTTATGACAAATGTTGGGTGATCTCTGGATAGTGTAGTCATAAGGGTTAAGTTCATCGGTTGTGCGAACCGATATGTTTATGCTATAGTGGCGACACATACTATGATGATACTCATCATTATCATGAGTATTGGGGTGCATGGTGGTGGTTACGATGTGGGAAACAACAAACAACGTGTGGAATAACATAGATGACTTGATCTGTGGTGCTATCTGCCTTGTCTTTGGCTGGGGTTCAGGCACGCTTGGACATGAATGGTTTCATTCAATAGTCGCAACAACGCTCGGATATGCAGTGACGTTCGGGGAGATTACCTTGACTACTGGCTCGGTCTTCGTGCAGGGGGACATGTCCTCGATTGAGACGATACTTGTGGCGGGTGCAGGGAGCCTTGGCCTGATCATAGCAGGCGTCATGCTGATCTATTCATCGCACAACAAGATGCTGCGCATGATCGGCGTCGTCTTTCTGTGCAGAGCATGGATCGATGCACTGCCGCTCTGCGATCTGGACGGTGCGATACTTGAACACTCGGCATGCAGCGCAATGGGGAGTGCCGGATATGTCATTGCATGGGCATTTGTCATCTTTGAGGTTCTCGTGAGCGGCGGCGCGATTGCGCATGTGATCAAGAGTGATGCCAGTTGATCGGTTGATCTGAGAATATGAGAATCCGCGGATATATGGGTGTAGTGGATGATGCTATATGCACATCCACCGCCCTCAGCCGCCGCCGCTTACGGTAACTTTATAGTCCATCGGGTCGGACGTCTCTTTCGGAACGATGAAAGGAAGACAACTGTGGATGATACTTGCAATAGCAACGCTTGTACTATTTCTTATTCCATATACCGTCTCCATGTTTGCCGGGCAGCATACGTTCTACGATGTGTGTGACATGGACTCAAAATGTATAAAATGTCACGAAGACGTCTGGGAGCAACTGGATAGCAGTCCTACCGTTTATGCTCACAAAAACGCGGCGAATAACAAAAATTACACGACGTACATGGCTGTCGGGGGAATCGAGTACAATAAGTCTGTGATATACACGATGGACTTTACTGACGGGACGCATGACAACGGCGACGTTGCATATTTCCGGAACGGTCAGCAGTGGGAGAAGAGAGTATACACGGGATCTTCCTTTGAGTCCACAGGCGAATCCGTGCTGATCAGTCTCGACACCGACGGCGACGCCGAAATTGACACCAGTGAACTCTGCAGCTTCTGCCACAACACAACGCTCTTCGGATTGTCTGGCACTCACACGATGAGAACGGTGCGCGTCTGCGACGACGATCGCTGCCACGGAAACCGCAATCACACATACAACGACCCGGACTTCTTTGACAGTGATTCGGGCGCAACTCATGTTGGAATGAACCTCAGCCACTCTGTGCATGGACCGTTCTATCTCAGCGCATCAGGCGAACCGTCGCCGCATGTTGCGGGGATGCCGTTCGGTCACGAAGCCGGTAATGTGCATGGTCAGTACACATCGAAGGGATACTGGACCTGCATGGGCTGCCATTCGGAGGCAGGAGTTGCAATAGCGTTTAAGGACTCGGAGCACTACGGACACGGGCATGAGGATGAACCAACGAGATACCGGTAGCAGGAGGTCTTATGACAAAACATTCACGTAATCTTGTGCTGATCTTGATATTCGTCACAATCCTGCTTTCCATCTGCGGATGTGCGGACGCAGCCCTGCCCGCAATAAAACATGCAGGCGAGTACAGCGTGGTCCTGACCTACGGACAGACCCCGTATCAACTCGGATACCGCACAAACACCTCCACAGGATGGAACTGGTGGGATGGGAGCGGCGGAAACCGTCAGAAGAACCTCATACTGGTAAACGTCTTCCGAAGAACGCTTGAGAATGGCAAACCTGCGCCGAAACCGGTTAGCGGGCTCTCAATCAGCGTTGATGTAACCTATCCAAGAGACGATCTCTCAACGAACCGCACAACCATTCTGCTTCAGGAGGATCCCGAGCACCATTGCTACTGCGGAGTATTCTACTATCCTGACGATGCTTACACCGGAGTGTATGACATCGATTTCAAAAACATGATCGAAACAATTGAGATATCCGTTGAAACGAACTTCACAACGACACTCTGGGGTTGTCAGGCAAGGGGCTGCCACGATGCATGGAGCACGCAGACGAACCCATCCGAACGGGTCTCCACGTCTGTCATCCATCCGAACAGGCTCATCTCCGGATCGCTTGATAGTGACTGCCAGACTCTGTGTCATGGTCACTATGCGTCCCAATTTCTTACGGCAACGCCTGTACACCTGCACGAGATACAGTTCGGTCACACAGGGGGTTTCATCTGCGCAGAAAGCGGATGGGTCACCATATTTGACGATTCTGATGGCGGGAGTGGTGGCTCCGTACTGGAGATCTATGCCGACTCCACCACGACACGACCGAGATCGCAGACCCCGCTCACAGTCCCATCGCATGTCACAGTCGCAGAGTGCACAGACTGCCACACCAGCTTCGTTCACGACGAGACCGGCAGCGCACGATACAATATCGCAGAACCTGGGTACCTCAACGGAACCCGCATCTTCAGCACAGGCGGGCATGCCAGCGTGGACTGTAAACTCTGCCACGGGAGCCTCGATTACCCCTCGCTGGATCAGAATCAAGATCAGCGCTCGTTGAACGGCACACTCGGCGACTATGCCCCGGTCTTCACGACATACCAGCGACTAGAGGATACCTACGTAATCGATGTGAACGATGATTCTGAAATCGACCTCTCTGTTAACGGCGATGATCCGTCCTACGATTTCACGCTTCAGATAGTCGGACCAATCGATGGCACCATACTTCAGGACTTAAACACGAGCGACAACTGGCACGGCACGTACTATGTTCCGGACGTAAACGGAACCGCATCATTCGAACGCGGAGCAAAGATATACCGCCCGCGGAATGCCACACGTGCGAAATACTCCGTATTTAATGACAAATTAGAGAATGGCATGTGGATCGTGCGGATATTCGGCTGGTCACCAGGCACATTGAACTACACAATCACATCCAGTCATCCGATCGCACACAAACCAGTGATCCATATCCCGTCCAACTGCAGCGAGTGCCACAATCCGAACCCGCCGACCGGTTGCGAGGATGCGAAGATTGCAATACCAATACCAGACTGGGACGAGCAAGGAATTGCGTATGCGCATGCCGATCTGAACGGCGGCGGAAGCTACGATGTGCCGTGCAGATCGTGCCACAACTCGCTTCACGAGGTCTCGGTTATGAGCTGCACCGAGTGCCACCGGTCACTCTCTGGCGGGCACAGGGGGATACCGCCACAGCTCACGAATGACTGCATCATGTGCCATTTCGAGCCGCATTACGATCCACGGAACATAACATCGAAGATCACCGCCGGACTCGGCATCGTGGAGAGTACGCAGCAGAGCTACGAGATCTCGGCAGGGGAGATCTGGGGGTACGCGATCGCAATTCCGGAGTATACCAGATACGTCGCGTTCAATTCGACATGGAACAGGGGTGGGCTTGAGATGATCGTGGTCCGCCCGGACGCGGTCTCTGAACTGGGTGTGGGCATATCCGAATATGCCACGATGCAAGGATACGGAAGTGACTGGAAACTGAATCTGACAGGGGCGATGAGCGATCTGCCATTCGATTTTGAGATGGTTCTCCGCGATGATCAGAACACCGATCAAAAGTACATATACGTGAAGAACCCGGAACCCGGGATATGGTATGTCTATACCATTGGTCTCGGCGCGGGAGATACAACTTCGGACGCAGCCCTCTCGATAGACTACGACTACAGCTTCTTTGCAAGGTGCACACTCTGTCATGCCCCGGCTGATGCACCGGAGGCACCGCTCGGAGCGCCCCCACTTCCACCGACCGCAGAACCGAACTTTATCCATGATGATTTCAAAAAAGGGATCCACGCGCTCGTGAACGGCGCATCAGGGGACATTAACAGGGCATGCTGGGCGTGCCACGGAGACGGCGATATCCCGTCGGGACATCCCGGAAGCGGCGTCAAAAAGATGAACTGCAGCAACAACGACTGCCACACCTACAGCCGCTCAAAATACGGCGAACCGATGGTGTACGAGCATTTTAAGGATGCTGACAGACTCGACAACCGCGGCAACGTGACCACGTCGAACGTCAGCACAACAGTCGGTTGCGATTCGTGTCATTCCAACAGCGTGGTCGAGACCGCTGACCCGTTCATGAGCAAGACGTACAGGGTGTCGCATTACGGCACAACCGATGAACTGATGGCATATACAGAACATGTCTGGACGGATTGCGTCTACTGTCACGAGGATGAGGAGAATTCCGAGGATTGGGGCGATGCGATCGATCCGATGGATGAGGAGTCGGCGATGATCGTCGAAGACGAGGAGAAGACGATGCACACAGGTGATCGGTGGCAACTCCGGAACGGCTACATGCTGGAGGTCGTCTCTATCGATCTGAACGGAAACAATGCGGTCATCCGGTTGAGCAGAAACGGAAAAACGATCGATCAGCAGGTTGTGAGCAGAGACACTCCGTTCGAATATGAGAAACAGATCACAGAGGACGGCAGAACATACGACCAGACCATCGTCTCGATGAACCTGACCGGTGTTATGAGGGGCACGGACGATGAACTCGCGACGTTTGAGGGGCGGACGATCAGGCGCATTCACAAGGAGACCACGAATGCCGCATGCTATGCCTGCCATGTAAAGGGCTACCTGAGAAACAATCGCTACACCATACTGAAGAGGGAGGGGGATATGACATACTATACTAAAGTCATTACCGATTTTGACTATGATGACAACAACTCAGTGGTACTGCGCTCAGGCGAAGACTGGAATCTTGGCGACGGATTTGTTCTGAAAGTGAAAGCGGTGGATACGGAAGGGGACCTTGCGACACTTGAACTGGTAAGAGCTGATGCCGTGGTCGAGGAAGAATATGTGGTGCACACGGGAGATACGTTTGAATATGAAGCGGATATCCATCCGATGAACGATCTGATCGTCTTCAGTGCGAATGTTTCGGGTATATTCAGATCGCGTGCCGATGATCTGATCACACTCGGTGATGTGCGGCTGATATCTCCTGATCTCATTGATGCGGATGTCGAGGACTCTGAGGATGAAGCCGATCTCAGAGTGGATGGCTACAATGTGTCATGGATCGATGTTGGCGAGGATTTCGGAGGAGGGGAGCCAGAAACGTTCCATGTGCCGCCGCTCACCAATGGTTGGGACATAGTATTTGCTGACTGTGTCTGGTGCCATGACGTCAGTTCCGGCATGGATATCAAACGCGTCGATGCGATCGAGTCGCGATTGGGGGCGCACGCCCATCTCAACGAATACGCAGACTCTGATTCCGAACTGAGCGATCCGATCAACAGGGCGTGCTGGGCGTGCCACGGACTCGGAACCGAGCCATCGATTCATGCGGATGCAGAGCCAAAGGACTGCGTGGACTGCCATGTGCAACAGGTCCTCTTCGGTGCGCCCGATCTGAGCGATGTACCGCACGGGCAGATCAATAACTGCACCTCGTGCCACGGAGGATCAGTCGGGGGTGTGCATGTGATCGGAAAGCTCGACGCAATCCCGCGCATCGGGGACTTGAGAATCTCGCCCGATACCTGCTATCCGGGCGATATCGTCAGGTTGGATGCGACCGCGGTCTCGGGATGGAACCTGAAGGTTGTGCGGGCGGAGTACTTCATAGACTTCATGGGTGCTGACGGGAAAGGAAGACCGCTTGAGCCTGTCGACGGTGTATTCGACTGCAACACCGAGAAGGTCTCAGCAGAGATCGATACCACTGATCTGGCAACAGGCAATCACACAATCTATGTGCATGCCATGGAATCAGAGAATACGTGGGGCAGGGTAGCGTTTATCAAGCTGACCGTAGAACCACGTGGTGTTGCGTCGGTTCTCACCACGCTGGAGAAATCCCTGCCATCCATATCTATGAACTGGTATGCACTCATAATCGTGGCATTCTTGATGGTATACGCAGTCACAAAGTTCGTCGAAGAGCGTAAACAGCGTAAACGAGTGAAATAATTACTATCAACCACGTTCCTCCGAATCCGGGAACCTCTCTGAGTGATTCGATCTTCTGTTTGACCTCTCTTGCGCCCACATTGATCCGCCTGAGTGTGGTCTCATTCGTGGCGTCTTGCATCCCAACCCCGTCATAATCACCAATTGTAGCATCAGTGGCATTGGCAGCATCAGCAGCATGATCTTGCTCCGAGACACCGGGATCCGGATGAGACGTGGTCGATTGTGCTTGTGCAGCCGGCATTGTGACCCTGTAATTACCGGTATAGTCAATCGTTCTTCTGTCGTAGAGAATCTCCGCAAATTCAAGAGTGGGCTCTGGGATCGTCGTATCCGGCGCATCGATTCTCATGACATAGCCAAGCGTTTCGCGCTCACGGGCTCTCAGATGGGTGGTCAGATTCGTTGTGCCGCGCACATAACTCGCGCCTGTGGGTATGCGATCCATGATCGTGATTGTTGCGGGAAGATCGCCTGTGTTCTCAATTACGATTGTAACGTTGACAGTCTCGCCGATCGCAATCTCTGCGGCAGCGGGATCAACCGTCTTTGTGACATCGATGAATGCTCCGTGCACAACGACCTCCGGGCGGTCGCTTCTGCTCTCGTAGCGCTCACCACTGATACTCCATGATGCGCTTGCTGCCGGAAGCGTGAAACTGCCCGGAATCATAGGGACTATATAATACTGATAGCTCACCTCTTCGTTCGGGGCGAGATCGAATGTCCGGTTCAGACTGGAGTTACCGTCTAACCTGAAATGATCAGGAACCTCGTCATTCAGCGTAACCGATTCAATCCTGTAATTCCAGACGTTTCTCACAACGAGGCTCACATAGACCTTCTCGCCCCCGTAGATGTCGGGAGTTGCGAACTTTCGCACATCAAGCGGCGGCTTCAACGCAACCTCTTGTGATTCTCTCTTGCTGTACGGAGCACCGTCCTCGTTTGTTCCGGAAACCTCGACGCGTATTGTTCCATCGCGGGGCGGTGTTGCGAATCTGAATTTCGCGGTGAACGACGTTGAATCATCTATTCCGATTGTGCCAATGCGGCGAAGCAGTCCGGATTCGCTTGGAACCAGCCCGTCGAGGCTGATATTCAGGAGCGCATCGCGCAGGTTTGATTCGCCATCGTTCTCGATTATAATCTCTGTGGTTATCACGTCGGTGTGGAGATATTCGGAGCCATCAGTTGAGATCGTAATTGTGATATCGGGCTTCTTAATCTCAGCGACCCATGAGATGATCGTTGCCTCCGGAGACCATGGCCATCTGCCCACGGACTCGAGATCGTCCTTATCGGTCGCATCATCGCATTCGAGTCTGATCTCGTCGTTGTCCCAGATTCCACCCGTTGTTAGAATCATTCTCACGACGACAACGTCGGTCTCAGTCTCAGCCTCTTCCGAACGTTGTGTAATCTCGAGCGCAACTGCGCCCTCGCCGTTGAAGTCGGTTGCCCTGACAACATACTCGCCAACCGAGAATTGCGAATCGTCATCCCCTGTGATTGTGTGGGTCTGCTTATCATCCCATGAGACATCATCACACGAGACGATTGGTGCTGTTGCAAGCAAGATCACGCAGAAGAGGGTCAACCGTTGCACGCATAAGTTCAAGATCATCACTCAAGTCTCATACCGACCCAGTCAGGAACCCCATACGAATCGTGATCACCGTTGCCGTTGCCACGCAGGTATCCTGCCACGGTCTTCAGCACCTGAACCGATGTCGGGTGCATCATCATGAAGAGATCGACACCTGCAAGCGCAAGTGCAAGCCCTGTCGTAATCTCCCAGATCGGACCCCTGTACTCACGGGGTCCCCAGTCCGAGTCATCCTTGATCGGCGAAGCAACCATCCATGACTCTCTTGCACCCCAAGCGTTCGTGGTTCCTGATGACATCGGGAAGTTCAGTTCGGAGTCGCCGATGAGACCTGCGATTCTGATGCGCTCAATGTTTGAGTACGCATAGTCGAGACCGTAGCCAAGCGCGGCTGTCGTCGGGTCCATCACGATATCGCTGCGCTCGATTTCGCACTGCTTCATCAGCTTGCGGTTGAGTTCCTTCTGCGCGTTGATCTCGAGCTGTGTCCACGAGAGAATTGCATGCCCGTACTGTTTTGCGGCACCTGCGATTCGCTGGTAGTCCATGTTCAGGTTCGCTGAGGCGATCAGGCACCGCTCACCCTCTGCTGCCTCTGCAGCCTTCTCGAGAACCTCCGGATCCTTGTCGGGATTTCCTGAACCCCCGATTATGATCGGGACATCAACTGCCTGCAGCACATCCTCAACCACATTTGCTGCCTCTCTCGCTGACGTGTCCTTGATTGCCGGGTCGGTACTGATCAGGTGAATTGTGACCATGTCTGCGCCGAACTTCGAGACCACTTTCTTTGCCCAGTCCGCCGGGCTTTCGAGCACGTCCTCGTAGTTCGTGCGCACCGCGCGTGCCATTCCGATGGGCATGTCGAAGACGTCCATGGAGATGTAGTTTCGATTTGGCATCGGAGAATCAAAGTAATATGGTAGTGCGTTCTCGCCGCCGATTGTGATTGTACGTCCGCGACTTCCGCCATCAGACGAGGTCGCCCCAAGCGTGACCTCTTCGATTGTGTGTTTCCATTCCGGGACTGTGTCTACATTAAAGGACGCCGGGATCAACTCCTGCGGTACTGCTGACTGTGTGGCGTCTGCTGGTACTGCTTGCCCCGGCAAAACATGCTGATATCCAAGCACACCGGCGATTCTGTTCAGATGCGCCGCAATCTGGGCGACCTCGTATCCGACTGCCTCCATTGCTCCGGAACCAATACCTGAATCCGCGAGCTCGATTGTAAAATCCCCCTCTATCGTAACGCCTTGCAGTTCAAGCACGTCCTCGAGCAATCGATTGAGTTCAGATATCGTTAGGGTGGTCGTCATAGACTCTCAATACGATCGCAGGTTTATTAAATATTGCAGATCGTGCGGACTCGAAACGACGTTGGTTCCGCTCCGCTACTGTGGTCAAATTCGGGTGGAACTGATTGTGGGATGATACCAAAATCCGTAATGGTCAGTTGGATGTGTGGTTCGGATAAAACTCTCCACAATATATAGAATCTTTTTAATTTCTTCTGGTCGATTGAAGAAATGTCTTAGCTAAACACGTACACTAAATGTATTGGCACCAGTCTATATTTGGGGCACAAAAAATCTATCCGAAAATTCCAGTAACACTGACGGGATCCGAGATGCCCAGATAGCATAAGTTCCGAACCATCGCCTACGAGATTATCTGCCAGATAGTGTTCACCGTAATATCCAGGTTTTTATCGACCCATGACTGACGATTCTTCTTTATTCTCTGCCCAACGATTCCCATTAGGGTTTCGACGTGGTTATTGTTGTCAGGGATGTGTATCCCTCTTGTCGTTAATTCTGCAAAGAGTGTCACTTTGCCAGCAGTCCTGAGAATGAATTTAGCACTATTATTATCTTTGTTCCTTGATAACAGCTCATTAGCAGTTGACAGCAACTCTTCTTGAGTTTTGTCTATTCTTCACTCAAGTCTTGCAAAATCACGATCTATTCTGTGCTTTTTCATGGTATATACACTACAGCAATTCCCGGTGGGTCTGTAAACGCATGCGGGCAAAGGGTCGATTCTCTATACTTTCGTAAACATTTATGCACATCGTAGAGTAATACAAAGAACA
>Ga0209013_10002799_pt1 | contig 15741 bp, 17 predicted proteins | sample Cruoilmetagenom2_FD_187291 | JGI IMG/M metagenome (GOLD analysis project Ga0209013, IMG submission 187291) | Oil polluted marine microbial communities from Coal Oil Point, Santa Barbara, California, USA - Sample 2 (SPAdes) (version 2) | ecosystem: Environmental > Aquatic > Marine > Oil seeps ... | reverse complement strand
GTCGCCGATAGGCGCCGGCCAGCTGCTTCATCAAAAACTCGTTCTCCGGGTCCTCGCCGAGGGCCTCGGCAATCCTGTCCATCGCCCGATCGATGAGCAGGAGATTTTCCATCACGACATCCATGGTTTCGCCGGAGAGCTCGTGTTTCCGCGCCTCGAGGGCATCCAGGAGCTCGGTGCGGGTGTCCAGATAGTTGTTGACTCCCAAACCCTCGAAGGAGGCGAGCAGCACCTCGGACGGTCCGCTTTGGACGACCGCCGGCGGTTCCGCCGTCACCACGACTGCCTGTGACCGCCCCACGAAGTAAGCCGTCACCACAGACGAGACAACGACTACCGCAGCAGCAGCGGCGAGGAGGGCACGGCGTCCGAAGCGGCCGCGAACCACCTTGGTTTCGGAGACCCGGGCCTCGATCCCAGGCCACAAGTCGCGCGCAGGTTCGAGGGAACGTGGCAACGCCGCGGCAAGATCTCTCAGCTCGCGGATGTTCGCCAGTTCAGCAGTGCACGAGGGACAGCCGGCGATATGCGCCTGAAGGCCTTCCTCCTCGGCGGCGTCGAGTCGACCATCCAGAAAATCGTCAATACGATCGGTCCATTCGTGACAATTCATGATGCCAATGCCTTTCGCAACAACTTTCGAGCCCGGTGCAGCTGGGCCTTCGATGTCCCTTCTGCGACACCGATGAGGCGTGCGATCTCCTTGTGACGGTAGCCCTCGACGTCGTGCAGGACAAAGACCGTACGGGCCCCGTTCGGGAGGGCTGCGATCGATCGTTCGAGGTCGAGCGCCTGGCCGGGGGACGGCTCGGGGGCCGAAAGATCGACGGGTAGATCATCTCCGGTGGGTTTGACCCGGGCCTCCCGTCGCGCCGTGCTCCGCCGGTCACCGAGCACCACATTGACGGTGACCCGATGGAGCCAGGTAGAGAAAGCGCTGTCGCCCCGAAAAGAGCCGAGCTTCTGCCAGGCGCGAATAAATGCTTCCTGCGCCAACTCCTCGGCGAGGGACGGATCTGAGCACATTCTCAGACAGAGGAGAAAGACCCTGCCGGCGTTTTCACGATAAAGCTCTTCAAATGCCTCGACATCGCCACGGGCGGCCCGATCGACGAGATCCTCGCGGATTTCGGGTATGCCGGCTACACGCATGGCCGCCCTGGGCGGCACCGGCTTGGACACGGGGAAAGTCGCCATTGTTTCCACATCCATTGAGATGCCGGTGCCCATTGAAAGGTTGGTATGGCGGTACGAGATTTCAGAAAAACACTCGATCGGGAATCTCCAGGCGGTGAGGAAGGTTGGATCCTGCGAGCGGACGAGAAGGGCGGCAACTGATGGTCGATTCTGAGGCGACAACCCGGGGCATCAAGGTCACCGTGCGCTCGAGCTACGTTCCAGAACGTTCGCTGCCTGCGCAGGGTCGTTGGTTCTTCTCCTACCGGATCCAAATCGCCAACCGGGGCTCGGTGCCCGTCCAGCTCCTCAACCGGCACTGGGTGATCACCGACGCGCACGGTGAGATCGAGGAGGTTCGAGGGCCGGGCGTGATCGGTGAGCAGCCCATGATGGCACCGGGAGAGTTCCACGAGTACACCTCGTTCTGCCCACTCGGCACACCCTTCGGTACCATGGAAGGCAGCTACGAGATGGTCACCGAGGACGGCGAACGTTTCTGGGCGAAGATCGGACAGTTCACCCTCAGCCAGCCGTTGGCGGTCAATTAACCCGCATATCTCACCAGCTTTCTGCTGCGGTCGACGATGCACCGTACCCAGCGGTGTTTTCTCGCCTCGGGGTGCTCCACGTACGGCTGAGTACGAGTCCGCGCCCCTCAGGTCGCAAACCCCGCTGGGTACGGCACCTCGCCGCCCTCGGGACGAAACCCGGTGAGATATGCGGGTTGAACTCACTCGGTCAGACCGCGCAGCTCGAGGGCGCGATAGATCAGGTCCGTAGACCCACTGAGTCCAAAGCGAGCGCAGTCGAGCACAAGGTCGTAATACGTTGCGTCGCGCGCGTCGGCGTGAAAGTGCCGGCGGACGAAGTCTGCGCGGCCGGCATCGACCTCGTCGAGCTGGACACCGGCCGCCTTGCGGTCTAAACCATCGCGCTCGGCGAGCGCCGCCAGTCGCAGGGCACGCGGCGCGACCACCCTGACGCGGAGACCGCCGTCGGGCGGGAGCATCAGGTTGGCTCCGCGACCGACGATAATCGTCCGTCCTTCGAAGGCGGCCAGCGCAATGATTCGGCTGATCATCGACACGTACGAGTCCTGGAGGACCAGGCGGGAGTTGAAGAGGTTGAGCACAGTCTCGGAGAACCACCCCACCCTGGTCTCGTCCATGAGCTCGAGGAGCCGAGGTTCGAGCTCGAGCCGCCGGGCGAGATCGTGCACCAGCGCGCGATCGAGGACCGTCCAACCAAGCTGTTCGCCGACCCGACACGCGATCTCGCCGCCCCCGGACTCCGCCTCGCGTGAGATCGTCAGGTAGGGACCCGGAAAGGGCACTTTTTCCGCTGCGGCAACTGACCCCGCGCGTTCCAATAGTCCCTGGAACCGCATCCGAAACTCGGCCGGCTTCGCTGCTACCGCGGCAAGTGCTTTGACCATGTGCCCTCCTCTGATTCACAAGATATGGCCCTTCATCGTTAGGCGCCAGTGGTGGCGAGGATGAAGTCGACATCTTCGGGCCCAATCCACCGGATCGGCACCCCTCGCCGCTCCATCCCTCGAAACCAGGTCTGTTGGCGTTTGGCAAAACGACCTATCGCACTCTCGAGATCAGAGATCATTTCTTCACGTGACTTCTTCCCCAGAAGATACGCAGCAACTTCGCGGTACTCGAGACCCAGGTCCTCGAGACGGCCCGGACCAAGACCTCGATCCAGCAGGCCCTGCACCTCCTCCACCATGCCCTCTTCAAGCCGCGCCCGCAATCGCAGGCCGATCCGGCGTCGAAGCTCGTGCCGCGCGATCTTGATCCCGAAGACTGAAAACCGCAGCGGCACCCCCGGGGGTTCGCCGTAGGGCACCGGATGCCTTTCGCGAAACTCCGCTATTTCGAAAGCTCGGATGACCCGCCGCTTGCTCGTCACATCTGTTTCTACGGCGAGATCCGGCCATCGTTGCTTCAGCTCGTCCACCAGGTGCTCGAGGTCTCGGACATCGAGGCGCGTACGGAGATCGGCGTTATTCGGTACATCGGCGAGGCGATAGTCGCGGACAACGGCTTCGACATACAAACCGCTGCCACCAACCATGATCACCGGCGTCAATTGGTCGGCGAACGGCGAGTGCGATGCCAGCTCACGCAGCACGCTGTAGCAATCCTGTTGAAAACGAAAGAGGGTGTAGACCTGCTCAGGATCGACAACATCAATCAAATGGTAGGGAACTGGCGGATCAACTTCGGCGTACTCGGCCAGATCCTTGCCGGTGCCGATGTCGAGGCCGCGGTAGACCTGGCGCGAGTCGGCCGACACGATCTCCGACCCCAGGCGATGCGCAACCTCGACCCCGAGACGGGTCTTGCCGCATGCGGTCGGGCCAATGATCGTTAATATGTGGAGGCTCATTTTTCGAACCGCTCCCGCAATCTTCGATCCATCTCATCGACTTCAGCACGACTGTCCCCGGCGAGCAGCACTCCGACGCGCCGCAATCTTTTTCCCGAGACCTGGAAGGGCGACGTCACGAGGATTCCCCGCCGGCTCCCGGCGTCGAATACATCTTTACCGAGGGCCGTTTCGAGCTCGAGGTAGTCGGGTGGAAGGCGTAGCTTGCGGGCCGCAAAGAGACGCCAGTAAACCACTCGATCATTGCCCCAGGACCGCCACAGGCGGATCACCGGCGCTGACACCTGGAGGCGGGCGTTGAGGTCGGCCAGCGGGCGCAGCCGGCGCTCGCCGCCATCTGACCAGACGAAGTGATCGAGGCAGACGGGCCCAAAATAGCCTTCCTCGGCGAGTCGTTCCGCGACCTTCAGCGCGACATCTGTGACGCCTGGGAGCCACGGTTCCAGGGTTTCGGAAGCTTGGTCGAAGATGGACCCGATGTAAGCCCCATCGGCGGTCATGACTACCTCGTAGACGTGCAAGTTCTCCACAGTCCCGCCGCCATCGACAGTGAAAACGGTGGAGATATCGAGGACTCTTCGTCGCCACCTCTCGAGAAGTACACAGACGTCTTCTTCAAGCAGGCGCCTCATCACCTCGCGGTCCGAGCGGCTGAGTTTGGACGCCCGGAGGCGGCGGTTGCCGAGGCCTGCGTTGCCGTGCTCGGACTTGAGCAGCCACTCCTCCTCGGGAGGCCGCGAAGCGATACAGGCCTCGATCTCGTCTGGCGCATCGAATATTCCGAGGATCTCGTCAACGCCGAACAGCTCCCGCTCGAGCTTCGCCGCAAACCGCCGACCGTTGACCCGTTTGACGACATCGAGCGGTGGATGGGAGGCCGGACGGGCATAAGACCCGTTGATTTCCTCGGCCTCCTTATTCCACCCGAATGGTACGAACTGCGCATCGAGTGCCGACCCAGACAGGGTTCTGGTAACGGGCCGTGAAAGGCCGGCCCTCTCGAGGTAGGCCAGGAAATTCTCGTCAGGCGCCGCGTCGACCAGTACCGAGTCACCGTCAGTACCGAAAAGCAGCAGGTGGAAGGGCATTTCCGACGCCTGCTGCCCTCTACCATCCACAGTTTCCGGTGCCCGGCGCGGACGCAGGCTGAGGTCGAAGTCGGCATTGACGAAATACTCCCGCATCGAGCCAAGGGTACACGCCCGCGGAGGACGGCGCTTGTGTACAATGTCGCGAGGAACCTGATAATAGTAGGAGGGCAAAGTGGCGGCTGGTGGCGGTCCCTCCCGCAGTCACGGGGCGTTTCCCGTCAGAGACGCTATCAAGGGGGCGGAGTGATCGGTCGGACGGTATCCCACTACAGGATCGTCGAACGACTCGGTGGCGGCGGTATGGGAATCGTCTACCGCGCCCAGGACACCCGCCTCGATCGCACTGTCGCCCTCAAGTTCTTGCCCATCGAATGGTGCCAGGAATCGTTGCTCCGTGAACGCTTCACCCGCGAGGCTCGCGCCGCCTCGACCCTCGATCACCCCCACATCTGCACCGTCTTCGATATCGGCGAGACACCGGAGGGTCAGCTCTTCATCGCCATGGCCTACTGCCCGGGCGAGACCCTCAAGGAGAGGATCCTTCGCGGCCCAATGCCGATTGATGAGGCAATCGGTATCACCATCCAGATCGGCGAGGCTCTCGAAGCGGCTCACGCGGGTGGAACCGTTCACCGCGACATCAAACCGGCCAATATCCTGATCACCGACCGTGACCAGGTCAAGGTCGTGGATTTTGGGCTCGCCAAGCTCGCCGGCGAGGCAACGGTCACCCGACAGGGGTCGGTGATCGGTACCCCGGCCTATATGTCACCCGAGCAAGCGACCGGAGATGAGGCCGACGGTCGAAGCGATCTGTGGTCCATGGGCGCCGTTCTCTACGAGATGGTGACGGGTCGGCGCGCGTTTGCGGCCGACCACGAGCAGGCGATTCTCCTCGCCATCACAACCTCCGATCCGACTCCAATCGACAATTTACGACCAGAGGTTCCGGCAGAGGTGCAACGCATCATTCGGCGCTGCCTCAAACGCAAACCACGGGAGCGTTACCAGGGGGCTGGCGAACTTGTGGCCGATCTCAAGCGTTTTCGTGGCGATCCGACACCCGCCGAGATCGTGACCCAGACCCTGCCATCAGCTTCTCGGGCCCGCCGACGTTGGACCATCAAGCATCGTGTCCTGCCGCCGATGGCGGCGCTCGCCGCGGTCGTCCTCGTGGCCACCCTCTATCCGAGCCTCAACCGATCTGAAACTCGTCATCTTTTGGTGCTGCCTTTTCACTGCCCCGGAACGGACACCGAAACTGAAGTCCTCTGCGCCGGTCTTCTCGATACCATCACTGCGAAGCTGACGGAAATGCAACGATTCGAATCGTCCCTGTCCGTCGTGCCGGTGAGCGAGGTAAGAGGCCAACGCGTCATCAGCGCCGACATGGCCCACCGAATCTTTGGCGTTGACCTGGTTGTTACCGGTTCGGTCCTGCGTGAAGGGGCCAGCATTCGCATTCCGATCGAGCTGGTCGATGCCACACGACTGAGACAGATTCGATCGCGAACCATCACCGCCGACAATGCAACTGGTTTCGTGCTGCAAGACCGGGTCGTCGCGGTCCTCGAAGAAATGCTCGATCTTGAGTTCGGAGCTGGCGAGCGGCAGGCGATGATGACCGGCGGCACCAGCAACGCGGAGGCTGCCGGCCTCTTCCTCGAAGCCCGAGGTCACGCCGGGAAAACCCCCACCGAGGTCCATCTCACGCGGGCCATGAGTCTCTATCGAGAAGCCCTCGAAATCGACCCCGCCTACGCGGATGCCATGATCCAGCTCGCCGACGCGTGCGAACGACGTTTCCAACTCGGGGGAGACTCGATCTGGCTCGAGCACGGTGCCAACTACGCCCAGCGCGCGGTATCGTTGGCACCCGAACTCCCCGCGGCCCAGTTTGTGGCCGGTCGTTTCGAACTCGCCAACTCCTCGTACGAAAAGGCGATCAACCATTTGCAGCGGACGATTGCTCTCGACCCACTGAGTGTCATCACCTATCCCTACCTTGCCGAGGCCTACGAGGCTGCCGGAGAACCGCAAGCAGCTGAGGAGACGATGGCCCGCGCAGTCCGAACCGGGCCCAAGAATTGGCTGACCTACCACGAGATCGGCAGGTTCTACTTCTTCGAGCGCGGTGACTTCGAACGAGCGGCCGGCTATTTCGAAATGGTCGTCGAGCTTTTACCGGAGAGCAGCATCGGCTACAGCGCCCTCGGCGGATGTCTCTTCTACCTCGGCGACCGCGACGGGGCTCGCGAGCAACTCAGACGCGCGGTGGCGATCGGTTCTGACTACGAGGCGTTTGCCAACCTCGCGACCCTCGAGTTCTACGACGCCAGATATACCGAAGCGGCCGCGCTCTACGAAAGCGCTCTCGAGATGGACGACTCCGACTACATGGTTTGGATCGGCCTCGGCGAGGCCCGCAGATTCGGCACCGGTTCGTCAGAGGGTGTTCGCGAGGCCTATCGAAATGCGGCCGATCGGGTGTCGCGTCGACTCGAGGTTGACCCGGACAATCTCGGTCTGCTCATCGACCTGGCAGCTCTCCAACTTCAGCTCGAACAGCAAACTGAAGCTACGAGGATCATCGACCGTCTGCCGTTGGAGGAGGTCACGGCCCCCGACATGATGTACTCCCTCGCCGAGATCTTCGAGGTCCTCGGCGAGCGCGGCGAGGCATTGGCGTGGGTCGAGCGTTCCCTGCAAGCAGGCTACCCGTTGCACGTGATAGAAGACTACGCCGCCTTCGAGGCCCTGCGCTCCGATCCTCGTTTTGTTCTTCTGGCCGAGACCTACGCCGAGCCTCAGTCAGACACCAGTGGCAAGAAGTTGGAGGAGGGAGAAAACTGAAGACTTTCGAGAAATGATTCCGATCAATCGATGTCCGGAGTCACCGGGCCTGGAGGTGGAGATGAGCAGTCCTTTCCGAAACACGTTTGTAGTGGCAACTCTTTTTCTGGCTGTGCTAGTGGCTGGATCAGCGTGTCAGCCCTGCCCCGAAAAATCGGAACAGACTGAGTGTGAACAGGATGTGACAGTTACAGAAGAGCCCGTTTTCGTTCACAACAGGGTCGTCGAGTCAATGAAAATGACGGACCGCACCGGTTGGAAGCCGATCAAACCGGTAACGGTACGGCGAGGTGAGGGCGTCCTCTTTTCGGTGGAGGTCGACACCGCCTGGATCGTCATCCCCGACGGCAATATCAAAAAGGTATTCGGCGGCACTGAGTGGGCGAAGGCCAAATCCTTTATCGCCTTCAAGGTAGAGAACGGCTCCGCAGTCGTCATGGTGCCCAAGGACTATCCTGACTCTGATTTTGACGTGGAAATCCACTACTCGATTATGGCGCGCGACGGAACAGACTCATCAAAGTGGGACTATGTCCACGGCGAAAATCCGCCGCCGAGGATGATCATACCGCCACAACGCTAGCCCGATAGGACCTCGAGCCCCCGCAGCACGGCTGGACGCTCGCCAATGATCTGCAGCCATCGCTGAACGTTGGGAAAATCTCCGATATCCAGACCGAATCGCTGGTGGTTCCGCATCCAGGGAAAACTGGCAATGTCGGCGATCGAGTAGTCGCCGGCGAGAAACTCGGCCTCGGCAAGACGTCGATCGAACACACCGTAAAGGCGTTCGGCCTCGCTGACAGACCTTTCGACCACGTGCGGAACCGGCTCCGGCGCCCGGTTCAGAAAGTAGCCGGCCTGGGCGAGAGAGGGACCAATCCCGGCCATCTGGAACGTCAGCCACGAGATCACTCGCCATCGTCCGGCGGGGTCCTCGGGCAGGAATTTCCCACTTTTCTCCGCCAGGTAGAGTAGAATCGCTCCCGACTCGAAGACATTAACCTCGTCTCCCCCCAGCCCATCCCGGTCGACGATCGCCGGGATCTTGCCGTTCGGATTGATGGCGAGGAAGTCGGGCTTCTTCTGCTCCCCCTCGCCCAGGTTGACGGGGTGGAGCTCGTAATCGAGACCCGTCTCTTCGAGCATGATCTGGACTTTGAGTCCGTTGGGGGACGACCAGGTGTAGAGGTCAATCATGTGCACTCCTTGCTGGTTTCACCACCTTCTGTTCAATTCTGGTTCCCGCGGCTCCGAGCTGCGGGAACCAGAATTGAAAGAGAGGATACAATCAATCGCGCATAACGCGTGACGAAGGAGGCTTTCCAATGGGCAAGAAAATTGGTGTGATCCTTTCCGGTTGCGGCGTCTACGACGGCGCCGAGATTCACGAGTCCGTGGTGACATTGCTGGCCATCGATCGTAACGGCGCCGAGGCAGTGATGTGTGCGCCCAACATCGACCAGCTCCACGTCGTCAACCACCTGACCGGCGAGGTGGAAGAGGGCGCCAGCCGCAATGTGCTTGTCGAATCGGCACGCATCGCACGTGGAGAGATCCGAGACGTCACCGATGTATCGGCCGATGAGCTCGATGCTCTGATCCTGCCGGGTGGCTTTGGCGCCGCCAAAAATCTCTGCGATTTTGCGGTCAACGGTCCCGACTGCGAAGTCGACGCGGGAGTCGCGGCGCTGGTCCGGACGGTCCACGAGCAGGGCAAACCCGTTGCAGCGGTATGCATCGCCCCGGCGCTCCTGGCCAAGGTCCTCGGAGATGAGGGACCCGAGCTGACCATCGGCACCGACGCTGACACCGCCGGAGCACTGGCAAAGATGGGTGCCGCCCATGTTGAGTGTCCGGTCACCGAGTTTGTCATCGACCGCGACCGCAAGCTGGTCAGCAGCCCGGCATACATGCTGGCGCAGAACATCTCGGAAGCCGCCGAGGGGATTGAAAAGACTGTCGCCGCGCTGATTGATATGGCGTGATTCAACAGGGAGGGGATAAACCCCTCCCCTACGAGGAATTCTTCGCTATCAATATGTAGGAGCGGGGGAAAACCCGCCGGCAGCAGCGATATGTGGCCGAGGCCAGGGATCGCTGGCCATCGGCCACTCGCTGGCGATGGTGCGTCACAAGCCGCGAAGCGGCGCCGTAAGGACGCGCCTACAACCATATCTACGGTCTCAGCCAAATCGACCGTGTAACCACCACAGAATCACCAGTACCGCTCGACAAACACGTGCCCCGGCTCCTTGCGGCTGTGCTCGCGGAAGCGCTCATCGTCGAGAATTGTCACCATGTCCTCGATCATCGCCGGGTTCCCACACAGAAAGATTCGGGTGGAATCCGGCTCCGGACGGAATCCCCAGGCACGCTCGAGATGATCGCCCTGCCAGAGGTCCTGCACATAACCAGCCGGCCCGCCCCACGGCACCGGCTCCTCGGCCGGGCGGCTGATGATCGTCTGGTAGGTGAAGGACGGATTCTGCCGCGCCATCGTCATCAGCTCGGCCTGATATCCGAGGTCCCACGAGTGCCGGGCCCCAAGGAAAACGGCGATCCGCCGATCACCGCCCTGCGGAAGCATGGTCCGGAGCATGCTCATGTACGGCGCCAGCCCGGTCCCGGTGGCGACCAGCACCAGATCGGCGTCGTCCGGGGCGTCGTCGAGAGTGAAGCGGCCAGTGATCTTCGGCCCCAGCCACAATCTGTCCCCCGGCTCGAGCGCAAAAAGACGCGGAGTGAGCGCTCCCGAACGAACCAGGGTGATATAGAGCTCGAGGTTCTCGCGTGCAACCGAAGAAGAGGCGATGGAGTAGGCGCGGCGGATCAGAGCCCCCGGCTTGTGCTCCTCCTCGTCGGGATCAGCCAATTCGCAGCGCGGCGCCTCCGGCGGCAGACCAAGGACCGCGAACTGCCCCGGAGTGAATTCGGGGAGTTTCCACCCCTCGGGCGCGACCCTCACTACCATCAGGCCCGGTGCGACTTCGATACGTTGCTGCACCACCGCGTTGAGATCAAATTTCCCCATTTACGACTTCTCCGACCAATTCCGACGAAAAGGGTACACTTTCTCACGATGTCCGGCATCGAAACCATCTTCGAATCCATCCCCCAGTTCCTGATCGTCTGCCTGATCCTGGCGATAGCCGAGGCCGTCTACGTGTTGCTGGGTTTCGGCGCCGGCCTCATTGCGGTCGGCACAATGGCCCTGCTGCTTCCGGAGCTCAAGGATGCGGTCGTCCTCCTCCTGCTGGTCAACCTTCCCGCAGAGCTCTGGGTAGTACGGTCCTCCTGGCAACGGATCTCGTGGCGCGGGGTGCTCGTGATCTTCGTCGGCGTCGCCATTGGAACACCCCTCGGCACCTCTTTGCTCCGGTGGGGCGACGCGCGTTTCCTGCTCATCGTGCTCGGCGTTTTCCTGGTCGCAGTCGGCACGGTCTTTCTATTCATCAAGGAAAACCATGGGCGACAGATGCCGCGCTGGATCGCGGGGCCAATCGGAGTCCTCTCGGGAGTTCTCACCGGCCTCTTTGGCACCGGAGGTCCGCCGCTGATCCTCTATTACCAGCTCCAGGGAGTCGACAAGGCCGCCTTCCGTGGCAATCTGATGGCGATCTTTCTGCTCATGACTGCGGTCAGGGTGCCCTCGTACGCGGTCTTCGGCCTCGTCACAGCACCCCGGATGTGGTCGGCTCTGGCAGTCATGCCGGCCGTCCTCCTCGGCGCGCTGATCGGCAATCGCATCCACCTGCGCATCGAGGAATCGACTTTTCGCCGTCTCGTCAGCGCAGCATTGTTGGTGATCGGACTGTTGCTGCTGATCCCGGCGGGCCGATGATATTCAGACTATTTATCACCTGCTGAATGGCCCTCATCGCGCAGGGTTGTACAAGCTCGATCCAGATCCGCCGCCTTCACCAGCAGGTAATCGGTGTCGTATGTGGAAACAACGAAAATCGGAATTTTGGCCCGCGCCAGCGGTGCGCTGAGCTCAGCAAGGACACCCGTCGTCTCGAACGACAAGGGGCCCTCGACCTTCAGGCACCGCCATCCGATCTCGGCCTTCGCCCCAGCAGGCACGTCCGCCGAAAGCGACACGACCGATAGCTCGTCCTGGGTTCGAGTCATTGAGAGGAAGCTGCCGGATTCTAATGAAGGCAGTTGTGCATCCGCGGCGAGGCGCCACACGGAGAATTCTCCCGGTAGCACCGCGAGGCGCAGCGCCCTCACTCCAGGATCTCGAACTTGGTGCCTGTGCTCAGGAAGTGGTTGAGCTCCTTCTCCCAGATCTCCATGAATCCCCGGAAATGGTCGTCCGTGAACTCTTCCAGAGCCCGGTCGCCATGGTCGGAGATCGAGGTATAGGCGTAGTTGATATTGGCGACGCAGCCATCATCGCCCTCCGCCGCGAGCGAAATCGTGATCCGCCCCACCACCACTCCTGGAATCATCTTGATGATCTCGAGCCGGAAGACCTCTGGATCGTACTCCGTCATCAACCACAGGGCGTCCTCGGGGATGCCCGGCGTGATGAAGATGCAGCCCGGTTCAGCATGGCCCGAGTCCGACAGCACCAGCTTCGGTCTCCAGTCGTTGACCCACTCGGCCTCGCGCACCGGGCACAGCAGTTCGAATACCACCGCCGGTGGCGAGCCCAGATGTTGTATGAAGCTGCGGCTGACCCTTTTGGGTTTCTCGACCTTCATGTTGCCCCCCTCGAAAGGTTCACCGAAAGGGTACACCGTCGTGACCCGATCGGTCACGAAATCGGCGGAATAACTGCTCAGAGAAGCCCGTTCATCCGCCGCAGGCGGTTCAGCCGGCGCATGATCTTCTTCGCAGATTTCGGATCACACCGAGGACCTCAGAAGACCGCGTTGATCAAGACCCAATCCCAGGACACGGAAGCCGTTCGCCTCGGCACGGCCCCTGAACTCGGCCGCCGCGTCTTCGTCGGTGGTGAAACCGATTCCAAAATCACCACCACCCGCACCGCTCGGTTTGTAGTGGACGCCGCAGTCGACTGCGTTCCTCCTGAGAGCGTGATGTTCGTCAGAGAGAATCGGCATCCCGATCATCATGCCCAGCTGCTCGAGAGCCTGCCAGAAGGTGTCGACGGCATCGAGGAATCCTTCGGCATCGTCATCGGCAAGGGCGCCGATACCGACCAACGAAACGGCGCCAAGCTCGTCGAGCGCGGGATTGACCTCCTGCGGCACCTCCTCGCGGCGGGCTTGAAGTCGTCCAAGAAAATCACCGGTGCTTGCGGCTCGTCCGGTCCATACGAAAACCAGCCGCAGGTCCTCCGGCAGGACCAGGGGGACCGCTTGAGCCACCGACCCATCGTCCGCAAGCTGGTACCGGATGACGCCCCCGATGAGGCTCGCGGCGACGTCGATCCCGGAACCCGCCCCCCCCTGGACTCCCCGGTGAAGGTCCACCAATTCCTGCACCTGTTCCATCCCGGTTGCGGTCGGTCCTCCGGCCCAGAACTCGAGCGCCGAGGCGAAGGTAACCGTCAAGGCGGCACTCGAGCCAAGCCCGAGCTTGGAATCCCGATCGCCAGCGCTTTCAAAAAATTCGCGTGTATCAAGGGTCGCCGAGAGCGGGGGCAATTCTCGAAGATCGATCGAGCCGCACTCCCCGATTTTTTGCAGCAGCTTGTCGATCAGACCAAAGGCCCCGCGCCCCAACTTCTCGTCATGCCAGAGCACCGTGTTGCCAGGTCCCACCTCGAGCCGCGCCGGTTGCGGCACGAGGCCCGGAGCTGAGACCTCCCATCCGTTGCCAGCGAACGAGCGCAACGTCACATTCGCCCGTCGATCGATAGCCGCCACCACGCTGGGCGCACCAAAGAGGACAGCGTACTCTCCAAAAAGAACCAGCTTCCCGGGCGCCGAAACTTCGATCCGGTCCATCTGTCTCACACCACCCGGGCGCCGTCGCCGAGCCCGCTGGTCAGTACCTGTCGCACGCCCTCGACTGCCGCCAGCGCGGCAGTCACTCGATCAAATGTCTCGGGCGTGCACACCGCCTTTACCTGGGGACCGGCATCAACGGTGAAAAAGACCGGCACACCGTCGGCACGCAGTTTCCGCACACACCGGATGCACTCCACAGTCGCGCCGTTCCAGTACACCAGCCCCGGCCGCGCCGACAGCATGACCGCGTGCATCTTGAGGCAGCTCGATTCGCTGACGTCAGCGAGCGCCTCGAAGTCGCGCCGTTCGATCGCGATCCGCGCCTCGGTGAGATCTTTCTCAGACGAGTTCACCCAGTCCGCAAAGTAGGGTGAGGTTTGTTCGGTACGGACCATCCCCTCGGTGGAGCCGATGTCCTTGGGCCCGGTCTCCGTCACCGCAACCGCCACCTGGAGAGGCCAATCCGTAGACTCGAGAATTTGTCGAGTTTCGGTCTGGTGGGGGCCGTCCGGGGTCAGACTCAGCTCGACAAAACCGCCGAAGATTGATCGGGCCGCAGACCCCGATGTTCGGCGCGCCATGTCCGCAAGCTCAACCCGTGGAATGTCTGCGCCGAGTGCAGCATCGGCCGCGGTCACCAGGGCCGCGAAGCCCGAGGCCGACGAGGCGAGCCCGGCGGCGGTCGGAAAATCGTTGTCGCTCTCTATCTTCGCCCTGATGTGGACGCCGACTCGATCACGAACGAGGTCAATGCAGCGAGTCACTCGGCCGGCCATCTCCGGCGCTGCACGTCCGCCGAGAAGGAAGCCGTCCTCCTCCAACTCGGAATCGAAGAAAACGGAGGTCGTTGTGTTCAGCCCATCGAGCGTTATCGACAGCGATCCCACCGCCGGGATGTTCTGCTCCACATTGCTCTTGCCCCAGTACTTGATCAGGGCGATGTTCGGGTGAGCAACGGCAGTGGCTTCCATGTGGTGATGATACCTGGGTCAAGAGTCGATATCGCTATCGGATGACGCACCACTCTCCATGTTTCTTGTGGTGGCCAAGGTCAGAATGAAAGATCGAGAACCTTGAAAAACTCTCCGATCAATTGGATGAAGTCAGAGCTGAAATCCGTGCTGGAAAACATTTATGAGACCATCCGATTAATTTGCCTTGCGTCTCGTTCCTGCGGATCCCCAGATATGCTTGGAACCGCTACACTCGAACCGTTACGCGACTCGACAGGAAGGCCAATTGTTGAACGAATCATTCAGGTACCACCACGTGGGCATACCAACCAGCAAACCTCGGGAAGGCGAGGTGTACCTGGATAAGTTCAAGATCTATGTGTCAGGGTTTGAAACCAGCCAGTTTGGCGTGGAGTGGCTCCGTTTTGATGCAGATGCACCGTTTCCAGAACTTGTGAAGACAGTCCCGCATGTCGCGTTCGTTGTAGAGGATCTTGAGGCCGCAATGGCTGGAAGGGAAGTTCTCATTCAGCCGAACAGCCCAAGTGAAGGTGTGACGGTAGCGTTCGTCATCGACAACGGGGCTCCCGTTGAATTTCTGCAGTTCGACGGCCCCGAATTTGAAGTTTGGCCTGGTTCTGCGGTTGAATGATCTCTGGAACTGAAATGAGTCAGGGTTTTTCTCAGGCCACTCAGCTCGTTCCGGCGGCCGTCAGGTGTCATCGCGAGTTTTAAACAGAAGGACAGAGCCCTCTTCATGAATGATCAACATGCCAATGACCCACTCCACGGTCAGACCCTTGAAATGATCGTGAATTCTCTGGTTTCGCGTTATGGCTGGAGTGAGTTGGGGAAACGCATCGACATTCGTTGTTTCAAAAACGACCCCTCAGTGAAGTCCAGCCTGAAATTCCTGCGCAAGACACCCTGGGCCAGGAAAAAGGTGGAGGACCTGTTCATTGCGATGCCCAAAAAACCCACTGGCATCGGAGCAGGTTAAGCTGGATTTGGCGCAAGGACGGCGCGCTGATGTCATGAATGCACTCGTCGAATCTCTCTGGAGAGCAGGTTGGGCACCCATTCTGGTGTTCGTGGCGCACATGATCCTGTGGCACGGCGTCGGCGCGTACGAGGCGTTTCCTCCCCTTGATGTTCCGATGCATCTCCTCGGGGGAATAGCGATCGCCTTCTTTCTCTGGACGGCCTATTCCATCTCTGCTCGTTCCGGCACTTTCGGACGGCCCAACTTCAATGCGATTGCAGCGCTCACCTTGACTTCGACAGCGGCCTGCGCCCTTCTCTGGGAGTTCGCGGAGTTTCTGTCCGACAGGTATCTTG
>Ga0209013_10002798_pt1 | contig 15742 bp, 12 predicted proteins | sample Cruoilmetagenom2_FD_187291 | JGI IMG/M metagenome (GOLD analysis project Ga0209013, IMG submission 187291) | Oil polluted marine microbial communities from Coal Oil Point, Santa Barbara, California, USA - Sample 2 (SPAdes) (version 2) | ecosystem: Environmental > Aquatic > Marine > Oil seeps ... | reverse complement strand
TATTAAATTTATCACTCTTATTGCATGAATAAAGATAAATTACCAATTATAAAAATCAGTTATAAAAATTGATTTTTATCTAAATATACGGTATTATAAATATGTTAAATATAACATTTAAGATGAATGTGATGAAATATTTCTATAACATAATTAGAAATAATATAAAATAGTATATAAATAGGATGTTTTTAGAAAAGGGGTATGAGGGCAAAAATGATGAACATTGTAGTATTATTTGGTGGTCAATCTTCAGAACATGAAGTTTCTTGTGTTTCTGCTGCGACAATTATTAAAAATATTGATAAAGAAAAATATAATGTAATTACGGTTGGTATAACAAAAAAAGGTGATTGGTTGCTTTTTGATGGAGATTTAGAATCAATTACAAATGGTACGTGGGAAAAACAAGGCACACGTGCAATAATAAGTCCAGAAGCTACTAAAAAAAGCTTAGTTGTATTTGATGATTGTATTGAAGATATTAGAATAGATGTGGTAATTCCAGCTCTACACGGATTATATGGAGAAGATGGTACTATACAAGGACTATTAGAATTAGCTAATATACCATATGTAGGATGCGGAGTTTTATCATCTAGTGTTTCTATGGATAAATTATATACAAAAATAATCGTAGATACATTAAATATAAAACAAGCAAAATATTTAGGCGTATTTAAAAGTGAATTGAACGATATGGAACATATAGTTAGAAAAGTAGAAGCTAAGTTTGAGTATCCAGTATTTATAAAACCTTCTAATGCAGGGTCATCAGTAGGAATTACAAAGGCGAGTACTAAGAATGAGTTGATTAAAGGGTTAAATGAGGCAGTTAAGCATGATAGTAAAATATTAATAGAAGAAACTATTATCGGAAGAGAAGTAGAATGTGCTGTACTTGGTAATAGCGAAGTAAAAGCATCAGGTGTTGGAGAAATTATTGCAGCGGCAGAATTTTATGATTATGATGCTAAATATAATAATGCTAGTTCAAAAACCATATTAAATGCAAACTTGGATCAAAATATAATTGAGGAAATAAGAAATAGTGCTGTAGAAATCTTTAAAGCAGTTGATGGAGCCGGACTTTCTAGAGTTGATTTCTTTGTTAAAAAAGATACCAATGAAGTAATCTTCAATGAAATAAATACGTTACCAGGCTTTACAGGTATAAGTATGTATCCAATGTTGTGGGAAGAAAAAGGTATGGGGAAAAAAGAATTAGTTGACAGATTGATAAGTTTAGCATTAGAAAGAAGATGTAAATAAAATGGATAACAGACCTATAGGTATTTTCGATTCAGGAGTAGGTGGACTTACAGTTGTAAAAGAAGTGATAGAGGAACTACCTAATGAAAAAATAATATATTTCGGAGATACGGCAAGAGTACCATACGGCAGCAAGTCAAAAGATACTGTTACAAAATTTTCTAAGCAAATAATAAGGTATTTACTTACTAAAAATGTAAAAGCTATAATTATAGCTTGTAATACAGCAAGTTCAAATAGTTTAGAGGAAGTGCAAAAAGAGTTTGATATTCCAATTATAGGTGTTGTTGAACCAGGGGTATCTATGGCTTGTAAAGCAACAAAAAGTAATAAAGTTGGTATAATAGGTACTGAATCAACAATAAGAAGTAGTGCATATAACAAGATGATAAAAGAACAAAATGAAAATATATCTGTAATAGGTAAAGCGTGTCCATTATTTGTTCCTTTAGTAGAAGAAGGATGGTTTGAAGAAGATGTAACTTTACAAATTGTAACAAAATATTTAAACATTTTCAAAAAACAAACAATAGATACGTTAGTTCTAGGATGCACACATTACCCTTTAATTGCGAATGTAATTCAAAAAGCTATAGGAAATGAAGTGACATTAGTAAACCCAGCAAAAGAATGCTCTAAAGCTTTAAAAAGAATATTAAATGATATGGAAATGAACTCAGAAAATCAGAAAGATGAAAATGAGTTTTACGTAAGTGATAGAGTTGAAAGTTTTGAACGTTTAGCAAAAATGATTTTGGAAAAACCATTAATGGCAATAGAACAAATAAATATTGAAGAGTACTAAGAGGTGATAAAATGAATAATGATGTATTAGTTTCTGTACTGGGAATTCAAAAAGAAATTTCTGCTGTACAGACAGATGAAATAGAAACAATAACAGTTGGAAAGTACTATAATAAAGGCGATAAAATATATATAGTATATAAAGAAGAAGAGTTATCAAAAGAAGAAACAACGACTTCAACAATTAAAATCCATGACGAGGTAGTAACATTATCTAGACTCGGAGGAAATAACACTTTCATGGTTTTTGAAGCAGGTAAAAAAAATATGACCCATTATAAAACTCCTTATGGGACGTTTGAACTAGGTATAGTTACAAGACAAATAGACATTGATTTTAAAGACGATATTGGAGAAATAACAATAGTTTATCTGCTAGAGGTTAATAATGCGCCAGTTGGTGTAAACACAATAAGAATTAGAGTTCAAAATAATGATAAACAGTTAAAATTAATATAAGGAACCTAAAAAACGTGGGGGAAAAATATGAAAATAAAAAAAGCAATTATACCAGCAGCAGGTCTTGGAACAAGATTCTTACCAGCAACAAAATCACAACCAAAAGAAATGTTGCCAATAGTTGACAAACCAACAATACAATATATTGTTGAAGAAGCTGTTAATTCCGGAATAGAAGATATAATAATCGTAACAGGAAGAAATAAAAGAGCTATAGAAGATCATTTCGATAAATCAGTTGAACTTGAATTAGAACTTGAGAAAAAAGGAAAAGAAGAATTATTAAAAATAGCTCGTGACGTATCAGAGATAGCAAATATATATTATATAAGACAAAAAGAGCCTAATGGATTAGGGCAGGCTATTCTTACGGCAAAGCAATTTATAGGTAATGAGCCATTTGCAGTATTACTCGGGGATGATATAATACATTCTGAAAAACCTTGTTTAATGCAGATGATGGAAGTGTTTGAGGAGTATCAATCATCAATTGTAGGGGTACAAGAAGTTGAAAAATCACAAGTAAATAAGTATGGAATTATAAAATGCAAAGAAGTAGAAAATAGAGTATATAAAGTGGAAGACATGGTTGAAAAACCAAATCAAGAAAACGCTCCATCAAATATAGCTATACTTGGTAGATACATTATAACACCAGAAATATTTGATTACCTTGAAACACAAGAAATAGGAGCTGGAGGAGAAATCCAATTAACAGACTCATTAAAAAAATTATCAAAAGATCAAGATATGTTTGCTTATAACTTTGAAGGTAGAAGATACGATGTAGGAAGTAAAATGGGTTTTTTAGAAGCTACAGTTGAATTTGCATTAAGAAGAGATGAATTAAAAGATGAATTTATGGCATACTTAAAAACAATAGTATAAACATATATAATTAAGGGACGATGGGACGGGTACGGTTCACCAGTCCCTTTTTAAAAATAAATATATTAAGGGATGATAAAGATGAATATTAATATATTTTACAAGAAAAATAGAAGGAATTTTTTGATTATTTTGATTTTTGTCTTATTTATAGTTATTTTACGAAAAAATAGTATATTTGAAGGAGTTCGAATTGATAGCCCAGAAGAACTTCAAGATACTATTAAACAATATGGAGCCTTCGGACCTGTTGTATATGTTTTATTATATATGTTGGCAAGTGTGTTTTTGATACCTTGTTTTCCTTTAAGTGTTGGAGTGCGTTTAATATATGGACCATTATGGGGAAGTGTTTTAGTAATGATAGCACTGAGCGTAAGTGTAAGTGTATGCTTTTGTGTTACAAGGATAGTTGGACGTAAATGTGTGGAGGAGAGAATAAATAAGCGAAAGGATTTTAAACTAATAAAAAAAGGTGTTGATAAGCAGGGCTATAAAATGGTAGTTCTAACAAGAATTATACCTATAGTACCAACCAATATCCAAAGTTATGCATATGGGTTAAGTGGTGTTTCTTTTCAAAAACATTTAGTAGTTTCTTTAATCGCAATGATACCAGGTAATATTGCTTGTTCGCTGATGGTAGATTTAACCTCTAAATGGGCTAATTACCATACAATTAATATTACGACTATAAGAATATATATAATAGTTGCTATTTTGTATGTCGTATCGGTGTCAGTAGTATTATTATGGCTAAGAAAGGAATATAAAAAAAGTTCAATTGATATAAAAACAATTATAAAACAATTTAGAAAGGCAAAGAAATAATAGAAAAAAAGGGAAATGGGACGGTTCTCTGTCTCTTGTCCCTTTTTTTTCTATATAAAATCAGTGAATGATTGTAATAAATGGTCGATATATATGATATAATGAATGAATTAAATAAATAATATATACTTAGTTATGGTTGGAGGAATGTTATGGGTAAAAGATTTTTATCTGCCTTTTTAATATTAACTATTTTATTGTCTAGTGCAGGGTATGTAGAAGCTGTATCAGATATTAATGCTTTGTCAGATACGGTAGAAAATAGTTATGAAGGTAGAAATGAAGCGACAGATATTATTAGAAATACTGAGTTTAGTGATTTATCACAGACTCACTGGGCTAAAGAAGCTTCAGTAAGACTTGGAGCTTTAAATATTGTTAAAGGGTATAATGAAAATGGAAAGTACTTATATCATCCTGAGAGTAAAGTTTCTAATGAAGTAGCATTGGCATTTTTGCTTAGAGCACTGGGAAAAGAAGATTTAGCTCAAAGAGAAGCTGAAAAAATTGCACAAGATTTATATGAACCAGAGTATATAAAAACACTTTGGTCAAAAGGATATTTAAAAGTAGCTTCTGATATGGGGCTTATAACAAAAGATCAATATGGTGATGCTTTAGTACAAGTACAATCAGAATTAAATCCTAAGTACAGTTTTATTAGGGGAGCCGCAGTTTCAAGAGAACAAGTCGCACAGTGGGTAGTAAAGGCTATAGAAAATACAGATAAAACAGCTTTAACACCAATAAGAGGTCAACAAAAAATATATGAGTATAATGATTGGGATAAAATAAGTATAGATAAGGTCCCATATGTTGAAGCAGTAACTATAAATAATATTATGTCAGGAAATCCAAATGGTGATTTTAATCCTAAGGGAAGTCTAACAAGGGCAGAGATGGCGATAGTTCTTAAAAATATCGATGATATATACTACAAAACCCAGAATATTAAGCGTAAACAAGGAGTCGTTGCAGCGATTAAGACAGATGTAGAACTTGCACAAGGAACAGATAAGGTGAAAAACATAATAAGAATAAGAACTGAAGATGGAACAATAGATGAAATTACATATCAAACAGAAATAAATCCTATAGATAAAAAAATAAAAAAAGATGTAGTCGTATTTAATAGTGGTAAGGTTAAAGGTATATCATCTTTAAAAGAGTTAGATGAAGTAGAATACTTAATAGATGAAAAAAACAACAAGGTATTATATATTTATGATAAAGGTAAAATAGAAGAAAAAACTGATAATGGAATATTAATGCCACTTACACAAATAGAAGATGGAATAATTACTATTAGTGATGGAGAATCAAATACAAAATCATATAAGTTGATTAAAGGATTATCAGGTAAGTCAGTTAATTTAAATGGTATAGAAGAAAGTTATTTAGTAATCGATAAGAAAAAGATAATGAAATCATTTTTACCAGTAGATAATTGGATTAAATTACATCTTCAAAATAATATTGTAGTGGAAATTGAGTATAGTGGACAACCAAGTCAGTATGTTGAAATTAAGGGGACTGTTGTTGAAAATAGTCCTAATTTTGGAACTATAACGATAGTTGATAATAATAATAATCAAATAACAAAAAGATATTATAAAAACTTAATAAAGGTTGAAAAGCAGCAGTATTATGATTCAGAAGATGAAATAGGTTATTTAGATGAAGTATTTGAGGATTTAAGATATGATCCAAGAGATACTACGATTGATAATATTGAACCTGGTGACATAGTCTATATGAGGCTAGATGATAAAGATTCTAAATATGTTGTAAATATAACGGCAAAAACTAATTATACGATGTATTATGGTAAGGTAGAAAACCTAGAGTCTAATGGAACAAGTCCAGGTAAAATAAAGATTCAGTTTGAAGATTTAACAAGAACTATTTTAAATGTAGATAAATCGGTTCCTATATTTAAATCAAACAATAGAATAAGTAGTCAAGATATAAAACCAGGAGATTGGATTAAAGTATTACTAAATCAAGCTGTTATAGCTCCAGGGTATGAAAAGAATATTGTAAAAGAAATTGTAGTAGACGATGGAAATTATTTGATAACAAACGTTTATAGAGGACAACTTAGTAATATAGAACCTGTTCAAGATATCTTTAATCTTAAAGAGAGTACGAAACTTACTAAATTGGGATGGGTTGAATACCAGCAAAATAAAAGACTAGATTTATCATCAGAAGATGTTGAGTATTATTATAATGGTGAAAGAATATCAAAGGATTATGCGGAGCATTTCTTAAGAAATAGTGGATACGCATATGTTGCAATGGAAGAAAATTATGATTCAGAAGTTGTAAAAAAAGTAACTTTTAGAGATAGTAAAGAAGTAAGACTTGATATGGACTCAGTCATGTATTCAAATGGAAGTGGGAAAATAAAAGTTAAAAATTATAAAAATTATATTAATGCAGATGATGGAACAATAATTATTCGACATGGAAGACTCGTAGATGAACAAAATATTATGGTTCCTGATTATGTTCAAGTGATATTAAATGGGCATAATCAAGCAGCAGTAGTCAATATTGAACCTAAGCCAACAATAAATGATATAGAGATATATAGAGGGCGTGTACAAAGCATAGATGAAGGGGTCTCATTCCAAGTAGAATCTCATGCAGAACTAAAAAGTATGAATTGGAGATATTCGCCTATTAGTTCTAGATTTACATTAGATTATGATACGAAATTTTATGATGAAAAAGGGATTATAGATAGAGAAGACTTTATAGATTATACAGAAGATACTCAAATAGATAAGGTATATACTATTTTCACTAAAGGTAATAAAGCTTTTAGAGTAGTAGACAATCCTTATGTTAGAGAAGGAGTAAGAGGAGAAATATATAATATTAATGGTAAAACATTATCAATTAGAAATACTTCTTACTATGACATACCATCAAATAACTGGAAAGATTTTAGTGGTAAAAACATAGGGTCAAATGTGATATTACAACAAAATAGTATAATAATTAAAAATGGTCAAATTGCTGAAACTGATGATTTAGAAATTGGTGACAAAATAAGAGTAATGGCAGATGTGAATTTAATGACTAATTATATTAAGTTGGGTAATAAATCTGTAATAGGTTATATAATATTTGTAGAAGGATAAGGCAGGAGGATTATAAATGTTCAAAAGAATATTAATAATAATATTAACTATCGTTATGTTAATACCAACAAGCATATATGCAAGTCAAGGTGAAAGTGGTTATTTTGGAGGAGTTTCAGAAGGCGTTAAGTTGCCAAAATCTTTAAATCAGCAAATGGGTAATGCAGTGGTAAATAAAAAACAAATTTTAGATTATAAAGAAATTGTATTTGTAACTGGGGTACCCATAGAAGTTGCTGGAATAATTATTATTGAAAGAGATAATAGTAAAGTATATACAGACGTAAATGGAAAATACACAGAGAAATATACTATTAATGCTAGTAGTTTTGATAACTTAACGACATTGGAGAGGGTTGTAACATTAGAAACCATGTTCACGAGAACTGAAAGTGATTATAGTTATCAAGTCAATCAAAATACATCAGTTAAAAGTTGGGATGAAATATTAAAAGTAAATGGAAATGAATATGTAGTTGATGAATTAGCGTCGGGGTTTGGTCGAGGGGAAAATATAGCTAGTTATATAGAAGATAAAACGCCTGGAATTAGTTATTACAATGGAAATATTTCATATAATTTAATTTATAAGATGGGTGATACAAGATTTAGACAGATTTCAGTTTCAGGAGAAACATATGGATTTAATCAACCCTGGTCAAAAGTAGAAAATCAAAAGTTCATGATGAATATAGAGGGTTTTGGGGATGATAAAATTAACATGACAGTGGAAGTTAAGCCTTTTGTAAAGTCATACAAGACAATAAGTTATGACAATACAGCACCATTTCCAATAAGTTTTGCAGGGTCATATACTCAGAAATTTATAACAGAAGGTGGGCTTGAGTATAATATATTAACAAATCATCAGGAACTTACCCAGAAACAAAAAAAAGGCAAATTATTATTAACGTCAACAAATGACTTTGAAAAGTTAAAACTACCTAGGCAGATGTCATATGTATCAGATAATCATTTTGCAAAGGAAGACATTCAAAAACTAATGAGTATGGACATAATAGAAGAATCATCTCTAGACTATCAACCTTACCAGGCGATTTCAAGAGGAGACTTTGTGAAAATACTATGTAAGTCAATGAATATTATACCAGATGAAGAATTTATAAAAAATTCAAAGAAAAGAAGTATTGTTTTTGCAGATATAGATGAAAATCATCCTCTTTATTATTATACGTTAAAAGCATATGATGCAAAACTTGTCCAAGGAGTAGGACTCAGTAAATTTGATCCAGAAAAGCCTTTAAAAAGAGAAGAAGCATTTACTTTACTTATAAGAGTTATAGGATTAGAAAGACTTGGAGCTAACAAATCGCCTATGACAAAGTTTAAAGATAATGATGAGATATCACCATGGGCCAAAGAAGCTATATACGCAGGTAGTAGAATAGGATTATTTAAAGGTAATGATGGTAGAATATCCCCTAAAGCTTATGTGACAAAGGCGGAATCTGCTGCAATAGTAAATAGATTAATAGATTATCTGAGAAAAGATATCGTTAATAACTATAAACAATATTAATAAATTAAAGAAAGGGTAAATACAATGAAATTAAATAAAGGAATTATAGTATTAGCTTTAATATTTATAATAAGTTTTCCAATGCAGACTTATGCAGCTAGCTATACACTACAAACACAGCAGAAACAAACATCAAAGATCGATGAAATGATGGATTTTATACTTAATAACTATGCAGGTAGTGATGTAAATCAACAAACATTAATTGATGGAGCAATAAAAGGTATGTTTGATACGCTTGATGATTATAGTGAGTACTATACAGAGAAAGAATATGATTCATTTATAAAAGGAGTTTCAGGTGAATACGCAGGTATTGGAGTAAGTGTGCAAGAAAGTGAAAATTATATAAAAATATTAGAGATTTTTGATAATTCGCCTGCAGAAGAAGTAGATTTAAGAGTTGGGGATATTATTGTAGGGGTCGATAATCAGTATATAAAAGACCTTACATTCACAGAAGGTTTAGATCTAATAAAAGGAAAGCCAGAAACAACTGTAGACATAATAGTAAATAGAAATGGTAATTTTATTGAAAAAACAGTTACAAGAAAAGTCATAAAAATGAGTGCTGTAAAAGATATGCCTATGGATGAAAAATTAATTGATGCAGAATCAGATAACATAAGGTATATAAAGATTAGCGGGTTTAATGCTAATGTTGCAGAAGATATGAAGGCAGCACTACAAAGAGCAGAGCAGCAGAAGGCTAAAGGCTTATTGATAGATCTTAGAGATAATCCTGGAGGATATTTAGACCAAGTAGTTGAGATATGCAAGATGTTAGTTCCTAGTGGACCGATTGTACATGTAGTTCCTAAAGAAGGAGAAGTAGAGACTTATTATAGCTTTTTAGAAAAAAGTCCATTTGAAATAGTTATACTTGCCAATGAAAATTCTGCATCAGCTTCAGAAATAATGATAGGTGCTATTAAGGATTCATCAGCTGGAGTAATAGTTGGAGAAAAAACATATGGCAAGGGAGTCGTACAAAAAACATTTATGTTTGGTGGTAATAATGCATTTAAAATGACAACAGCTGAATATTTAACACGTAATGAAACACATATTGATAAAATAGGAATACAACCAGATATTAAAGTTAAAGTTCCAAACTTCATTACAAAAAATAATGTAGCATGGGAGTTAGATTTAAAAGGAGAAAATGTAGTTCAAATTGAAAATATATTATTATATTTAGGATATAGTATTGATAAAGTGGATGAATTATATAATGAATCAACTGTAAAAGCAATCAAAAAATTTCAGGCAGATAATGATTTAACGATTAATGGCATAACAGATATTAATGTTCAGGTTAAACTGAATGAAAGATTATTGGAATCACTATCCAAAAAAGACCCTCAGTTACAAAAAGGTTTAGAAAAATTAAAAGAATTAATCAAATAGGTATTGACTTAAAGCATGATTAATAATAAAATAGTAAGTTGTGAATAAGAGACTAAGAGACTATATTTAGAGGTGAATAATATGAAATATATATTTGTTACAGGAGGTGTTGTGTCAGGACTTGGTAAAGGTATAACGGCTGCTTGTTTAGGAAGACTTTTAAAAGCAAGAGGAAAAAAAGTAACTATTCAAAAGTTTGATCCATATATCAATATTGATCCAGGTACAATGAGCCCATATCAACACGGAGAAGTGTTTGTTACGGAAGACGGAGCGGAAACAGATTTAGACTTAGGGCACTATGAAAGATTTATAGATGAAAATCTAAATAAGTACTCTAATATAACAACCGGTAAAGTGTATTGGTCAGTATTAAACAAAGAAAGAAAAGGGGAATACTTAGGTGCAACAGTACAAGTTATCCCTCATATAACTAATACAATTAAAGATCGTGTACATCGTGTAGGAAAAACAGAGCAAGCGGACATAGTTATAACAGAGATTGGTGGAACAGTAGGAGATATAGAAAGTTTACCTTTCTTAGAGGCTATAAGACAAGTTGCAGCTGATGTAGGTAAAGAGAACGTGTTATATATACATGTAACTCTAGTACCATATTTAAAGAAATCAGAAGAAATGAAATCAAAACCGACACAACACTCGGTTAAAGAATTACGCTCAATAGGAATACATCCTGATATTTTAGTTCTTAGAACTGAACATGAAATTCCAGAAGATATGAGAAGAAAAATATCATTATTTTGTAATGTAGAAGAAGACTGTGTTATTCAAAATTTAGATGCAGAAACACTATATCAGATTCCTTTAATGCTTGAAGAAGAAGGACTAGCTAATATAGTTTGCAAAAAACTTGACATTGAAAATATAGAGCCAGATTTAACTGAATGGAAACAAATGTTAGAAAAAGAAAAAGCAATAGAAGGTGAAGTTACAATTGCTTTAGTTGGAAAATATGTAGAATTACATGATGCTTATATCTCAATTGTAGAATCACTAAAACATGCAGGAATATATCACGGTAAAGGAATAAATATTGAGTGGATTAACTCAGAACTTGTAACAGAAGAAAATGTAGCAGAGCAGCTTAAAAATGCTGATGGAATACTTGTTCCAGGTGGTTTTGGGGATAGAGGTATAGAAGGTAAAATAGTGGCAACAAAATATGCAAGAACTAACAAGATACCTTTCTTTGGTATTTGTTTAGGTATGCAATGTGTTGTTATTGAGTATGCAAGAAATGTTCTTGGATTACAAGGAGCACATAGTTCAGAGTTAGACATAGAGACTAAATATCCAGTAATAGATTTAATGCCAGAGCAAAAAGATATAGATTCATTAGGTGGAACAATGAGACTTGGAGCTTATCCATGTAAGTTAACTAGTGAAACTAATGCATTTGCAGCATATGATCAAGATTTAATTTATGAAAGACATAGACATAGATATGAATATAATAATGAATATAGAAAACAACTTACTGAATCGGGCTTAAAAATATCAGGAGTTTCACCTGACGAAAGATTAGTTGAAATTGTAGAGATAGAAGATCATCCATGGTTTGTTGGCGTACAATTTCATCCAGAGTTTAAATCACGTCCTAATAAAGCACATCCTTTATTTAGAGATTTTGTAGATGCTGCAGTTAAGGGATAAAAATAAAAAATAACTAATCAATTGATTAGTTATTTTTTTTAACTTTAGACTTTAGTTTATTTATAAATGATTTCTTTTTAGGAGTTGCAATTTTCTTTCCTTTAATTCCAACTATGTAGATTCCAGCTAGTTCAACTTTAACCATTTTTTTTGTAGGTAAAGAGTCAAATAAACGTTCATCACATAAAAGAGTTGTAATTTGAGGGCCAATTTTTGCTTTTACTAAAGGCATTTTTTTAAACTTATAAAGTTTAGGTACTTGGTCTATAACTGCTTTTGGTAAATTTGATTCTGATAATTTTTGCTTCTTTTTATCAATAACAAGTATTGATGTTATCATTTTGTGTTCATTGATAAGAGATTGTTGGGTATCCATTTTCTTTTGCATTCTTCTGCCAAGAAAAGCTAGTCCAACAAAAACTAGAATAACAACAGCTACTATTATTAAAATATTTCCCCATAAAGGCAATGTAATTCCTCCTTTTATTAAGATGCTTAATATATTGTAACATTATATAAGGAAAAATCAAATAAAAATTTTTATTAAAAAATTTATTCGACTAAAACATTTTAAAAGACAAAGAATAATAAAGATATATGGAAAAGTAAAATATGATATAATAAATGTAATATTATAAAATTAATATAAGGGGGAAGCACATTGGAGCATATAGAAATAATAATGCACTGGTTAGGTGAAGCAGGAAGTTATATATATCCAATAAACTTTATTTTGGGTATAGCTATTATTTTCTTTGAAAGAAGAAATCCTTCTACAGTGTGGGCATGGTTATTGCTTATGTATTTTATACCTGTTTTAGGTTTTATTTTTTACTTATTTCTAGGACAAGATTTAAGGCGTAAAAAAATGTTTAGAATGAAAGAAATAGAAGATAAAGTACATTATATGGCGTTGACGCAAGAAAAAAAACTTATGAATCGAAAAACAGTATTTAACCATAAGGAATTAGAATCATATAAAGACATGATAGCATTTCATTTAGCAAGTAATGATGCTTTATATACAGATGACAATGATATTGAGATATTTACAAGTGGAGTTGATAAATTCGATAATTTAAAGCAAAATTTGTTAGCTGCAAAAAAATTTATTCATATGGAATACTATATCATTAGAAATGATTATTTAGCAACAGAGCTATTAGAGATATTATGCCAAAAAGCAAAAGAAGGCGTAGAAGTTAGGCTTTTGTATGATGGTATGGGATGTCTTGGTGTTCCTAGAAAGATATTTTCGAATCTACACAAAGCAGGAGGCAAGGTCGGAGAGTTTTTTCCACCTAAAGTACCCTATATAAATCTAAGAATGAATTTTAGAAATCATCGAAAAATATGTATAATAGATGGAGATATTGGGTTTATAGGAGGATTTAATATAGGCAGAGAATATTTAGGTGATGGTAAACTTGGTAACTGGAGGGATACTCATTTGAAAATAGAAGGAAGTGCAGTAGATAGTTTACAGCTTAGATTTGCCTTAGATTGGAACTTTGCGACTAAAGAAAATTTGCTTAAAGATATAACGTACTTTATAGATCATAAAGACCATGGAGATACAGGTATTCAAATAGTAGCTAGTGGTCCTGACTCAAAGTGGCAAAATGTTAAAAATGGATATTTTAAAATGTTTAATGAAGCAAATAAAAATATTTATATTCAGACGCCATATTTAATTTTAGATGATAGTATGATACAAGCTTTAAAAGTAGCTGCATTATCAGGAGTTGATGTTAGAATAATGATTCCTTGCAAGCCTGACCACATGTTTGTTTATTGGGCATCATATTCTTACGTAGGAGAACTTTTAGAAGCTGGTGTTAAGTGTTATACGTATAATGATGGATTTATTCATTGTAAAACAGTGTGTATAGATGGTATGGCAGCAAGCGTTGGAACTGCTAATATGGATATAAGAAGTTTCAAGCTTAACTTTGAAGTGAATGCTTTCATATATGATATAGAAACTACCAAAAGATTAGAAGCATATTTCATAGAAGATTTAAAATGTTGTACTGAAATAACAAAAGAAGTATATAGTAAAAGAACCTATAAAATAAGATTTAAAGAATCAGTTTCAAGATTATTATCACCTATTTTGTAGTTATGGGTTGCAATTAGAATTATTTTATTATATCATAATGGTAAGTTGTATTTGAAAAAATAAATTTTTTAGGAGAGAAAAATGGAAAACAAAATAGTTGCAAAAGTAGGAAACATAGAAATTACAGAAAATGATATTATGAACATAATGAGAACTATACCTCAAAATCAAATGGCTCAATTTGCTACAGAAGATGGAAAAAAATCTTTAATAAATGAAATTGTTGCAAGGGAGCTTTTATACTTAGATGCAAAAGATAATAACTTTGAAGAAGAAGATGGATTTAAAAAAATGTTAGAAAACGCTAAACATTCATTAATACAACAATATGCAGTTGAAAAATTAATATCAGATATAAAGATTACTGAAGAAGATACTAAAGAATTTTATGAAAAAAATCCACAAAACTTTGGTACAGAAGAAGAAGTTAGAGCAAGACATATTTTAGTTCAAGATGAAGAAACAGCAAGAAAAGTAACTGAAGAAATTAAAGTAGGAAAATCATTTGAAGATGCAGCTAAAGAATATTCTTCATGTCCATCAAAAGAAAAAGGTGGAGATTTAGGACCTTTCACAAAAGGGAAAATGGTACCTGAATTTGATGAAGTAGCATTCAAATTAGAAGTGGGAGAATTAAGTCACATAGTAAAAACACAATTTGGATATCACTTAATTGAAGTTATAGAGAAAAAAGAAGCTACTGTAAAATCATTTGAAGAAGTTAAAAATCAAATCATTCAATTTCTAACGGGTCAAAAACAAAACAAAAAATATGTAGAACATACTAATAAATTAAAAGAAACATATCCAGTAGAAATGATGTAATAGTAATTCAAATAATTAAAAAAAGAAAAGGTACAGGGAGCGGTATGAGTCCCCCTGTACCTTTTCTTTTTTACTTTTTTTGAAATATTAGGTATAACAGGTTATAGAATGTGCAAAATATAAAGGAAATGTAATGCTAAAGGAGGAAAAAAATTAATATGGATAAGGCTATGTTTTGTTGGCAGTGTGAACAGACAGCAGGCGGTAAAGGCTGTACGGTTAAAGGTGTTTGTAGTAAAGAAGCTGATGTGGCCAAAATGCAAGATGTTCTAATTTATCAGATTAAAGGATTAGGATTTTATGCAACTAAAAATATTGAAAATGGGAAAAAAGTATCAAGAGAGATTGGTGAATTTTTTACAGAGTGTGTATTTGCGACTTTAACAAATGTTAACTTTAATGCAAAAAGATTTGTATGTTATTCAAAAAAAGCAAACGAATACAAAAAGCAGCTTATGGAAAGTGCAGGTAATTCTATAAATGTTCCAGATGGAGCAGATTATATGGCACCAGAAATAGAACAAGAAATTAAAAATGTAGAATGGAAGCCAAATTTGGGAGTAATGGATGATGAGAACTTAGATATGGACATTCGTTCTCTCAGAGAATTTTTGATATACGGGATAAAAGGTATGGGAGCATACCATCATCATGCATATGTACTAGGTCACTTTAATGAAGAAGTAGTAACATTCATGTATAAAGCACTTGGACAAACACTAGATAGAAGCTTAACTGTAGATGATTATTATAAGTTGAATATGG
>Ga0209013_10002797_pt1 | contig 15745 bp, 19 predicted proteins | sample Cruoilmetagenom2_FD_187291 | JGI IMG/M metagenome (GOLD analysis project Ga0209013, IMG submission 187291) | Oil polluted marine microbial communities from Coal Oil Point, Santa Barbara, California, USA - Sample 2 (SPAdes) (version 2) | ecosystem: Environmental > Aquatic > Marine > Oil seeps ... | reverse complement strand
TAAGTTTACCTGTTCCAGCAAATGGATCCAAAACTAAAACAGTATCCTCTAAATATTTAGAAAAAATCGGCAACAAACAATTAGTATATTTAGCTGGATGTCTCATTCTGTAGATTGCGTAAATCTACTCAAATCACCAGTTGTAGGGTGCTTGCTACCTGGAGCAGCTGTGGTTTGGTATTGATCCATCTCCCGCTTAATAGCTTTGTCTCTTTCAGCTCGACGAGCATCTCTACTCCACCACCCATCTGGCCTCATAGTAACTTTAGGCTTAGTACTATTTTGCTTATCAGTTAAAAAGTTTAGTAATTTTACTTCATCAGGCTTGTAAAACTGACAAGACCGCTTCTTATTTACCTTTACCTTTGATCCTTTCTTCGCTTCACATCTTTGATTCACCTCAAATTCACAAAATCTACATCGCACCTTTGCCATCTTGATACTCCTTTATAAACTTTTCTATATTTCCCTGACATTTATAAGTAAAATACCCCAACCATTTCCTGTATTCAACAATCCTATCAACCGCTTGAGCTACATCATTAACCCGAATAATTTGCTCCAAATGATGCCTCTTATTCCACGGCTGATTAATTACATATAAACCATAATCTAATGTACCACATTTATCTACAACCGATTCCAACACATCAAACCTATCTTCCACAAAAGCTTTGATGCCTACATCCTCTATGATCTCATACTTTGACAACCCTGGTACAGTATAAATCATGTCATACACTATATGGTGTTTACGAAGCCATTCCATAGACATGAACTTCAAACTTTCAGATCTACTAGTAATAATAGCTATGCTAAACCCCTCATTTTTTAACTTTTTTGTAGCATACTCACTATAATTATAGGGCGGAGAATCTCTAAACAAGGCTCCACTGTGTATAAGATCTTGTAATTCTTTCTTTTGATCAGGTAAAATTTTAGGCAACTTTTCTACTTTATATTGAGTAACTTCGTTTTCCCAGTCAAGAAAAACACCAAATTCTTCACGTAAATATTTATCAATTACAAATTCAGTGTTACACAGAACTGAGTCTAGATCTAACCCAATTACATCTCGCATGATCCTGATGCACAGCTTAAAGATTCTATGTCTGCGCTCTCCTTTACAATTACTTTATTTCCCTTCAAATATCTAGCTACTTGTGCTTTAGTAATCTTATTTAGTATCTGATCCTTCCTAGTTCCATCTACATAAACAGTTACGCCTTTAAGATCATGCACATATTCCAAGGTTAATTTACTTAACTGCTCAGGAGTAGTCTTTTTAGGCATATTAATAGTTTTACTTACAGCCCCATCTACATATTTTTGTACAATTGACTGTATTTCAAAATGATCGGATGGCACCAAGTCATCAGTATCAACATACCATTTTGGAACTTTATCATTACTTTCTAATAATTGTCTATAAATAGGATGTACATACATTCTTTCGCTCACTCTATCGCTTCTTAAATAAGCCTTCCTAAATAGCGGCTCTATACCAGAATTCACATCAGCAAGCAAACTTATTGTTCCAGTAGGTGCAATTGCTAAACCAGTGACACACCGTACACCGTGTTCCTTGATGTCCATACGCAACGAGGCTGGGAGTTTTCGTATAAAGGATGCCTTACCATAGGGTACTGGATCAAACTTAGGGAATGCCCCTTTTTCCTGAGCTAATTCCACCAAAGTTTCATATACAGTATCCCTTATAAAACGCATTAACCTTTCAACTTCAACTATAGATCTATTAGACCCATATCTAAGTCCTTTTGCAAACAGATAATCAGCAAGTCCCATCACACCTAAACCTATTCTTCGTGAATTATGTGCTTTAATATCAATTTCTTTAAGCACATATTTGTTAATTTCTATAACATCATCGAGAAATCTCACCGCTATTTTAATAACTTCATAAAGTTTTTTCCAATTCGTATTTACTGTCCCAGTAATAAAATTTGTTAACACCAATGAGCCAAGATCGCACACATCATATGGCGACAAAACAGCCTCACCACAGGGGTTAGTACCCATCACTGGATCATAATAGTATGAATTATTTTTAATCAACTTATTCCAATTTAATAACCCAGGTTCAGCACAATTAACCATATTATTTATTATTTTGTCCCATATACTCCTAGCTTTAACCTTGCCGTATGTTTGGTGCGCAAATTTAAATTCCCATTCATCATCAGATTCAACAGCTTCTAAAAATTCATCAGTAACTGCAACAGATATATTGTAATGAGACAAAATCCCATGCACAAGTTTAGCATCTATAAATCTTGTTACATCTGGGTGACTTACACTCATAAGAGCCAACGCTGCTGCTCTTCTAGAACCGCCACTTTCTATAGTACCCGCTATAGCATCTGAAGCCTCTAAAAAACTAACCGGGCCCGAAGAATACCCACCAACCCCTTTAATCGGTGCTCCTTTAGGACGCAATGAAGAGGCATTTACACCTATACCACCACCCTCACCCCACAATATCAATGAATCTTTATAAAACTGACCAATTTCCTCACGTGAATCTCCTATTGGTAAATGATAACAATTAAATAAAGAACCCCTCGCTCTACCAGCATTACGTAAAATTCTACCGCCTGGCAAAAAATCCACGTTAAATATTATTTCGCTAAATTCCTCAGCATATTTAACCGCATGGCTGTTTTCTGACCCAGCAACCACCCGCCCAACACGGCCAGATAACATTTCCCAATCTTCATTTTCCATAAAATAACGATCTTCTGATACCTCTATAGCATTATCAGATAGTTTACCATTTGACATACCTCACACTCCCCTATATATGTTTATTAGATTTAATTAGATACTTCTCTTTATTTGCAACTACTTCTGCCATTTTAATCCTAGACTTCTCTATAGCATCACTTGGTTTTATGTTATAATTACGGCAAACTGATAGTATACACATAAGCAGATCGCCTAATTCATCGACTGGGTCTCCTTTACATCTTAAAGCTTCTATAAATTCTGAAGCTTCTAAATGTATATAACATCCACCATTTGACCAATCTTTTTTCCAACCCATTTCATTTACAGCAAAGTCATAAACTTCGTCAGCAAACTTGTCTAGCTCACTCATATTACACTCCTGTCGAGCCGAACCCACCAACCCCACGATCTGTCTCATTTAAATTTTCTACTTCCTCAAATTCTACCAATATTGATTTCTTTATCTGCATTTGAGCAAATCTAGTGCCTTTTTTTATATTAAATTTCCAATTCTCTTTAAAAAATTTCATATAAACAAAAACCTCGCCTCTATAATCACTGTCCACAATACCCGGCGAATTAGGCATTATAAGTTCATTTTTAATTGACAACCCACTCCTGGGCATTATCTCAACATAGTACCCTTCTGGTATTTCAAATGCCCAGCCACTCCTAATACGCTTAGTATCCCCCGATTTAAACGTTACATCTTCCACCGCGTATAAATCTAAACATGCCGAAGCTTCTGTCCCATACGTGGGGACTTTCGCATCTTTATGTAACTTTTTAAGTTTTATCTTCATTGTCTAACCTCTCTATAATAAATTCTAACATTTCTAAAAAATGATACAACTGCGTTTTACTTGCAAACGATACTGATCCTACCTCACCAATCACCGGACCTTCTATCCAACCATCCCTGTGATCCCACGCATGAACTGTAAGATTTTTAGTATCATAAGTGAACACACTTCTTTCATCAAATTCTATATTAATCATAATTCTACCCCTTTACCCAGTAATCAGCTACATCTGCATCTGCTTTCATTTTTACCTCATGAAAAAATTCTGCGAACCCAGCTATAGTAGCTTTTTCTACAATATTACTTACTTCTTCAACCTGATCATCCCTAACTTCCACAACTGTTTCATCATGCACTGTGGACAATAACTTTGCATCATAGGATTTAATCTCTTCAACAATATAAACCATCGCTTGCTTAATAGTATCAGCGTTAGACCCTTGAATTGGATGGTTTTTACCCTGCCTCTCGATTGATCCTTTCAATCTGTTAAACTTAGAATCACTTGGTTCAGGTAATCTATAGTATCTACGGCGACCACTTATAGTTGTACTATATCTATTCATTATTGCAGACTTAGATGCTTTATCCAACCAACCTTTAATACGAGGGTACCTTTTAAAATAAGCATTAATAAGTTTTTGTGCTTCATCTTCAGAAGTTCCCATCCGTAAGGACAATCCTACTCTAGTAAGTCCATAAATTAACCCAAAGTTCAACGCCTTAACATTTGACCTATAATTTTTTTTGGTAGGATCATTTTCATCCAACTTCTTGTCTGCTATAACTTCTTCATAGGTAAGCCCAAATAAATCAGAAGCTGTTCTGGTATGTAAATCCAATCCCTTAGCAAACGATTCTAAAAAAACGGGGTCACGTGAAAAATTACCAAGAATTCTTAGTTCTGCCTGGGACATGTCACAAGTGATTAATTTATATCCCGGTCGGGCAATAAAACATGACCTATATTTTTGTTCTTTTGGAATATTTTGTAAATTAGGATTAGATGAACTCAAACGACCTGTGTCAACCATTTGCCTAAAACTTGTGTGTAATCTTCCTGTAAGGGGATTTATACGGTTAATCATAGGCTCGCCATAAGTAGTAATAAACTTCGCGTACTTCCTATACTCCAAAAGCAAATCAACTATGGGATTTTTCTTGTACTTGTTTAGTTCTTTAACATCACTACTATCGACTGGCACACCCAAATCATTCAAACACTTGACCACTTGTGTCGGACTATCTAAATTCAAAAGGGATGCGCCAAACAAAGTGGTTTGATCAATAGTTTGATTAAAAGTATCTGTTAATTGTATACTTAACTTATCATGCTCCACAACTTTTTCTTCAAGAATTTTGCGCCACCGCGGTACATCCAACAACATACCATTCAATTCCATCTCCGCCAGTGGTTTTGAGAACTCAAATTCAAGCTGAGCAACTCTCATAAGACTGTCCTGATGTAGTTTATAAAGCTGTAAGTTATAAATGTCCTTCATTACAACTACATCGTTTGCTGCATATCTCAACTGATATTCTTGATATTTTTGATTGTAATCCTTGAAAGAAGTAGCAACGTCTTTAGTCATATTTAGATGTAAATATTTTGCAACTAAATATTGAAGATTAGCTTTTGGATGTAATCCAAGGTACATCAGTTGTTCAGCAAGCATAAGATCATAAACCCTATTGACCTCCATATTAAAATTGGTCTTCAACATTTTATAATCAAAGACCACATTCTGAAATATCTTTAAAGTTTGTGTACCCTCTAACAAAGGCTTAAATATACTAGTATCAACACAACCATCTCTAACATCAAACACATATGCTTTACCGTGCACCCCAATTTGAAGTAACACTACACGATCGGTAAAAGGAGACAGCCCTGTAGATTCTGTATCTACTTCAACTATTGGATGTCTCTCAATAAATTCTATATGTCTTAACGCCTCTTCTGTAGACGTAATATACTGGTAGTTTGGATATGGCAAATCTGGCAGACCGCTACCACTAACTATTTTTGACATTCATTAACCTCAATTGTATTCTATATTATGATTTATTTTATCATCCGGCACTTCTTTTATTAAACGGTTACTTATACTTTTTAACTTACCGCATTTTTTACATCTACATACTATTTTTAAACCTACACGCAAATCCCAATCAGGCCCTACATCTTCGGCTACTTCCCATTTATGCCAACAAAAAAATTTACCGTTCTTATACGGCTCAAGCATTCTATTATTCATTTTAACCTCTTAATATTTGAGTAATTTTAAACAAACTGTTTATTAAAATATGTTCTGGTTTCGGATTACCAAAATAAGGTATAGACATAAATTCAACTATCTTAGAAAATCCTTCAGCTTCTTCCTTGGTTTTAGAATTACGTAAACACCCGACAAAAAAACCACATATAGCCATTCGCATAACTTCTAGTGGTATGTTTTTTATCTTTTTATAATTCATTACAGCTGTTTGAAAACTTTTGTGCTTCATAATACCCCTACAAAAGTCCATTATTTCTATATAATCTATATCTACCCCCGCATTTATTATCAAACTAGCAGCGTCTTTAGTCCATGAACCTTCTGCACTTACTTGTTGTAAAAAAGACAAAGCAGCTCTCGGAACTCCATCCGATTCAACCGCCACATACTTCAAAATGTCTGGTTTATACCCAATGCCCTCAAACTGACAAACCTCTTCCAACAATGAATAAATATTATCAGTTGTTAGTCTGTTGAATTGAGTAACCTTACACCTATTTCTCGTAACTTCTTTTAATTTTTGTGGTTCATTGGTGCAAAGTATTATATAAACATGTTCAGGAGTATCTTCAAGAAATTTAAGAAGAGCGTCCTCAGAACTAGACTTGCCACCAAGTTTATGAGCCTCATCAAATATTGCTACCTTATAAGGTTCCCCACCCATAGGAGCAGCTGGTAAATCTTCTAATATTTTCCGTGTAGTTCCAACATCACCAGTTCTTCCTGAATCAACTTCAATTACGGCTAATGAGTTGAGGTTTAAAGTAGCTTTACACGAATCGCATTCACAACAAGGCTCTGGTGTTGGGCCCTCTTTACAGTTCAATCCTAGGGCGACAATTCTGGCAAACGTAGTTTTACCGCATCCAGATGGCCCAACGAACATCAATGAATGTGGTAAAGTTCCTTGCTCTATTGCATTTCCAATTGTTTTCTTTATAGTATCATGACCAACTACTTCACTAATTTTACAGGGGCGATAAATTTTATTTAGGTCGCCCCTTCCACGTTTTACTATCATAAAATTCTCCTTGTAATACTGACATCTATATTATAGAATACAATTTCAACTTTGCTAGACCAATTTACACATTTCTTGGCCTAAAAAACAAAGAATTTTATCAAAAATAGTTAGTTTATTCCTAAATTTTACCATTTTTAGTCAAAAGATAGAATAATTCCGGCATAATACCTTCACCGCCTTTAGTGGTGAACTCAGCCCAACAAATTTCTTTTAGATAATGGCCAGCATCCTCCGAACAAAAAGATTTAGGTACCATCTGGCAACATCTCACATCACTTATCTTTGATCCTACATAAACCGTTTCATCAGGTATACAACTATACCTCCTTAAAATTTCTCCCAACTTATCATATTTTTCTTTTTCATTCTTTGCCCAAAAGAAAGGTATGTTTTTACGCCTACACATATTGTAATTAATATGGTTGTCATCAGATAAAAACACAAATTTAAAATTTTTCTTTAGTGCATTTATCGCCGAAAAATCCTTACTCTGATAGACCTTGTACAAAACGTGGCCCATCTCATCTTCTGGATAAGTTCCATTCGTTATTACTCCATCTATTTCTGATACAATTAATTTTATTTCTTTTAAGTCTTCCATTATCTCCTCACTTTGTACTCCTTTTGCTTATTCTTGCTGGAACTCCCGCAACTAATGCCCCAGGCGGCACATCTTTAGTGACTACTGCGCCAGTTGCTATAAATGCTCCTTTACCTATCGTTATTCCCGATAAAATACTAGCTGAGGCTCCTATACTAACTTCATCTTCTACTACTGTTTTCAACCACTCACTTTTAGGAGATGGTGGATACTTAACATTAGTAAATACAACATTAGGCCCTATAAAAACGTCATTTCCTATACTAACTCCCCAAGGAATAAAACAAAAAGCTTGTATCTTACAACGATCTCCTATTATTACACCTTCCCCAATTTCTACAAAGGCAGCAATTTTACAATCTTTTCCTATACTACATCTGTAAATGTTCACCATATCTGGTTGTCTTACAACCGTACCTTCCCCAATCACGGCATCATCTATCATATCTCTAACACCCCTCCAATATTTTTACAATTCTATAAGATGCGTTACCATCTAATAATTTAATATTTTCTACACTTAAATTTTTATGTTTACCGCCACCATTTAGTACCTTAAATGTTTCTTTTATTATTCTATCTCTACTAACCCCTACCAAAACATTTGTGCCTTCAGTTATTGTAAATTCCCACTCCGTGTTCTCCCTAACTGTTATACATGGCACATCCAAAACTGTTGTTTCAACCTGTATTCCTCCAGAATCAGTAACAACTACTGAAGATTCCACCATACACTTCATAAATTCAAAATAATCATACGGATCAACTATCAGTATATCGTTCAAATATTTCTCTAACCCAAACTCTCCAACTCGTTGTTTAGTTCGTGGGTGTAAAGGAAAAACCACGGGGACTTTTTTACTAATATCGTTCAATGCTGATAAAATTATTTCTAAGTTTTCTTTATTATCAGTATTAGACGCTCTGTGTATAGTAGCCAAAACATGTCCATGATTTATAGGTTGTTTTAGCTCAGATAAGCAGTACAATAAACTATCTATCATTACATTACCCACTACAAATATTTTATCTTGGCTTACACCCTCATTCAACAAATTTTGTTTAGATTTTTCTGTAGCACAAAATAAATAATCTGAGACTACATCGGTTACTACTCTATTTATTTCCTCTGGCATAGTTCTATCAAAACTCCTCTCGCCAGCTTCTACATGAGCCAAAGAAGTGTTGTGTAATTTTGACACCACAATAGCACATGCCATTGTAGAATTAACATCACCAATAACTATTACTATATCCGGATTTTCAAAAGAACATACATTACCAAACGATTCCATAATACACGCAGTTTGAGACGCATGACTACCAGAACTAACATTCAAGTTAATGTCTGGTTTAGGGATACCTAAATCTTCAAAAAATACATCAGACATATTATAATCATAATGCTGTCCAGTATGTATTAATTTATACTGCATGCCTAACTTAGTTAACTCCCTAATAATGGGAGCTACTTTCATAAAATTTGGCCTAGCACCCACAACTATTAATACTTTCACGTTACCTCCTACCATGACTCTTAAAAAAAGATTTTTTGTTTTTATACATTTTAAGAGTTGACTCTGCATGATAAGACAAAAGAGATTTACTTTTATCTATTAAATCATTCTCAACACAGTAATCGTACAATTTCGTACCAGGAAAAGGGTAAAACCATGTTACCTGCACAAAATCAGGGTTTATTTCTTTATTAAAATCAGCAGTAATTTTTGTAAGTTTATCATCATCTCCAAACGGCCAGCCTATCATATTAAACGCAACCGTCCTTATGTTAGCTTCTCTTAATAATTTAAAAGCTTTCCTTATTTGATCATTAGACACAAACCTGTTAAGATATTTTCTCCTGAATTTCTCATCCCCACACTCTACCCCTAGTCCAACATGTCTACAACCTGTTTTTTGAAATAATTCTACCGACCTTTCATTAATACTTTCAGCTCTAGCCATACACCCATAAGGAACATTTAATTCAGATTTTAGTAATGTAAACAACTCCTCTATATAGTCAATATCGGTTAATATCATATCATCCCCAAAATTAAACAATTTAAAAACATATTTGTTTCTTAAATATTTAAGCTCGTCAATAACATGTTCTACTGGTCTGTACCTAACATATCTTTTACCATACATTTTTAAAAAAGTTGAATTACAACAATAAGTACAAGAATATGGGCAGCCTCGTGTAGCTGTTATAGGCATTATGCCGCCTGGATTTACAGGCCGGTAAAATAAATGCAGTGGAAACAAAGGTAATGTAGACAAATCTTCTGGGGGGTTTAGAGGATTAGAATATACTTTCCCATCTTTAGTATAAGCCAAATTATTAATCTCAAATAAAGAATCTTTACCATAATTATTCAAGAAATCTTTAACAAAAGTTTCACCTTCCCCCGTGCATAAGTAATCAATATTAGTGTTGCCCTCTAATAATTTTGGCCCAACCACCATTGGGTGAACTCCACCCATTAAAACAGGGACATCCTTAATAGCTTTAATGTCTTTTATCAAACGCAAAGCATCTGAATACAGTGTGGTCATTGTCGACACCATTACAATATCATATTTTTCATCCGATATAAGTTTTGGTAAAGTAGTATATTTAACATCACTAATAGGGTTCATCATACAATAGAAAACTACTTCATGCTCTGACGGGATAGAAGCAGCTACGTAACCAGCGCCCCTCAAAGGGGCACCTTTAGGATCCATAGATATAAACGCTATTTTCATATGCTCACCCCATTACTAAAATCCACCATCAACTTTTCATTCATCAAGTCTGTGCTATTAATACCGTACTTCCACCCACACCGCTCAAGAACCCAATATATATAAAATAATTCTGAAGGTTTAACTCCTCTGTCCTTATTAATTATATCACTATACATTCTTGTATATAGATCATTCATATCTAACTTCAAAATATCTAAATCATCTATCATACGTATTTGACTGCCTTCAGATATTACATTACCAATAAACTTAGATTTTAACTTAATTGCTAAATCAATATAATGGATAAATAAATGGTAAAATAATCCACCAGTTAATTTAGCATTACCTTCCCAAGTTTTAAAATACTTTTGATCTCTAACCATTGTTACATTTACTTCTTTAGCTATTTCTGGCAAATCTACCCATCTTAGTTGAAGTACTACACTAACTCTATTATCATCTATAATAGGTTCCCACGGTAGCACCATAGGCTTTTCTACAATTATCTTTTTGTCATACTCTAAAGCCATTTTAACATGTTCTCTGTGAAAATTACTTGGGGAACATATAATTATATAATCCTTATCTTCAAAAAACTTTTTATTCAGTTGAATTTCTTTATCACCATACTTAGGATCATATATCTCAGTTATTTGGCCGCCGTTATTAGCTACAGCAGCCTTATGTTTTTCAGATATTTTACCATCACCTATTAACCCAAATTTCATATAACACCTCCACTCTATAACATTTCATCTATATATTTAGTAGCTTTTATAATAATATCCGATTTTTCAAAATCAGAAGCATATTTATTAATACCTATAATATTAACCTTTAAAGGTTTTGCAGGTATACCAGCCCATATAATTCCTCCGGGGGATTTACCTTTAAAAAATGAACCAGCTCCTACCATACAATAGTCACCTAAATCAGAAAACTGATGTAAAGAAGCATTCAATCCTATTTGGCAATGCTTACCTACATGCGCATAACCACCAAGAGCAGCCCCCACTACCAATACAGAATGATCATCCATAAAACAATCATGTGGAATGTGGCAATTAGCCATTAATAAACACTCAACACCTACATAAGTTAATTCTTTTACAGGCGAATTTATAGTTACAAACTCTCTTATTTCGGTTCCAGAATCTATAACTATTTTACCGCCTATATTTTTTCCGCCTTTATATTGAGGGGCTGCGCCAATTGAAACATTAGCAACAAGAACACAATCATTTTTTATAGTTACATTACTTCTAATATAACAATAAGGACCTATTTTTACATTCTCACCTATAATCGCCCCCTCTTCAATTATTGAATTGTTATATTTCATAAACTATTTCCTTTAGCCTTTTACCAACAGCTTCATAACTATGGTTTTTACAAACCCAATCTCTAGTGGCTTTTTTCAAATTCAATAACTCATCTTCAGATTTATTTAGCAAGCCTACTAAAACATCAACTAATTCTTCTTCCGAATTAGCGGGTATAATAGGACAACTTCCATACTCATTTAGATATTTATCATAACTTTTAAAATTAGTCACAATTATTTTACCTAAAGAAGCAGCTTCTAATGCGGTCACCCCCCACTCACCTAATAACATCTGCTCTATATAAATATCACATTTAGATAAACGTTTTATTTGTTCTTTCCAGGAAACTCTTTTGTCAGAAAACTTGTAAACAAACTTATCATTAAAAGTAGGCTTAATTTTAGCCATAACCGTATCAATTATATCACTGCCCTTCAACTTAGCACTCGAAGGGTAATGACTAATAACAATTCTATTATTTTTATTAAAAACAGGTTGAATGAGATTAACATCTACAGGAGGTAAAACCCATACTTTATTTTTAGCCCCTAAATCCCATAAATCACCTGTTTGTATTAGAGATTTTTCTATTATCGGATTAAATATTTTGTTTCTTTCATTAGGATTATCCCTATATCTCCCACCACCATGAAATACAAAAACTCTTTTTTTAGAAATATTTAAATTAAAGCATTCAAATTCACTATGCATAAATTGAATAATTTTAGAGTCATTAACATATTTCTGCATATTTTTAACTTCACATATCTTAGCATGTTTAGGTTTACAGGAATAATTTATAGACAGCGTAACAGCTTTAGCATCTACACCCACTTTTCTTAAACATTCTTGCAATCTATACCCCATATTAGCCCAATCATTTTTAGCAACAATAAGAACGTCCATTAGATATTAAACCCCTCTTTAATAATATTCGTAAATTGATTTACTCTTACAACATTGTTGTGATTCTTCCTAACAAAATTCATACCATTTATGGCAATTTCCTCTCTTTCCTCGTCATGATTTAAATAATATTTAATCTTATCTTTTAAATCACTTATATCTTTATAAAGCACTAAATGTTCGCCATCTTTAAAACCTAACTCATCAAAGTCCTGCGGCTTATCGGCTAAAACAAACGTGCCACAAGATGTAAATTCCGTAAACTTCATATTAGGAGAATTAAAAACATTGGTACTAATAATAGCAATCTTGGATTTATTTATATACCTTACATACTCACCATGTGTTACCCTCCCAGTTACAGCTTTTAAGTTCATAGATTTAACTAGTTGTTTCACAGGTATTCTGTTAGGATAAATATCCGCCCTACTAGTAGATGAGGTTATCACATCATAAACTTTAGCCAAATCTGTCTTTTTATAAATATTCGTATCTACAGAAAAAGGTAACCATTCAGACTGTACCGTACAGCCAAGTTGTTTAAGGTACTCACGTTGCACACGTTGCCTGACAAAAAACAAATCAAAAGTAGTATCGGATATAAAAGGTTTATATTGGTTAAAGCTTCCTTTATAACCACCTGGATGTGGAGGAAACAAATCAATAACTATATGCACCCGCTTCATATGAGCAGGTACTTTAAAATTACCAAAAGGTAAAGTGTATCTATACCCATAAGTTAATATAATATCCACATCATTGTATTGTTTTATTACATCAGCAACAGATCTTTTATTGTACCCTTTATACCCGTCGCCATAATAAACAACGTCATGATGTTTTCCTATCTCGTTTCTAAACAATTGGTGGCCCCAATTATACCTGCCCAACTGATCTGGACTTAGTAATAATATTTTCATTACACCCCCCGTTTATTTAAGCACATCCATAAATAATCTTTAAATATTTCTGTATATCTAGAAATCTCTAAACCAAATTTTTTCAAACCTATCTCCAAATCATTGTATGTAGCTAATCCATCAAATATTATTCCCTCATCAGCATAATAATCGTGAATAAACATATAGTCCCCATACTTTAGCATGGGGGCATACTCCAAAAAAGAATTGAATTTATCCCCATCATTTAAAATCAGTACTCTGGACTTACTTTTAATAAAATCTGCAAGTCTATTATTTTTATTAATATTTTCTTTAAAAAATACCCCACCATTTTGTTCTAACGTATATTTAATTTTAGGTGTTATACCTCTGACATCGAACGTATAAAAAGAGGTGTCTGTTTTCAACGCTTTCTTAGATAAATAAACAGCGAAACCGCCCGGGCTGGTGCCCAGTTCAATAATAATATCAAATTTTTCCTTCTCAAAAAACTTATTAAACACTTTTATAACACCTTTTTTCTGCTTTGTACTATATCCTTCATGTACTTCTCTTTTTTTAATAGGTATGGACACGTGATCCTCCTTATACTTCATATATCATCTTTCTAATAATAAACCCTTCAGCATGGTCATTGACATTTTCTGTTACCAATGAGGCCCAATAAGATTCTAGTTTTTTTCTACGATCAAGATTGATAGCGCCACATTCTAACTGGGTCTGAAAACATTTTATTAACACAGATTTCTTTTTAAAATCTATAATACTGAAAACATTTGGATAAAACTCATAAGCCGACCCAGCATCATAAAAAATAGTAGTAATATGTTTCTTTCTACCCACCGATTGGCCTATACAAGAAGCTTTGCGATGAGCTTGGTGTGTATCTTTTTCATAAAGAGTATATATTATATCTGGCCTTACTTTATCTAGTTTAGTCATTACATCTGCTTCATCCTCATCGGATGTAAACAATAGTAGATGTGATTTATCTAGCCCCATCACTGATAGAGAATTTAATTGCTCTTGTTTTCTCACCTTTGGTTTTCCCGTCCTAAACTCGCCTGAATCTAAAACAGCGATGTAAACAGAATGATTACACTCTATATGCTTTAATATAGTCCCACCCACACCAACTTCCACATCATCAAAATGTGCTGCTACCACTAACACCGTTTTGCTCATTTCTATCTCCTTGTTTGACTTACTTTCAACATTTTTTCTTTTTTTTCCACCTGCCCACGTCAAAAAATGTTTACCTACAGGTTTGTCTAACCCTTGTTGCCTTCTCCAAACATGCCCCTCACTATTAAGCCCACTTACCGTTATTTTATTTCCCGGATTAGTATACAATCCGTACTTCCATTTTGAAATTAATGGCACTGACCAAGCGTATTTAACTCTAAACACCTTTTCAGGATTTATATCATCCCTTAGAATATGTACAGCTTCTTTTATAAACTCTTTTTTTATTAAGTTGGGGTTCAATCCAAACTGTTCTTGCCAATTATCAGCAATATAAAATCCATCTTTGTTATAACGCCAATTAGATCTAAAAATATGTAAAACCTTTTTCTTAGGAGTATCCCTTATGTATAATCTTAAAGCTGCTACATCTAAATATTTTTTATGTATCCTAATCATATCATCAATATCTATTTCACGTAAAAGAGAAACATCATCCTCCCAATGAAAAACATATGGAGCCTCACTAGCTAACCAAATCCATTTAACGGCTTTTGGAAACGATGGTTCTGAAGGTATATTATAAATTACATTATCAAAATGTTTTCTGGCAACCTCTACAACAGCCATAGGATCTACATCTTCACCTATAGGATCTACATTTATAATTAATCTAAATCTATTTTGATCTTTAACTAAATTCTTTACAATTGAAGCAAGTGATTTATCTAATACCGCTGGTCTAAGAACAGCAGTCATAGTAATATCTATTTTATCCACACTTTTTTCTCCAATGCCCATTAATATACACACCTAAATGGTCTATCAGAATAAAATCTTAAACCCCATTTCCTCACATAATCTCTAAAATCGTCGGTTTCCTCATCCTCTTTACCAATAAATTCTAATTTTTCAACATCAAACCTACATTCATTAACATAAATATATGGGTAATCGATTTTTATAATTGGTTTTATTCCATGATAATGTGCTATACCAATATATTTAGTAATTATCTCGTTTACAATGTTCTTCCGATCTTCTTGGGGTAGTGGTTTAACCTCCTTAACAAATTTAGCTGGGTTACCAACATATACACCATTAGATCGGGTTAAATCTTTAGTTACAACACTGCTTGCCCCAATAACTACATTCTTATAAATATGGACACCCATTAGTATTGTTGATCCATATCCAACTATAGTACCACTATCTATTGTAACACCTGCAAACTTT
>Ga0209013_10002796_pt1 | contig 15747 bp, 13 predicted proteins | sample Cruoilmetagenom2_FD_187291 | JGI IMG/M metagenome (GOLD analysis project Ga0209013, IMG submission 187291) | Oil polluted marine microbial communities from Coal Oil Point, Santa Barbara, California, USA - Sample 2 (SPAdes) (version 2) | ecosystem: Environmental > Aquatic > Marine > Oil seeps ... | reverse complement strand
CGCCAGGCTGCACCTGCCGCTCCCCGGAAACCCTGCAAGGACTTCACCAACACCCAGCCGGTCGCCGCCAGTCCAAGAAAGGTCACTGTGGCGCCACCGAACAGGGTCAGAACCAGCCGTGTATCACGGACAATCCACAACAGCAGGACGAGCACTGCGACGATGCCCGCCATCCAGCTGATGCCATAGCGCAAGGGTGGCGGTTCGATATCGTGGCGCAGTACACGCAAGGGTGGAGTCTTTCCCATTTGCAACAGGTCGGGCAGGGCAAAACCGGCGAGAATGCTCAGTGCCGTGAACATGCCGAGAACGACGGGCGCGGCACCTGGCGCCGGCAGGGTCTGTCCGATCATGTCGCGCATCAGCCAGGCCAGACCGTTCTGGGCGATGAACCCCATCAAGCTGCCGGCAATTCCCCCCGCGAGCGCCAGCAGCAGTAACTGTAACAGGCTCGATTGCATGATCAAGGACTGGCTGGCGCCCATGCACTTCATCAGGGCTATGCGGTCACGGTGACGATGAGAATAGCGCCGGGCCGCCATGGCTACGGCCACGGCCGCGAGAAGTACCGAGACCAGGGAAGCCAGGTTCAGAAAGCGGCCGGCCCGCTCCATTGCTCCGCGAATCTGGGGACTGGTGTCCCTGATGTCACGCAGGTTTTCACCATGCTGGAGAACATCCTCCAGTTCAGGCTTGAAGTCATCCACAGAATTTCGTTCGCCTGCGAACAACATGCGGTACGTGACGCGGCTGCCGGGCTGGACCAGGCCTGTACTTTCCAGATCGAGGTCGTTGATCAGCAGCGTTGGCGCCAGGTCGACGAAGCTCCAGCCCTCATCCGGGCGAAATTCCAGCACCCGGCTCAGGGTCAGGTGCGCTGTACCCACTTCGATCACCGTGCCTGTGTCCACGCCGAGCCGGGCCAGTAATCTCGGTGAAGCCCAGGCTTTTCCCGGGGCAGGAATATCTTCCGTGGTAAAAACCTCATTCAGTAGTTTTGGTGAAGTTTTCAGTTTCCCCCTCAGCGGGTAGCCGCTGGTGACTGCACGGATGGCGGAAAGCGTGTTGGACTGGCCAGCGAACACCACGCTGGGCATGCTTGTGATCCGTGCTGTTGCTAGCCCGGCAGCATGGGCAATTTGAACGTAGTCATCACTGATAGGGCGGGTGGAAGCAAGGCGCAGATCCGCCGCCAGTGATTCCGTGGCACGCATCTCCACTGCTTGGGCGGCGCGGTCGGTAAGAAAAGCAACGCCGGTCAATGCGCTCACAGCAATCAGCAGCGCGATAGCCAGCACGGTAAGCTCACCGGCCCGCCAGTCACGAACCAGCAGTTTCAGGGAAAGACGAACAGTGTTCATGAGCCCGCTATTCACCGCCGGTAGTCCGGGTGTACTTGGGCACCTCTTCACGTTCAATACGGCCTGCATCCATATGCAAAATACGGTCGCAGCGTGATGCCAGGCCCGTGTCATGGGTGACCAGCACCAGTGTCGTACTGGATTCACTGTTCATCCGGAACAGCAGGTCGATGACGGTTTCTCCGGTGTGCTGGTCAAGGTTCCCGGTTGGCTCATCGGCAAACAGAACCGTTGGGCCGACGACAAAGGCCCTTGCGATAGCGACACGCTGCTTCTCGCCGCCGGATAATTGATTCGGATAATGGCCGCGTCTTGCCTCGAGGCCAACATTTTGCAGGGCGCGCAGAGCAATATCCGATGCATGTTCAGCCCCGGAGAGTTCCAGCGGAAGCATCACGTTTTCCAGCGCGGTCAGTGATGGAATCAGGTGGAAAGACTGGAATACGAAGCCGACATGGTCGGCGCGCAGGGCGGCACGACCGTCTTCGTCCATTGCCGTGATCTCCTCATCGCGCAGCCAGATTTTCCCTTCGCTGGGAACGTCCAGGCCCGCCAGGAGACCCAGCAAAGTGGACTTGCCGGCGCCGGACACTCCCACGATAGCAACAGACTCACCCTGGCTGATTTCCAGGTCAACCCGGTCAAGTATGGTGAGCAGCCCTTCGGGACTGCTAAGCTGTTTGGTAAGTTGTTGTGCTTTAAGTACGGATTCAGAGGTTTTCATGCGTTTTAAATCATATTGGTTGTTGTTTGGTGTATTCCTGTTGCCGCCCCTTTTTTCACCTTGGGCCCTGGCCGGGGATTCGCCGGTTATCATCATCCTGGGCGACAGTATCAGTGCAGCTTACAACATGGAAACCGGCCAGTCCTGGCCAAACCTGTTGCAGGATCGTTTAAATGAAAATGGTTACACTCACCGCGTTTTCAACTCAAGCATTAGCGGTGATACCACCCAGGGGGGATTGAGTCGGTTGCCCCGTCTGCTCGACAAACACCATCCGGCCCTGGTAATCATCGAACTGGGGGGCAATGACGGCTTGCGTGGAATCCCGATTGACGTAACACGCAAAAATCTCTCCGCAATGATTGAATCCAGCCAGGCTGCCGGAGCGACCGTGTTATTGGCGGAAATGCGTATTCCCCCCAACTACGGTATGACCTATACCGAGCAATTCAACGGCAATTACGGCCTGCTGAAAGAAAAATACGGTGTGCTGTTGATCCCGTTCCTGATGGAGAAAGTCGCCCTGGAACCCGGGCTGATGCAAGCCGATGGTATTCACCCCAATGCAGATGCCCAGCCCATTCTGCTGGACACGGTCTGGACCGTACTTGAGCCCCAATTGTAGAGGCTTCGCATGCTGAAATCACTGATAACAAAACCTGTAGAAATCAAAAGCGATGATGAAATGAAGGGATTGCTGTGGGCCACGGCCTACGGCTTCTTCATTATGTCTTCCTACTATATCTTGCGGGCGGTGAGGGACGAGATCTCTTCGGCCGACCGGGGCAATCTGCAGATTCTGTGGACCGCGGTTTTCCTGGTCATGCTGGTGGCGGTGCCGCTGTATTCCTGGCTTGCATCAAAATGGTCGCGCGGCGTATTTGTGCCGCTGGCGAACCGGTTTTTCATTGCCTGCCTGGTGGCTTTCTGGCTGTGCATCGTCCTGCTGCCCGAAACAGCGCGGCCCTGGATCGACCGGGTGTTCTACGTCTGGACCAGTGTATTTGCCTTGTTCGTGGTGACTGTATTCTGGGGCTTACTGGCGGACTGTTTCGACAATGCCCAGGCAAAACGCATGTTCAGTTTTATCGCCGTGGGAAGTTCCATCGGGGGCATGGCGGGCTCTTCCATTACTGCCGGACTGGCAGAAGTAGTGCCGACTTTCTCGCTTTTGCTGATCGCATGTGTTCCGCTGGAGATCGCTTCGTGGTGCGCGCTGACGCTCCATCGGCAATTCGGTACGGGCAACATCCGCATACAGGGGGAATCGGCCCGGGCCATCACCGGTAACGCCTGGACCGGGATGAAAGCTGTGTTTGCCTCTCCTTACCTGATAGGAATCGCAGCATTTATCGCCTTGATGACCTTCGCTTCTACGATGCTGTATTTCCAGCAGGCGAACCTGGTGGCGGAGGCCTTCACCGACCGGGGTGTTCGCACCGCGTTTTTCGCCAAAGTAGACCTGTCGGTCAGTGTTCTGACCATCTTGTTCCAGGTTTACCTTACCGCCAGGATCATCAAATGGCTGGGGGTTGGTCTGACGCTGGTGCTGGTTCCGGTCGCGGTTGCTCTTGGTTTTCTGGCGCTGGGCCTGTACCCGACACTGGTGGTGCTGGTGGTTGTACAAGTTGCCTATCGGGCAGGTCGTTATGGCCTGACCAAGCCGGCGCGCGAAATACTCTGGACCGTGCTCAGCCGGGAAGCCAAGTACAAATCCAAGCCGTTTCTTGACGCTGCGGTCTACCGTGGCGGCGACCTGGTCAGCGGCTGGATCTACACGGGCCTGGCGGCGATCGGCTTGTCAATTGGCGCCATCGCTTTCATAGCGGCGCCTGTCGCCGCGGTTTGGGCTATGGTGGGCTTGGGGCTGGGCCGCCGCGAGCATGCTCTCGCTACAAAACAAGGAGATGAAACATGAAAATGACCCGAAGAGAAATTATCCAACTGGGCGCCGGTGCTGGCGTTGCTGCACTTGGCGGCTTGAGTCCATTACTGGCTGGCCAGGAACTTATGTTGAAAACAAGCATTCCTTCGAGCGGGCAACAGGTGCCGGCAGTGGGAATTGGTACCGTGCGCTTCCGTGGTGATCCTGGCACGCCGGAAATGCAAAGGTATGGTGAAACCCTGGCCGCTTTCCACAACCTGGGTGGCCGCCTGCTGGACACTTCACCTAACTATGGCAATTCTGAGGAAGTGTTGGGAGGTTTGATGCGGGAACAGGGCATCCGCGATGAGATGTTCATTGCGACCAAGGTGGATCGCGAAGAACGTGATGCCGGCAGGCAGCGGATGGAGGCCTCTTTTGAAAAGCTGGGTGGTGACCGGATCGACCTGATGCAGGTGCACAACCTGAGGGGCACCGATATTCAGCTGGAAACGATGAATGCCTGGAAAGAGCAGGGGCGGTTCCGGTATATCGGGATTACAACTCATACATCACGCCAATATGAAGATTTTGAACGGGCCATGCGGGCTTATCAGCTTGATTTCATCCAGGTCAATTACTCACTGGCGGATCGCGGAGCTGATGAGCACATATTGCCACTGGCGCTGGATTCCGGCGTAGCCGTGCTGGTCAACCGGCCGTTTGGCAACGGCAAACTGTTCAGTGCCGTGGGCGACAGGCCACTGCCCGGCTGGGCAGCCGAAATCGATGCATCCAGTTGGGGACAGGTTTTTCTCAAATACATCATCTCTCATCCCGCGGCCACCATTCCGATTCCGGGTACAAGCAAACCCCGCCACGCAGTGGATAATATGGCCGCGGCCAGAGGCCGCCTGCCGGGCGCAGAATTGCGGCAGGAAATGGAACGGTTTATGGATAGCCTGTTATGAAATTCGACTTACGCTGGAGCAATTTACACCCGGCTGGCATCAGTCTCGCACTCGTTTTTCTTATCCTGTCGGCGACTCTGTCGGCAGGCGAGTACTATCCGCCGAGCGGAGCATGGGAGCGGCGTGCACCGGAGACCCTGGGTTTTGACGCAAAGAAATTTAAGGCTGCCCTGATCCTGGCGCAGGAAAAAGCCGTGACCGAGCCCAGGGATCTGGCCCAGGTCATTTACGATTCATTTAATCCGCGGGAGCCTGATTTTCGCTTGTACGGTCCTACCAGTCCGCGCGAAGGTAGTGCGGGCCTCGTCATTCGGGGCGGATACATCGTGGGCGAGTGGGGCGATCTTGAACGCGTGGACATGACATTCAGCGTGGCCAAGAGCTACCTGTCGACCGTGGCGGGCCTTGCCCTGCGTGACGGCTTGATCAGTGATTTGCGTCGCCCGGTTGCACAGTGGGTTCGCGATGGCCATTTCGAATCTGAACACAATCGACAGATCAGTTGGCGCCATTTGCTGCAACAAACATCGGACTGGTCCGGCACTTTGTGGGATGTGCCCGACTGGGCGGACCGCCCGGAAGGCGATGATCCGGAGCTCTGGGCGCAACGAGTGATGCACGAACCGGGTAGTTATTTCAAATACAACGACGTGCGGGTGAACCTGCTGGCTTATTCCCTGTTGCAGATTTGGCGCGAACCCCTGCCGCAGGTGCTCAGGCGGGAAGTGATGGACCCGATTGGCGCCTCCAATACCTGGCGCTGGCATGGATATGAAAATTCCTGGGTTACGGTTGACGGTTTGCGCATGCAGTCGGTATCCGGCGGCGGGCATTTTGGCGGCGGCCTGTTCATCAATACTCTGGATCATGCGCGTTTCGGCCTGCTTTTCCTGCGCAACGGCCAATGGGGCGGCCGGCAGATTATATCCGCGGACTGGATTGACCAGCTGCGCCAGCCTGCAGAAGCCAAGCCGGATTACGGTTATATGTGGTGGCTCAACACGAAAAAGGAGCGTATTGCGACTGCGCCGGAAGACGTGTTTTACGCCGCAGGATTTGGTGGCAACTACATCTATGTTGACCAGGAAAACGACTTGTTGATCGTGCTGCGCTGGGTTCCGGACCTGGCCGTGGTGGTCGAAGCGGTTTTAGCAGCCCTGAAGCCCGGGACGGATTTGTAAGAGAGGGCTTGCTCGCGAAATGTAAGAAGTCGCAAACCGCTTTCTAACAAATGAGCCCCGCATGGGAGCTCAATTGCTTAGATTAGCCTCTGTTATTCGAACGGTGTCGGACGCAGTGTCTGATTCGTTGAAGGTGGCAGAATAGGTAAGGTGAATGAAGGCTGATCGCCAGTCAGTGTCGTCAGGAAGGACACGACCATGGCATTTTCCTCATCAGTAAATGTGCGCCCCAGCTGCAGTCTGCCCATGATATCCACGGCTTCGGTCAGCGTATCGGATGCGCCATCGTGGAAATACGGGTAGGTCAGTTCAACATTGCGCAGGGTCGGCACTTTGAACTTGAAGCGGTCAGCGTCCTCGCCGGTGACACCGGCGAGGCCTTCTGCCTTGTTTTCGGTTTGGTAAGCCTTCACGACGCCCATTTTCTGGAACGAGGTGCCGCCGACAGCCGGACCGTTGTGACAGGCGACACAGCCGCTGCTTTTGAACAGTTCATATCCAGCCAGTTCCTGCTCGGTGATGACAGGCTCGCCCATCAACCACCGGTCAAAACGCGAGTTGGGTGTGACCAGGGTCTTTTCAAATTCTGCAATGGCCAGGGTGACTTTGTCGATGTCGATTTCATCTGTACCAAAGACCTGGTTGAATTCAATACGATACTGGGGAATGGACGCAAGCACGTTGATCGCCAGCATATGAGTGAATGCCATTTCACCCGGGTTGGCGATCGGTCCACCGGCCTGTTCCTGCAAATCAGCGGCGCGGCCGTCCCAAAACTGGGCTACGTTCAGGCTGGAATTAAGCACGGTAGGTGCATTGATCGGTCCTTGCTGCCAGTTATGGCCGATCGAGGTCTTGAGGTTATCGGAACCGCCCATGCTCATGTTGTGACAGGAGTTGCAGGAGATGAAACCGGACTTGGACAGCCTGGGATCAAAAAACAGTTTCTTTCCCAGTTCCACCTGGGCCAGGTTAATGTCCTGTACCAGGGAGATGGGCTGAATGGGTTCCTGGGCCAGCGCCATTCCGGCGCAAAGCAGAGTTGTAACTGCGGCCGATATTGAGATCAATGATTTTAGTGCCATGGCTGACTCCTCAGGATTAAAAATTGATACTGACTGGTAAACAGGCACAAGTAGAAAACCTGTATATTACCAAATCATAATATAACATTAATCAGGAGTCTGTTGATTGATCTCCGTCAAATTAAGGGCGAGTTTATATACGTTTGTAAGAGGTCCCTTGGGGCCGAAATTCCCAGAGCTTTCGGCCCCAAGGGACCTCTTACAATAATGGCATGAAAATTGTCGCGGGTTGCTCCAGCAGGTCTTTCAGGGCCTGGATCATTTCGGCGGCGTCAAAGCCATCGACAAAACGGTGATCGAAACACGATGACAGGTTCATCATGGTACGGACCACGATCTGGCCATTGATGACGACGGGCCGCTCAATCGCCTTGTTAACGCCGATAATGGCTACTTCTGGCTGATTGATCACAGGCGTGGTCACGATGCCACCTGTCTTGCCCAGGCTGGTGATGGTGATGGTTGAGCCGGTCAAGTCTTCGCGTGTGGCCGATTTATCGCGGGCCGCAGTGGATACCCGGCGTATTTCGCCGGCCAGGTCTTCAACGGTCCTCGCCTCACAGTGGCGGACCACTGGTACTTTCAGGCCATCAGAGGTCTGGGTGGCTATGCCCAGGTGTATGCCCTGGTGGCGGACTATGACGTTGCGTTCCTTGTCGTAGTGGGCGTTGCACTGGGGAAAATCCTTCAGCACGCGGGCCAGTGCGAGCCCGATGAACGCCAATGGCGTCAGTTTGGGCTGATCTGCTGTTTTCTTCGAATTCAGGTGCTGTCTCAGTGACTCCAGCGAGGTGACGTCTATTTCCTCCACGTAAGCAAAATGCGGGATTTCCTGGCTTGACTGGGCCAGGCGCTGGGCGATCATGCGGCGCAGGCCGACCACCTTGATTTCTGTTGTGCCGGTCAAAGTCTGAGCCATTGGCGCCTGGGCGGAACTGCCTGTTTCGCGCGTGGCCAGGAAGGTTTCGAAGTCTGCCTTGAGAATGCGCCCGCGAGGGCCGCTACCCCTGACCTGGTTGAGATCAATACCTGCATCCCTGGCCCGGTTTCGAATCGACGGTGAGGTGATGACCTTCGTGTTGCCCGACGAAGCATCGGGCGCACCGGCCGTAGTCTCAGCTTCAACTATTACCCGGGCCTTTTCAGCTTTGGCTGGCGCCGCCTTTTCTTTTGCTACAGGCAGGTCAGCATCTGTGGCGACAATCCCTTCAGTTGCAAAAACAATGAGGGCTGCACCCACCGACACCATGTCGCCTTCCTCGCCGGCAACGGAGACTACCTTGCCGCTGACCGGTGCTGTGAGTTCCACAGCCGCCTTGTCCGTCAGCATGGCGCAAATGGGGTCTTCCTCATTGACCACATCACCGACTTTGACCATCCACTCTGCAATTTCCGCCTCGACGGTGCCTTCGCCCAGGTCGGGTAGTTTGAAAATGTACTCGCTCATCCCGCCTCCATTACTTTACGTATGCCCGCCGCAACCCGCTTCTGGCCGGGAAAGTACTTCCACTCGAATGCGTGGGGGTAGGGTGTATCCCAGCCGGCGACGCGCTCAATGGGAGCCTCAAGGTGCCAGAAGCATTCCTGCTGCACGGTTGAAACCAGTTCCGCACCGTATCCGCAAAAACGAGTCGCTTCATGAGCCACAAGGCAACGCCCGGTCTTCTCTACGGACTTTATGAGGGTGTCTACATCTAACGGGAACAAGGTGCGAAGATCAATAATCTCGGCGCGAACTCCTGTCAGCCTGGCAGCGGCCTGGGCAACGTGAACGATGGTGCCGTAACAGATGATGGTCAATTCATCCCCTTCTTCAACCACTGCCGCCTTGCCCAGGGGAACATTGAAATAGTCTTCCGGAACCTCACCCATGGGATGGGAAGACCAGGACACTCCGGGCTTGTCCGGATCGCCGTCAAACGGACCGTTATAGATGCGCTTGGGTTCAAAGAAAACAACGGGATCATCCGACTCGATCGCACTGATCAGCAGGCCCTTGGCGTCGTAAGGATTGGATGGCATGACCGTTTTAATGCCGGAAATGTGGGCAAAGATGCCCTCGGGGCTCTGGGAATGGGTTTGGCCGCCGCGAATACCACCGCCGCAGGGTGTGCGGATAGTGACCGGCGAAAAGAACTCACCCCCACTACGGTAACGCAAACGTGCGAGTTCACTGACAATCTGGTCGAAACCGGGATAAATGTAATCGGCAAACTGGATTTCGGCCACGGGACGCAGACCGTTGACGCCCATGCCGATCGCGGTGCCAATAATGCCCCCTTCGGCAATGGGTGCATCGATGACGCGATGTTCACCGTACTTTTTCTGAAGTCCGTCTGTACAGCGGAATACACCGCCAAAATAACCGACATCCTCGCCCAGGACCACGACGGTTGGGTCTTTTTCCATGATCAGGTCATGAGCCGAGTTGATGGCCTGAATCATGTTCATCTGGCTCATGAAGTTTCTCCGCTCAACTCCATCAATTCGTCCCGCTGTTTTTTCAGGTGATCTGGCATTTCCTTGAATACGTCTTCGAACATCAGGTCGGCACCCAGGAACGGAGGCTCGGTCATGGTGCCGAATGAGACGGCCTCTTTCCAGGCATCGTCAACGACCGTTTTCATCTCCGCTTCCAGGGCTGTGTGCTCTTGGTCAGTCCAGTAACCCAGCTTGACCAGGTGCTGAACCAGACGATCCATCGGGTCTCCCAGCGGGAATGCCGCCCACTCGTCCTTCGGACGGTAGCGTGAGGGGTCGTCGCTGGTCGAGTGCGCACCACCCCGGTAGGTGACGTGTTCAATCAGGGTGGGTCCATGCCCGCTTCGTGCGCGTTCAGCGGCCCAGCGCGTAGCCGCATAAATGGCCAGCAGGTCATTGCCGTCCACCCGGATGCCCGGTATTCCCAGGCCCAGGCCGCGAGCGGCAAATGACCGGCGTTCGCCTCCGGCAAAACCCTGGAAAGAAGATATGGCCCACTGGTTATTGACCACGTTCAGAATCACCGGCGGTTGATAAACCGCGGCAAATGTCAGGGCATAGTGAAAATCGGCTTCAGCGGTACTGCCGTCGCCGACCCAGGAGGCCGCTATGTGTTTCTCACCCTTGATGGCGGAGCCCATGGCCCAACCTACTGCCTGGGGAAATTGTGTGGCCAGGTTGCCGGAAATTGAGAAGATATTTCTTGCCGGGTCCTGGTACATGATGGGCATCTGCCGTCCCTTGCACATATCACCCGTGTTCGAAAGGCACTGGCACATCAAGTCGACCAGCTCGGTGCCGCGCAGGATGAACAGGCCCTGGTTGCGATAGGAGGGGAACAGCATGTCACCCGGTTCCAGCGCCAGTCCCTGGCCGATTGAGATGGCCTCCTCGCCCAGTGACTGTATGTAGAAGGAAATCTTGCCTTGCCGCTGCACTCTCTGCATGCGGTCGTCATAGGCCCGTGTCAGGACCATGTAGCGCAGTGCCTTGAGCAAAATTCCTTTGTCCAGGGAGGGGTCCCAGGGGCCTTTTGCTTCGTGATCATCATCCAGTACTCTTACCAGCGTGCGGGACAAGTCCTCGATATTTTTGGCCGGTTCTTCCATCGGCGGCCTTTCAACTGCTCCGGCATCAGAGAGGTTCAGGTAACTGAAATCTGGTGTTTCACCGGGCCTGGCGGTTGGTCGCGGAATGTGCAGATAAGGTTTCTGGGTCATATATTTGAGCCCCGTTGTGCTCGATAAAATAGTTTCTCTCGATGACGGTAAACGTCCCCGGAAACGGGAACGCTGACCTGTGGTCAGGTGCCGGTAGTATACTGATTGTTCACAGGCAAAACCCGTGTTATATAACAATTATAGTATCAACCTACATTCCGCCTTCGTGCAATATGCGGGCCTACCCGGAGCAGATTTTCATGACTGTCTATAACTTTCCTTACAAAGATGCCGAGTTTGTTATTTCCGAACTGCTTGGTTTTGACCAGTTGTGCCGGGAAGCTGGTCTTGAAGATATTAACGGCGAATTGGTTTCCGCCATCCTGGATGAAGCCGGCCGGCTGGGCAGTGAAATCATCGCACCCCTGAATCCAGTGGGTGACCAAAAAGGCGCCACGCTGGGCAAGGATGGTGTTCAGGAAACACCGGGATTTGCTGACGCCTACCGCCAGTATGTAGATAGCGGCTGGCCTTCTCTAATTGCCAGCGAAGCTTACGGCGGGCAGAACATGCCCAAGGTGTTGGGTGCTGCAGTGAATGAGGTCTGGCAATCTTCCAGCCTTGCTTTCTCTTTATGCCCCCTGTTGACGGGTGGGGCGATCGAAGCGCTTTCGGCCCATGGTTCGGATGAGCTGAAAGACACCTATTTACCCAATATGGTGAGCGGTGAGTGGACCGCCACCATGAATATCACGGAGTCTGCCGCCGGTTCCGACCTGGCGGCGGTGGCATGCCGGGCCGTCCCTGAAGGCGACCACTACCTGCTTACTGGACAGAAGATTTTTATTACCTGGGGTGACCACCAGATGACGGAAAACATCATCCACCTGGTCCTGGCGCGCCTGCCTGATGCTCCTGCCGGGGTCAAGGGAATTTCATTGTTCCTGGTGCCGAAATTCCTGCTGGATGAAAACGGCCGGTCGGGCAAGCGCAATGACGTTTTTTGCGTTTCGCTCGAACGTAAACTCGGTATCCATGCCAGTCCAACCTGCGTGATGAATTTCGGCGAAAATGGCGGAGCCGAGGGTTACCTGGTCGGTGAACCACACAATGGCCTGGCCGCAATGTTTACCATGATGAATGATGCGCGCCAGGGTACGGGCATGCAGGGCCTGTCCCTGTGCGAACGGTCGTATCAGCAGGCCCTGGAGTACGCCAAGGAACGCCTGCAGGGTACCCGCAGCGACGGCACGCGTTTCCCGATTATCGAATTTCCGGATGTGCGGCGCATGCTGATGCTGATGAAAGCCGCGATCGAGGCGATGCGTGGCCTGGCCTATATCGCTGCCGCGGAAATCGATAAAATTCACTGGGCGAAGGATCCGCAGGAGGCGCAAAAACACGCAGCGCGCACCGGGCTGTACACACCCATTGTCAAGGGCTGGATCACCGAACTGGCCCAGGAACTTACTTCCCTGGGCATTCAGATCCACGGCGGTATGGGTTACGTAGAAGAAACCGGAAGCGCTCAGCATTACCGGGATGTGCGCATCACGACGATTTACGAAGGCACCACGGGAATCCAGGGACTGGACCTGGTGGGCCGCAAGATCCTCGCGAATAATGGGGAAGTATTGCGAAGCCTGCTGGCCGACATCCAGGCCACGGCTGAAGCCATGTCGGACATTGACGAACTGGAAGGCCAGGCCTCTGCATTGAAAAGTGCGGTGGACTCAGGCAGGGAGGCCAGGTTATGGCTGCTGGAGCATGCGGCGCAAAATCGGAATATTGCCGGTAGCATCAGCGTGAATTTCATGATGATGCTGGGTTATATCTGTGGCGGCTGGGTGATGGGGCAATCGGCATTGAAGGCAGCGCGTTTACTTGAGGGTAGTGGAAGCAATGAATCCTTTCTGCGTGCGAAGCTGGTGACCGCACAATTTTATACCGACCACCTGCTGCCGCGTGCCGGCAGTTTCCTGGCAACGGTCAAAGCAGGAGCTTACAGTATCATGGCGCTGGATGTGGAGCAGTTTTAGCCTGACACGGAAAATTCCATGTAGAATCGTGACGGGTTTAGAATCCGCAGGGGTTTCCAATACATGAACGATGTCGAAATCAGGCAGGTCACTGACTCACGTGGCCTGAAGGCGTTTATTGAAGTGCCCTGGGCGATTTATCACGATGATCCCAACTGGGCGCCGCCGCTGAAATTTGAACGCAAGGAAGCATTTTCAAAGAAAAACCCTTTTTTTGAACATGCCCGCTGGCAAGCCTGGCTGGCTTATTGTGATGGCGTACCTGTCGGGCGGATTTCAGCCCAGATTGATTCACTGTACCTGGAATTACACGACGCCCACACCGGTTTCTTCGGCATGATCGAGGCGCCTGAGGACCCCGAAGTGTTTGCCGCCTTGTTTGGTGCTGCCGGGGGCTGGCTGAAAGAGCAGGGAATGCAGACTGCGCTGGGGCCGTTCAACCTCGGCATCAACCAGGAAATCGGTTGCCTGGTAGAAGGCTTCAATTCGCCGCCATACGTGATGATGGGGCATGCAAGGCCTTATTACGGCGCCCTGATCGAGGGCCAGGGTTACGAAAAAGCCCAGGATGTTCTGTCCTACGAATTGACAAAAGAGATGTTCGCCTTACCGGATGTAGTGCAGCGCATGGTAAAGCGCCAGGCTGCCAGGATGAAGTTGAGGCAAGTAGATCGAAAAAATACCGCTGCAGAACTGGAGACCCTGCGCAACATATTCAACGATGCCTGGTCCGCTAACTGGGGTTTTGTTCCATTCACCGAAAATGAATTCAATGCGGTTGGAAAGGAACTGTTCATGATCGTGCCTCGCGACTTCACCTGGATCGTTGAAGTTGATGGCGAGCCTGCGGCGTTTATGGTTTTGATTCCCAACCTGAATGAAGTAATCGCCGACCTGGACGGCAGGCTGCTTCCTTTTGGCTGGGCGAAGCTCTTTTGGCGGCTCAAGGTTCGCTCGCCGAAAACCGCCCGGGTTGCCCTGATGGGTGTGCGTCAGAAGTACCAGAATACCCGCCTGGGCCCGGCACTGGCCTTCCGGAGCATCCAGGCCTTGTACGAGCCGACAATGAAAAGAAATATGGAAAAGATGGAGATGTCCTGGATCCTGGAACAGAACAAGGGGATAAGGAACATTATTGAGAAAGTAGGAGGTGTCGTGAGCAAACGATATCGTTTGTATCGAAAATCACTGCTTTGAAACGTGATGTGCCTGTGACGCGCGGGTTAAACAAATTTGCCGCAGTGGTGCTGGCCGGTGAACGCCCGGGCGGCAGCGCATTCAGCCGGGAGCTGGGCCTGGCAGCCAGCGTGTTGGTTGATGTAGCAGGCAAGCCGGCACTGGCCAGGGTAATTGATGCACTTGAGGCCAGCGGAATGGTTGAAGGCGGTTTACTGGGCGGTCCGGTGGAAGAAATTTACCGGGATAATGAGGAATTCCGGCAAATTCTCAGCGGAAGTTCTTTTCAGTGGACCGCACCGGAATCCGGGCCCAGCGCCAGTGCACTGGCTGCCCTTGAACAACTGGACCGTTTTCCCGTTTTACTGACAGCGGGTGATCATGCTCTGCTTACGCCGGATTTGGTGGATTTCTTCTGCCGCGAGGCGGTAAAAATGGATGTTGACATCGTGGTCGGGCTGGCGCCTTACGCCATTGTTCATGCGGCATACCCGGAATCAAAAAGAACCGTTTTGAAATTCAGCGATGGCCAGTATTGCGGCACCAACCTGTTTGCCATCCTGAACCGGGAAGGGAAGGCCGGCCCCGCTTGTTGGCAGGAAGTGGAGGCTCTGCGCAAGCACCCCTGGCGGATGGTGCGCCGTCTTGGCATGGGATTACTGCTTCGTTACCTGTTTGGGCGTTTGTCGCTGGACAAGGCGCTGGAGTCACTCTCAAGCATAATGGGTTGCCGCGCAGGATACGTCCTGATCGAGGTGCCTCGGGCAGCGGTGGATGTGGACTCGGTTGCAGACCGGGACCTGGCGGTGAAAATTCTTCAAGGTGAGCGAAAAGCTGCCGAAAAACCGTGAACTACTGTAAGAGGTCCCTTGGGGCCGAAAGGCTCTGGAAAGGTCGGCCCCAAGGGACCTCTTACAGTAATCCGTCCAGGTGGTCTGCCAGCCGGTGCGTCAGCGCCAGCAGGGTCAGGGTTGGATTGGCCCATCCACCGGTGGTAAACACCGAACTGCCGGCAATGTGCAGATTATCGTAGCCATGAACGGTACAGTTTGAGTCCACTACGCCGGTGCCTGGCGTAGCGCTCATCCGGGTGGTGCCCATGTGATGGTAGCCGCCGATCGGATGGTTACCGACGGTCGGGTCCACCGGCCAGCTTGCTGTTCCATCTTCCAGCCATGGCGACGTTTGCAGCTGGCCCAAATCCAGGCGGCTGAATTCCCGTCCCACGGCCCAGGCGAGTTCCAGTGCCGATCGCTTGTCCAGTTCCGAGAGTTGCCAATCCAGGTCAGCCTTGCGGCAGCCCAGGGCATCTCTTTGATCGGACAGCAGTACCCGGCTGGCCGGGTTCGGCGCCTGTTCCGCCCGGGCCATGAGGTAAAGCTCCATTCCACGGGCCCTGGTGGCGGTGCGTAGCAGGGTCATCGACAGATGGCGTTGCAGCCAATCCTGCATCCCACGGTAGATATGCCACAAGCGCCTGTTCGACTTTGACGCAGACAGGCCGTGCTTCAGGTTCAAATACACCTTTTTGCTCATGCCCAGACCAAACTCCGGGTTGCGCTGAATCTTGAAGGTGGCGGCACTGTTCAAAATCCTCTTTTCTCTTTGCAGGGTTTGTGACGCCACCAGTGCCGGTGCTACCGGCGGGCCTGATGGCGGGGACCCTTATTCGTTGCCATATTAACTTTCTTAGTATTTTTACTAG
>Ga0209013_10002795_pt1 | contig 15747 bp, 15 predicted proteins | sample Cruoilmetagenom2_FD_187291 | JGI IMG/M metagenome (GOLD analysis project Ga0209013, IMG submission 187291) | Oil polluted marine microbial communities from Coal Oil Point, Santa Barbara, California, USA - Sample 2 (SPAdes) (version 2) | ecosystem: Environmental > Aquatic > Marine > Oil seeps ... | reverse complement strand
TATTTTAGAGGTCTTTCGTTGCTAGATCAAGCAATAAATTTATATAGGAGTATCTATAGAAAGATAGGAAAAATAGATTTTTCAACAGCTTAGATTTCGCTATCAATAACCCCAATTGTTATAGATTCGATAAACTACAGTCAGAACTTAGTATTTAAGAATCTCCTTAAATTTTTAGTTCATTCTATTCCAATCTTTGATTTCGTAATATCCCCAGATTATTGATATCAATAAACATAGTATTCCAAAAATCAGTTCAAATTCTTTCGTGTTCATTTTACAGCTTGTTGCCAACAATTGGATATAGACAATTGTCTATATCTACATTATAGCACTAAGATAGTAAATCTTTAATTTCCATGAAAGATCTATTTGCTACATGAGTATAAATTTCTGTTGTTTTAGTAGAACTATGTCCTAGAAGAAGTTGAATATGTCTAATATCAGTTCCATTTTCCAATAGATGTGTAGCAAAACTATGTCTTAATATGTGTGGAGTAACTTTTTTATAAATACCTGCTCTTTTTGCGGCCATTGAAATAATATTTAAAACACTTGTAACACTATATTTATCACCTTTTTGACCTTCAAAAAGATATTTTTGAGGTCTATATTCTTTATAATATAGTTGCAGGTCTTTTAATATACTAGGACTTAATACAGAGACACGGTCTTTATTTCCTTTTCCATTCTTAATTTTCACAACCATTCTTTTACTGTCTATATCAGAAATATTAAGATTCAATAACTCTCCTCTGCGAAGCCCTGAAGAATAAAGTAATCCTACAATACACTTGTGTTTAATGTTATTGGTGTTATTGATGATTTTTATAATTTCATCTTTAGATAAAACCTCAGGCAGTTTTTTTTCTTTCCTTGGTCTTTCAATTGAATAAAACCTATTGGGCATTTCGTGGACAATTTCGTAAAAGAATTTTATGCTATTAACTGCCAAATTTACGTAAGAGTTTGATTTTCCTTCCTGTATGAGCTTTTGTAAATATTTTCTAACGTCTATTTCATTTAGAGTGATTGGATCTTGATTATAATAATAATTAATGAATGCCTCAAAGCAAGATACGTAGTTACGGACAGTATTGTCAGAATATCTTTTGAGTTCAAGCTTTAGTAAGTATTCTTCAGGGCAAGGTTTAAAACCGTCTTTTGGTTTTCTGTTCCTATAGCGTTCTAGGTTTAGTTCAGGATTATCGACGTTTATAATTTTCTCGGAAAAGAAATAGTTGCCATTTATCCAAGCTACACCATGAAAAGTTTTAAATATTAACTCTAGGTTGCTTTTATTGTTTGACACGTAGAACATTTTAAATTCTTTACTCCAAGACACATTTGGTAAGGTGTCAACTAGTACTTGAATAACCTTATTAGTTCTAAATTGAAGTCCTATACATTTTTTTTGATTAATAAGTAAATGCTTTATAGTTATACTATTTTGTAGTTCCATGATTTTTTTAATAAAATTAACTGATATAAATGATTTAGCCGTATCTTATTCGAATAGGATACGTATAAAATACGTTTAATTGAAAATATATGAGATTTCACAAAGAATGTTTGTATTGTAAGAAGCAATTAGTGGGTAGAACTGATAAGAAATTTTGTGACCCACAGTGTAAAAGCAGTTATCAATACCAACAATCAAAAGAACAACCTGAGCGATTTTATAATAGAGTTGACAACCAATTGAAGCTTAACCGTAAAATATTAAAGGAATATAATAAAGGGGGTAAAGTAACGGTAAGAGCAGAAATTTTAAAAGAGATTGGATTTAATCCCGATTTCTTCACGCATTATTGGAAAAACAATAAAGGGGATGTTTATTTATTTGTATATGAATATGGTTTTCTAAAAAGAGAAGAGCATAGTAAAGAGAAATATATTTTGATTAAATGGCAAGATTATATGGAAAAATAAACTCTTTTTAATGAAATTAATTCAGTTTCCACAAAAAATGTCACGTTCTAAAATACAGCTACAGATTAACAATTAAATTTATGCGTCATTTTGGTGCACGTAATTATATGCTTTATAGTCTATAGATAAATGTACTGTTTTTTATGCTTTGACATAAATTAATTTTATAACTAAATCAATTAAATTATGAATACTTTTTTAGTCTTATATTATAGATTATCTTCGTCGCATTCTGAATAATTATTAATATGAATTTTACTGAGAAAACTATTTGGATTACCGGAGCTTCTTCTGGAATTGGAAAAGGGGTTGCCATTGAGTTATCTAGTAAGAATGTACATCTAATTCTATCTGGTCGAAATGAAACAGCACTTAATGAGGTAGCAGAAACTTGTAGAGATAATGGAAGTACAACACAAGTAGTTCCATTTGATTTGGGTGATGAAAAAGCAATTGAACATACTACTAAAACCATTTTAGAAAACGACATTAAGATTGATTGTTTGTATCATTTTGGAGGAATTAGCCAACGATCATTTGTTAGTGAAACTCCATTGTTTGTCGATAGAAAAATATTTGAAGTTAATTATTTTGGAACCCTAGCATTAACAAAAGCAGTGTTACCAAATATGATTAAAAATGAAGGTGGGCAAATTGCAGTAACTTCTAGTATTGTTGGTAAGTTTGGCTTTCCATATCGTTCTTCTTATTCTGCTTCAAAACATGCATTGCATGGTTTTTTTGAAAGCTTAAGAGCAGAAAATGTAAAGAACAACATTCGTGTTTCCATGATTATTCCAGGTCGTATTAAAACCAACATTTCAATAAATGCTATTAATAAGGAAGGGAATGCCCAAGCTAAAATTGATGCTGGACAAGATAATGGAATATCGGTTACTAAAGCAGCAAAAATAATTTGTAAAAAGTTAAAAAGAGAAAAAAAGGAAATATTAGTAGGAGGAAAGGAGTTAATGATGGTTCATATTCGTAGGTTTTTACCAAGTTTGTTATATTATTTAGCATCAAGGGTAAAACCATTATAATTTGAAATAAAAGAAAACAATGTCAGCAAAGATTAATGGAATTCAACAATTAGGAATTGGAGTAGATAATGTGGACGAAGCATGGAGATGGTATCGTAAACATTTTGCTATGGATATTTTAATGTTTGAAGAAGAAGCTGTAGCAGAGTTAATGTTAGCACATACAGACGGTGAACCTAGAGCAAGATATGCAGTTTTGGCTCTTAATATGAGAGGTGGTGGTGGATTTGAAATTTGGCAACATACAGGTAAAAACCCTGAAACTATAAATGTTGAAATCCAATTAGGGGATTTAGGTATTAATATTGGAATTATTAAAACCGATAATGTAGAAGTCGCTTATAAGAAGTATAAAGAATCAGGTTTAAATTTGCTTAGCTCTATTCAAAAAGACCCAGTAGGCAACGAGCATTTCTATTTAAAAGATATTTATGGAAATATCTGGGAGATAAAGAATAGTCAAGATGTTTTTAGAAAAGAAAAGTCGGTAAACGGTGGAGTTCTAGGGACTGTAATAGGTGTCAAAAATATCGAAGAAAGCTTGAAGGTCTACAAGGAAATTCTACAATACGATCAAGTTGTTTACGATCAAACAGGAATTTTTGAAGATTTTAAAGGTATTCCAGGTGGTAATAAAGAGTTTAGACGCGTATTAATAAAACATTCAGATGTTAAGAATGGTGCTTTTAGTCCATTTTTTGGAGAGTCAGTAATCGAGTTGGTACAAGTTTTAAATAGAGAGCCTTTAGATATTTATAAAGATAGAATCTGGGGAGACCCAGGGTTTATACACCTATGTTTCGATATTAATGGAATGGATAGCATTAGAGAAAATACTAAATTGTTAGGGTATCCATTTACAGTAGATAGTGCTCGGGCTATGGATACATTTGATATGGGAGATGCTGCTGGAAATTTTTCTTATATTCAAGCGCCTGAAGGAACTTTAATAGAGTTTGTGGAAACGCATAAAATACCTTTGGTAAAAAAGATGGGTTGGTATATCGATTTTAGAAAACGTGGTAATCATCCACTACCCAACTGGATGTTGAATATGTTTCGTTTTAAGCGCGTAAAGTAAAAAACATATATTCTTCTAAAGAATTTAATCATTGCTCTTTGGTTGGTCTTAATGAAGCACAACGTGTTTTATAAATATAATTTTTGATTGTATAAGTAGTTGATATATCATTTTGATTTAAATATAAAAATATTATTTTTATACTACAATTTTGTAATAATTCTTAGCGTCTAAAATTATTTATGTTTATATAATTTAATGATACCTTTTTATTCGTAAAATGAAACACAAAGCAGGTTTTGTAAATATAATTGGAAATCCAAATGTTGGTAAATCGACACTTATGAATGCATTTGTAGGTGAGAAATTATCTATAATAACATCTAAAGCACAAACTACGCGCCATCGAATTTTGGGTATTGTAAATGGAGATGATTTTCAAATGATTTTGTCGGACACTCCTGGAATTATTAAACCAGCATATGAGCTTCAGGAATCAATGATGGGTTTTGTGAAATCGGCTTTTGAAGATGCAGACGTTTTAATTTATATGGTAGAGATAGGCGAACAAGAATTAAAAGATGAAGCTTTTTTTAATAAAATAACTAATTCTAAAATTCCAGTCTTATTACTTTTAAATAAAATTGATAAATCAGATCAAAAGCAATTAGAATCACAAGTACAGTTATGGTCTAAAAAAGTTCCTAATGCAGAAATTATTGCTGTTTCTGCACTTGAAGGTTTTAATGTGAAAGAAGTATTTAATCGTATAATTGAATTATTACCACAATCCCCACCTTTTTATCCAAAAGATCAACTAACAGACAAACCTGAACGTTTTTTTATAAATGAGACTATTCGCGAAAAAATATTAATGCACTACAAAAAGGAGATTCCTTATGCTGTTGAAGTAGATACCGAAGAGTTTTTTGAAGAAGACCATATTATTCGTGTACGTTCAATTATAATGGTAGAACGAGAAACACAAAAGGGAATTATTATTGGTCATAAAGGATCTGCCTTAAAACGAGTAGGCGTTGAAGCTAGAAAAGATTTAGAAAAATTCTTTGGAAAGCAAATTCATTTAGAGTTGTATGTAAAGGTGAACAAGAATTGGCGTTCTAATGCCAATCAATTAAAGCGTTTTGGTTATAATCAGAAATAGTTATTATTAACTATGGATTTTGGCTCATTTCTCCTCTCAAGGTATCTCTCATAAAATGATGAAGTAGAAACATTTCATCCATTCCAGTTTTTTTTCCCATTCGACCTGCAAAATAAAGTGCAAACCAAATAACAACCATAAATAAGGTCAGAAATAATTGGATGGCATAGGTATTATCTAGTGACCAATTTGTATAAGCCCAAATACCAAAGCCAATAAATAAGCCAATAGCTATAAAATGAAAGAACATAAACATAGTCCAAACCGTTGGATTAGGACCAAATAAACCATAAAGTGTACTTGAAGTTTCATTAAGTTCATTAATCTCCAAGTGTAATTGTGGTGACCAGAAGTGTTGATTCTCTTTTGGGAATTTTATAAAAACATGATCGTCAATTCGCGAGACTATAAAATCTGATTGGTTGGTTTTACTATCTTCAAATAATTTTAAGGCTTCATTATTACTACGTTTCAATTCAAATTTAAAGCGTGGCCTTAAAACAACATCATTACTTAAATGCATTTTTTAAACTGTTTTATCGTTACAATTTAAGATTTTTCTTCAATATTTAAAAAGAAGAAACTCTTTAAAAGTGCTTTTCCTTTACTATTATTCCTATTTTTGCAGAAATTTTAGAACAAAAAAATTAATTCAGCCTCAGGCTGTTTGCGAACAATTATAAATGTATGAGTAATATAGTAGCCATAGTAGGACGTCCTAATGTTGGGAAATCAACGTTCTTTAATCGTTTAATTCAGCGAAGAGAAGCTATAGTTGATGCTGTAAGTGGAGTGACTAGAGACCGCCATTATGGTAAAAGTGATTGGAATGGAAAAGAGTTTTCGCTAATTGATACTGGTGGATATGTGAAAGGAAGTGATGATATTTTTGAATCTGAAATTGATAAACAAGTTGAGTTAGCAATTGATGAAGCTGATGCTATTATTTTTATGGTTGATGTAGAATCTGGTGTTACTGGAATGGATGAAGATGTTGCACAGCTATTGCGTAAAGTTGATAAACCCGTTTTTTTAGTTGTGAATAAGGTCGACAATGGGAAGCGATCTGAGGACGCTGTCGAATTTTATGCTTTAGGTTTAGGTGAATATTTTACAATTGCTAGTATCAACGGAAGCGGAACAGGAGAATTGTTAGATGCTTTGGTGAAAGCATTACCAGAAAAAGAAGAAGTTGAAGAGGAAGAATTACCACGTTTTGCTGTTGTAGGTAGGCCAAATGCAGGAAAATCATCGTTTATAAATGCTTTAATTGGTGAAGATCGATATATTGTAACCGATATTGCTGGAACTACACGTGATTCAATAGATACTAAGTACAATCGTTTTGGATTTGAATTTAATTTAGTGGATACTGCAGGGATTAGACGAAAATCTAAAGTAAAAGAAGATTTAGAATTCTATTCAGTAATGAGAAGTGTTAGAGCTATCGAGCATTGTGATGTTTGCCTTTTGGTTTTAGATGCGACTAGAGGTTTTGACGGACAAGTACAAAATATTTTTTGGCTAGCGGAGCGTAATAGAAAAGGGATTGTTATACTTGTAAATAAATGGGATCTTGTTGAAAAAGATCATAAAACAACCAAGGAATTCGAACAGGTTATTAGAAAACAAATTGAACCATTTACAGATGTGCCCATTGTATTCATTTCATCTTTAACAAAACAACGTTTATTTAAAGCTATTGAAACAGCTGTCGAAGTTTATAAAAACCGAAGTAAAAAGATAAAGACAAGCAAGCTTAATGAAATTTTATTACCAATTATAGAGAATTATCCTCCTCCAGCATATAAAGCAAAATTTGTTAAGATTAAGTACATCATGCAGCTACCAACACCACAGCCACAGTTTGCTTTTTTCTGTAATTTGCCTCAATATGTAAAAGAACCTTACAAGCGTTTTTTAGAAAACAAACTACGTGAACATTTTAATTTTAATGGTGTACCTGTAAGTGTTTATATGCGTAAGAAATAATATACTAAAGATTGATTTTTTAGGGTTTAATTATAAGTTTAGCTTTTAACATACAACAGAAAACTATTTAATAGTTTGAAGATTTTGCGTAGGACTACCAGCCTCCACTAGCTCCACCGCCACCGAAGCCACCACCACCGAAGCCACCACCAAAGCCACCGCCTCCGCCGAAGCTTCCTCCACCAAAACTACCACCAGAAGATCCTCCGCCAAAACTCCCTCTCCCCATATTACTCAAAATGATAGCATCTAGTATGCTAATTTTTTTATGTCTGTTTCCTCCTTTTCCGCCTCCACGGCGGTTTTTTGAAATAGAAATTAAGATAATTATGAATATGATTATAAGAAAGAAGATTAAGCCGATAGGAAATCTTCCATTAGAATTAGATTTCCTTGAACCTTTATATTCGCCGTTTAATACTTGAAAAATAGAATCTGCACCTATATTGAGACCATCATAATAATCATTCTGTTTGAAATAAGGAATAATATCTCTTTCTATAATTCGTCTCGATAAAGCGTCAGTTAATAAATGTTCTACACCATATCCAGTGTTTATTGCTATTTTTCGATCATTTTTTGCGAGTAATACTAAAATACCATTATCATTTTTAGCTTGTCCAATGCCCCATTTTTCTCCCCATTGGGCACCTAGATAATTTATATTTTCACCATTTGTAGATGAAATTATGGCAATAACTATTTGTGTTGAGGTGGTGTCTGAATATCTAATAAGTTTTTCTTCTAGAGTATTTTTTTCAGATGCAGATAATAAATCAATATAATCGTAAACACTTGTTTGCTCTTTTGGGATTTCGGGAATATCAAATTGTGCAAATACGGTTTGAGATAATGAAATGAAAAGAAAAAATAACGGCCATATGTATTTTAATTTTAACATTAGCCTTTAGAGATTTCATTAGACAATTCATCTGTATCATTAAGTTGCCAAGGGAAATGCTGTTTTAATTGTTCACCAGCTTTTAAAATACCATCAATAAGACCTTGTTTAAAATCACCAACTTTAAAATGGGATTGCATTATATCTTTAGTGGTATCCCAGAAGTCATCAGAGACTACATCATTAATGCCTTTATCACCATATATCACAAATGTTTTATCTTCTACTGCTACATAAATAAGTACAGCATTTTGCAGTTTGGTATTAGCCATTTTTAAAAAATGGAAAACCTCCATAGCACGATTGAAAATATCTGATTCTGATGTTTTTTCTATATGAACTCGGATTTCACCTGAGGTGTTTTTTTCAGATTTTATAATTGCATTAATAATGTCTTGCTCTTCTTCTACTGAAAGAAATTCTTCAATTTTAGACATCGAAAAATAAATTAAAATTCAACTTTAGGAGCGTTCTCACTTCCTGGAGCGCTTTTATATCTAGGCATTTCTTCAAATCCAAATAGACTAGCAAGAAGCATTCCAGGGAATTTAGATGTAAATTTATCATATACATTTACAGCTTCATTATATCTATTTCGTTCTACATTAATTCTATTTTCAGTACCTTCTAATTGAGATTGTAATTCTAAAAAGCCTTTATCAGCTTTTAACTCTGGATAGCGTTCAACAGTTACTAATAATCTTGATAATGCACCGCTTAAACCACTTTGTGCCTTTTGAAAAGCATCTAAGTTTTCTGCAGTTAAATTACTAGCATCAATGGTTGTTTTTGTAGCCTCCGAGCGTGCTTTAATAACGCCTTCTAAAGTTTCTTTTTCATGTGCTGCATATCCTCTAACTGTAGAAACTAAATTTGGAATAAGATCTGCTCTACGTTGATATGCGCTTTCTACATTAGACCATGCTGTTTTAGCATCAGCTTCAAATTCTACAGCAGTATTATTAAATCCTTTTCCCCAAGAATATAATCCTACAACAATCACACCAATAATAATTAAAGGAATAAGCCATTTTTTCATAATAGTAAATTTTAAAGTTGATTTTTTATTTTAGTCAGTTGATTTTTTATGTTTTCCAACTTAGATATAATTTCGAAATTTGAAAGCGTTTTATGTTTCCCTTCTTTTAAATGAATTTTAGCACCTTCTAGAGTAAACCCTCTTTCTTTTACCAAATGATAAATAAACTTAAGATTTTTAATATCTTCAGGAGTGAATTTGCGATTCCCTTTAGCGTTTTTCTTAGGTTTAAGAGCATCAAATTCTTTCTCCCAAAAGCGTATTAATGATGTGTTTACATCAAATGCTTTGGCGACTTCTCCAATACCGTAATATCTTTTTTCAGGTAAATCTATATGCATTAGTCTAAGGATTGATTTTCTAATGAAGCTTTCTCAAGCAATTTACTAAATTCTTCAGCAGATAAACTACCATAATAGAAATTTATAGGATTAATACGCACTTTATCTTTAAAAACTTCATAATGTAAATGTGGCGCCTCAGAACGGCCTGTACTACCAACAAATCCAATTAAATCACCACGTTTAACTTTTTGATTTCTCCTAACGTTGTATTTGTAAAGGTGAGCGTATAAAGAAAGATACCCAAAACCATGATCTATTCGTATATGCTTTCCATATCCACTAGCACTTCCATCTGCTCTTTTAACGACGCCATCTCCAGTTGCATAAACAGGAGTCCCTTTTGGTGCTGTAAAGTCCATTCCCCAATGCTTCTTTCTTACTTTTGTAAAAGGATCAGAACGCATTCCAAATCCAGAAGCCATTCTCGTCAAGTCTTCATTATTAACAGGTTGAATTGCAGGAATAGCTGCTAATAGTTTTTCTTTTTCTTCTGCTAGTTTTGCAATTTCATCAAGAGATTTAGATTGCACTACTATTTGTTTTTGAAGTATATCGATACGCTTGTTGCTTTCAATTATTAGGTTTGAATTATCAAAGCCTTCTAAATTTTTATATCGATTTATTCCTCCAAAACCTGCTTTTCGTTGCTCTTCAGGAATTGGATTTGCACCAAAGTATAGCCTATATATTGCATTGTCACGTTCTTCTACGTTTGCTAAAACGATTTGAGCTTCATCCATTTTTTTATTAAGAAGTTCAAATTGTAATTGTGCATTTTGTAATTCATGTTTTAATTCTCGCTCTTTAGGAGATTCAACAAACTGGCTTGCAATAAAAACAAAAATAAACCCAAACAAAGCAGAAGCTAAGCTAAAGACAAACATGTATTTCAAAGTTGTTCTTTTTCTACGCTCTATTTTTCTGTAAGAAAGCGTTTCAGAATCATAATAATATTTTACTTTACTCATTATCTAATTTATACTATTTTTGTAGTTATTAAGCACCAATTTTATTAGGTTGCCTTAATAGCAAACGAACAAACCTACAAAATATTTTCATTGTAAATTTAGTAAAACTAAATGATAAAATTTCAATGTAGGTTTTCTCTGTTTAAAATTTTAAAAGATTTGCAGTGAAAGTATAAAAAATGTTTGTCATTAAATGTAATTTAGCAAAACAAGATTATTAAAATTAGTACATGAAATCTCAAGAAATTCGTTCTAAATTTTTAAATTTTTTTGAAGGAAAAAAGCATAGTATTGTAGCTTCTGCACCAATGGTATTAAAGGATGACCCAACATTAATGTTTGTGAATTCTGGTATGGCACCTTTTAAAGAATATTTTTTAGGGAATGCAAAACCTAAAAATAATCGACTTACTGATACTCAAAAATGTTTGCGTGTTTCCGGAAAGCATAATGATCTTGAAGAAGTGGGTTACGATACATATCACCATACATTATTCGAAATGTTAGGAAATTGGAGTTTTGGTGATTATTTTAAAAAGGAAGCTATAGCTTGGGCTTGGGAATTACTTACTGATGTCTATGGTGTAAATAAAGATATTTTATATGTGACTGTTTTTGAAGGTAGTGATGATGAAGATAATCTTAAAATGGATAATGAAGCATACGATTTTTGGAAGGAATTAATTCCTGAAGATCGTATTTTAATGGGGAACAAAAAGGATAATTTTTGGGAAATGGGAGATCAAGGGCCTTGTGGCCCATGTAGTGAGATTCATGTAGATATTCGTTCTGAAGACGAAAAAGCGAAAGTTTCTGGTAAAGATTTAGTCAACCAAGATCATCCACAAGTAGTTGAAATTTGGAATTTGGTATTCATGCAATATAACCGAAAATCAAATGGGTCGCTTGAAAATTTGCCTAATAAGCACATCGACACAGGAATGGGTTTTGAAAGACTATGCATGGTGTTGCAAGGCGTACAATCTAATTATGATACAGATGTATTTACACCAATAATCAGAGAAATTGAAGCGATTACTAATAAGGATTATGCTAAAGATGAAAAAATAGATGTTGCTATTCGGGTGATATCGGACCATGTACGTGCTGTTGCATTTTCTATAGCAGATGGGCAATTGCCTAGCAATACAGGTGCAGGTTATGTGATTCGTAGAATTTTAAGACGCGCAGTGCGTTATGGATTTACATTTTTAAATCAGAAGGAACCATTTATTTATCGGCTAGTAGATATATTGGTTAAAAAAATGGGACCAGCTTTTCCTGAGTTGAAAACTCAAAGACAGCTTATTGAAAATGTCATTAAAGAAGAGGAAACATCTTTTTTAAGAACTTTAGACCAAGGACTAATACTTTTAGATAAAATAATTGATAGCTCTAAATCAAAACAAATTTCTGGAGTTAAAGTATTCGAATTGAAGGATACTTATGGTTTTCCAGATGATTTAACGGGACTCATATTAAGAGAAAGAGGCTATACTTTTGATGAAGAAGAATTTATTCTAAAGCTAAAAGAACAACAAGATAGAGGTCGTGAGGCAACTCAAATGAAATCTGATGATTGGTTTGTTTTAACAGATACTACTCTTGAAGAATTTGTTGGTTATGATACACTTGAAGCAGAAGTGAAATTAACACGCTACAGAAAAGTTGTTTCAAAAAAAGAGGGTGAGATGTATCAGTTGGTATTCAATAAAACGCCTTTTTACGCTGAAGGTGGAGGACAAGTTGGAGATAAAGGATATTTAGAAGACATTCGTGGCGATGTGATTTATATTTTAGATACAAAAAAAGAGAATAATGTAATTATACATTTTACTAAAAATTTGCCAAAGCATATAAATGAAACGTTTAAAGCAACTGTTGATTCTAAACAGCGTTACAGAACGGAGTGTAACCATACAGCAACACATTTGTTACACCAAGCATTACGAGAAGTTTTAGGTGAACATGTAGAACAAAAAGGGAGCGCTGTACATTCAAAATATTTGCGTTTTGATTTTTCGCATTTCTCAAAATTAACTACTGAACAATTGCGTGATGTAGAAAATTTCGTTAATGCTAGAATAGAAGGAAAGTTACCACTCCAAGAACAACGCAATATTTCTATGAAAGAAGCACTTGATGAGGGTGCAATGGCATTATTTGGTGAGAAATATGGTGATACAGTTAGAGCGATTCGTTTTGGACAATCCATAGAGTTGTGTGGTGGTACTCATGTTGAAAACACTGCGGATATTTGGCATTTTAAAATTGCTTCTGAAGGAGCTGTAGCTGCAGGAATTAGACGTATTGAAGCTATTACGCATGATGCAGTAAAGGGTTTTTATTTCGAAAATAATAGAGCTTATTTCGAAATGAAAGATTTGCTTAATAACTCTAAAGAGCCAGTAAAAGCATTGCAGTCTTTACAAGAAGAAAACTCTTACTTAAAAAAGGAAATAGAAAACCTGTTAAAAGACAAAGCAAAAAACATAAAAGATGAGCTTAAAAATGAGTTAATTGAAACTAATGGGATTCAGTTTCTAGCGAAGAAATTAGATTTAGATGCTTCAGGTATAAAAGATATTTCTTTTGAATTAGGGAGCCAATATAATAATTTATTCCTAGTGTTTGCGGCCGAACAAAATGGAAAGGCACTTTTATCGTGTTATATTTCTAAAGAGCTGGTAACAGATAAAGGGCTTAATGCAGGATTAGTTGTTAGAGAACTTGGTAAGCATATTCAAGGAGGTGGTGGAGGTCAACCATTTTTCGCGACAGCTGGCGGAAAAAACCCTAATGGAATTGGTGAAGCATTAAAATTTGCTAAAGATTATATTTTATAAGTTTTGAAACTTCAAACAAAAATACCTTTAAATCCACAGCCTTATAATCAAATAGATTATAATTCAAAATCACTATTGATTGGGTCTTGTTTTGTTGAAAATATTGGTAACAAACTAGACTATTTTAAGTTTCAAAATTATCAAAATCCATTTGGGATTTTATTTCACCCTCAAGCTATTGAAACATTAATTGTTCATGCAATTAATGAAAAGGAATATACTGAAGACGATATATTTTTTTATAATGAACGATGGCATTGTTATGATGCGCATTCTATATTAAGTAATTTTTCTAAAATTGAATTATTAAATTCTTTAAATGAGAGTCTAAAAAAAACAAATCAATATTTAACAGAATCTACGCATATCATTGTTACTATAGGTACAGCTTGGATGTATCGGTTTATTGAAACGGATACAATTGTTGCAAATTGCCATAAAGTACCTCAAAAAAAGTTTGCAAAAGAGCTAATGACTGTTAATGAAATTTCAGAATCACTTCAAGCTATTGTGAGCTTAATTAAAAGTGTGAATCAGAAAGTGTCAGTTGTTTTTACCGTGTCTCCAATACGTCATCTTAAAGATGGCTTTGTGGAGAATACTCAAAGTAAATCACATCTCATATCTGCGATTCATCAAATTGTTGAGCCAAGAAATCAGTTGTATTATTTTCCTTCTTATGAAATTATGATGGATGAGTTAAGAGATTATCGTTTTTATGAAGATGATTTGATTCATCCAAGTAACCTAGCTATAAATTATATTTGGGAAAAATTTCAACAGATTTGGATAGCTGAAAAAGATTCAGCTACAATGATTGAGATAGACACAATTCAGAAAGGCTTATTGCATAAACCTTTTAATCCGAATTCTGAAACACACCAACAATTTCTTCAGAATTTAGAAGAAAAGAAATCTCAACTTCTTATAAAATTTCCGCATTTCCAATTTTAAAATATACGTAATTTATCGTATTGTTTGAATATTCATTTTTATTCATTTTTGTGTTATTAATAATTTTAAACAAATCAACAATGAAAAGATTCAAACAAATTATGCTATTACTAATGACAGTTTCATTAGTTACATTAACAGGATGTTCAAGTGATGACGATACAGTTGTAATTCCTCCTGGAGGAGGAGCTGAGTTTTTAACTGCTAGAATTGATGGAGCAGATTTTACTGCAGCACAAAGTCCAGCAGTTATAGTTGGAGCAACATCTACAAATGGTATTTTAACAGTACAAGGTGGTAAAAATGACGGAAGTACTATCAACTTTGCAATAATGGGTTATACAGGAGTTGGTATTTATACTTCAGGTGATAATTTATCAAACACAAATTTTATTCAATACTTAGAGATCACACCTGCAGTTGCAACTTGGGCAAGTAGTGGAGTAACTTCAATAGTTGGTGGACTAACACCTGGGTCGATTGAAATCACATCGGATGATGGGACTACAGTAGAAGGCACTTTTTCTTTTGAAGGTTATAATGCTGGAGATATGACTTTAAAAGTAATAACTGAAGGAGCTTTTAAAGCGAACTTAGAATAGATTGTTTATTAATTTAAGATGACGAACTGTTTGAAATGAATTCGCCTTAATCTCAATAAGAAAAATCTTGTTGTTGAGATTTGTTGATTGAGCGCAATGAAAAGATTTTATTGCGCTTCATCTTTTTTAGCTGTCATTTTATCGAAAACTTATTATAATTTATATAAAAATATGTAAATTTAATATGCTATTAATCATATTCTATTAAAAAGACATCAATTGTTTATATCGTTTTATAATGATTAACATTTGATGTTTTTTTATGCGTTAAATTGAGCGTTTTCAAACTATTATTAATTCAATTATTAGGTGGTCTTTAAAAACAGGTTTTTAATTTTACTATTTATTAGTATTTTAAACTTAAATTTTGCTCAAAAAGCATCCTATATAGATAGTTTATCTAAATCTATCGCTTCGCTTTCTAAAAAAAAACAAGTAATATCTATTATTGGTATTCCATATGATAAAGCAGTTGGTGATATTAATGCATTTGAATTGCTTTCAGATAAAGCCATATTATTTTCTAAAGAATTAAATGATAGTCTAATGCTTGCTAATGCAATAGAACAAAAAGTTTTAGCATTACACTTTACGTCTAAGAATGAAGAGGCGCTTCAATTATCATTAGTGGCAATACGAATTTATGAAAACCTAGGTTTACAAATGAAAGCTGGAAAGGTGTATAGTGATCTAGGATGGAAACTAAAGCATAGAGATTTTGATAAAGCTTTTAGTTATATGCAAAAAGGAATCAAAATTAGAGTAGAGAGTAATGATGTTACCAATGATTTATATGGAGCTTATGATAATTTTGGTGTATTGCATGGAATGAAAAAACAATGGGATAGCGCCTTATACTATCATAAAAAATCTTTAATATTTAGAAAGAGCGTACATGATAGCATTGGTATTCCTTTTGGTTATGCTCATGTTGCAAATG
>Ga0209013_10002794_pt1 | contig 15749 bp, 16 predicted proteins | sample Cruoilmetagenom2_FD_187291 | JGI IMG/M metagenome (GOLD analysis project Ga0209013, IMG submission 187291) | Oil polluted marine microbial communities from Coal Oil Point, Santa Barbara, California, USA - Sample 2 (SPAdes) (version 2) | ecosystem: Environmental > Aquatic > Marine > Oil seeps ... | reverse complement strand
TCAGCCCAGGATCTCCACCATGAACCGCTCGTCGGCGGCGGCGACCTCGCCCATGCCCACGGCAACATCACCGGCAAACAGCCTCGACATCATGGCGATGTTCATCGTCGCCAACCACACCGAGCCGTCCTCGAGCTCGTAGACGGCCCACGAGCAGGGCATGATGGCGGCGATCTTCGGCGTGTCCGACAGCACCCGGTTGGCCACGCCCGGATTGCAGACGAAGAAGAGCCGGATGCGGCTCATGCCCTCAGGCGCCTGCCCCTTTTCGGCGAGCTTGGCGTGCATGTCGAAGCTCGGCATCGGAAAGCTCCAGCCGTCCCCCGCCGGAACCACCCGCTCGATCGCGGCGCAGGTTTCCTCGAAAGAACGATTGCTGGGGTGAGGCACGATCATCTTCGAGCGCATGAGCGCGACGACAATGAGGGCGGTCATCACCACCCCGACGATCACTCCGACGATCAGCGCTACGGGTATGGGCATCCGGGTCTACTCCTTCAACATCTCCAACGGGCATTATTTACGAGTCCGCATGGCTCACCGGGCTTCACAGCGAGTGCGGCGGGTTGATGGGTCAAATCACTCCGAGCTTCTTGCCGACCTTCTCGAACGCCGCGACCGCGCGATCAAGGTGCTCGCGCTCGTGGGCGGCCGAGATTTGAACCCGGATCCGCGCCTCGCCCCTCGGCACCACCGGGAAGGAAAACCCGATGACGTAGATTCCCTCGTCGAGCATCGAGTCGGCGACGTCGTTGGCAAGCTTGGCGTCGTACAGCATCACCGGCACGATCGCCGTCTCTCCCTCGACCAGGTCGTAACCGACCTTTGACAGCTTGTCGCGGAAGTAGCGGGTGTTGTCCATCAGCTTGTCGCGCAGGGCCGTGGTTTTCGACAGCATTTCGAAGACCGCGATGCCGGCCGCCGCCAAGGCCGGCGTCAGGGTATTGGAAAAGAGATATGGCCGCGAGCGCTGGCGCAGGAGATCGATGATCTCCTTCCGGCCCGTGGTGTAGCCGCCGGAGGCGCCGCCGAGGGCCTTGCCGAGGGTCGAGGTGATGATATCCACCCGGCCCTGGACGCCGCAGTGCTCCGGGGTGCCGCGCCCGGTGGCGCCGATGTAGCCGGTGGCATGGGAATCGTCGACCATCACCATCGCGTTGTAGCGCTCCGCCAGGTCGCAGATCGCATCCAGCTTGACCAAGTAGCCGTCCATCGAGAACACGCCGTCGCTGGCAATCAACCGCCGACGATGGTCCTGCGTCTTCTCGAGAATCTTTTCGAGCTCGCCCATGTCCGAGTTCGCATAACGGAAGCGCTCAGCCTTGCACAGCCGCACGCCGTCAATGATCGAAGCGTGGTTGAGCTGGTCGGAGATGACCGCGTCCTCGGCGCCGAGGATGGTCTCGAAGAGACCGGCATTGGCGTCGAAGCATGACGAGTAGAGGATGGTGTCGTCGGTTCCGTTGAAGCGGCTGATGGTGGCCTCGAGCTCCTTGTGGAGATCCTGGGTGCCGCAGATGAATCGCACCGAGGCCATGCCAAAACCGCGCTCGTCGAGAGCCCGCTTGGCGCAGGCGATGATCTCCGGATTGTCGGCGAGACCGAGGTAGTTATTGGCGCAGAAGTTGATCACCTCGCCCCGCGGCACCTCGATGGCCGCGCTTTGGGGTGAGGAAATGATGCGCTCCTCTTTGTAGGTTCCCGCATCACGGATCCCGTCAAGCTCATCGCGGTACCCCTTGCGGAAGTTGTCGAACATCGGCTCCACCTCCCTGGAATGCGGTACGTTCAAGCAGCGCCGGAGTGATCAGTGGAAGCTGGCCACCGCTTCGCCCTCATCGTCGAAGACTTCGAGCAGCGGCAGCAGCTGGGTCAGCTTCAGGGTTCGTTCGACCTGGGGCGCCGGACGGAGCAGCTTGACCAAGGCGCCGAAGCGTCCAGCCAGCTTCCATCCGGAGACCACCTCGCCAATGCCCGAGCTGTCGATAATGCTGACCTTCTGCAGGTTGAGCAGAATCTTCTTCCAATCCTCCGCGACCAGTTCGTTCATCACGTCACGAAGGAGCTCGTCGCCGACCCCCATCACGAGCCGACCCTCGAGATCGACGATGATGATGTCATCCACGTGCCGTACATCGACTTTCATGGCGGCCATGATAGCACCGGTTCAGAGTTCAAGGTACAGGGCGCAGGGCGCAGGGTTCACATGGTTCACCCTGCGCCCTGTACCTTGAACCCTGAACCCTGAACCCTTTGCCCTGGACCCGCGTGCGAGTACCTGTTCTACCTGGAGATCGTCGGATTGAGGCCGGACTCGTCGGCCCGTCGAACCTGGTTCCGCCCGCCCTCCTTCGCCCTGTACAGCGCCGTGTCGGCCGCCCGCATGAGCTCGACCTGCTCGGCCGCGTCATCCGGGAAACACGCGACTCCACCACTGATGGTGACGCGTCCCAGCGGCTGGGTCTCGCCGCCTTCGAACGGGTACTCCTCGATTCGCTTGCGAATCGTCCTGGCCACGGTCATCGCCTGGGCGCCGTTCCGATTCGGAATCACGAGCAGGAACTCTTCGCCGCCGAAGCGCCCGAACACATCATCAGCGCGAACCGTCTCCTTGACCAGTTGCGAAAGCTGCGTGAGCAATCGGTCACCGGCGAGATGGCCGTTGGTGTCGTTGTAAATCTTGAAGTTGTCGAGATCGAACATGAAAATCGCAACCTTGCCACCCGCCTTGCGAGCCTCATGGAGGGCCAGACCGAGGCGGCTCAATAGCGCTCCCTTGTTGAAGATCCTGGTCAGCTTGTCGACCTCCGCCTCAACCTCTTTGTTTCGATACGCCTGGACATTCTTCCACGTCAAGGCACCGACGCGCGCGATCATCTCGAGCACGTCGCGTTCACTGTCATGGTGACGATCGGGACGGCAGATGGCCAACACCCCGAGCGTTTCTCCTCCGGCCACCATGGGCGCGACGATATCGTACTTGGGCTCGGTCGTGACCCGGGAACGCTCGTAGCTGGCGACCTGGTCCTCTTCAAAATCTTTCCGGACCATCACCTGCTGCCGCTCGGCTACCATCCCGGCCTGTCCTTCACCGAACCGAAACTCCATGCCCTTTTTCAGGGCGCCCCTGATCGAATGGAGGGCAGCCACCGACAGCCGCGAGACCTCTTTGGAATTGCTGCCGGGCGAATCGCGCCGGACCAGCACCGCCGCCACCTCGGGCCCGTAAATTTCGACCATCGCTGTGAGCAGAGCTTGCGGAATCATCCGAACTTGCCGTTCGGCGTGCATCTCTGCGAGCAAGCGCGCAAAGACGCGGTAAAAGGCGACCAGAAAGCGGAGATCGTATTCGATCCGCCGGAACTTCCGCTCCGACGCCTCTTTGACCTCCCGCGCCTCGATCTCCGCTCCTTGCCGGGCCGCAGAGTTCCGGCGCAGCGCCACAAACAGGATCACGACAAGGAGAAGCAATGCCGGCGCCAAGAAGGTCGCCAAAATGGCGAGCAGTGGCCATTGCATGAGGTCTGCCAAACCATCTCCTTTCGTATATTCCCTACCAAAATCACCGCAGCGCAGATTGGCAAGCACTCTCCTAATAATTGTACATCGAAACGAATCTCGCTCCTGCGGCACGCAATACGGCGGCTATTCGCGCGTTGCTGCCGTCGGTGGAATGCGCACAAGCAGGGTTCGGGTCTTAGCGGGTGGCGGCGTAGGATCGTCGATGATTCCGGTGACCGCGTTGTCGGACACCAACCACAGCGCACCGTCCCCCGTAACCGCAATGCCTTCGACGTTGTTACTCCAACCTTCCTTGGCGAGGGCGCGCAGGAACTCCGTCAGGTCGAGCACCACCAGAGCGGCGCCAGTCGCAAGGTCGACGGTCACGACCTCGTACCGCTCTCCCGGATACTGGGTCTTCAGCGCGATCATCCGCTCGCCCCACCAGGCAAGCCCGGTCAACCTCCAGGTGCAATCCGGAAGTGCGACATTCAGGGGGTCGCGGTCGGCCGTCAAGCGCCCCCCGTGCCGGCGGAGACGGTAGATCCGTGAAACACAGCTCCCGACATCGGTCTCGCTGCGCTCCAGAAGCAGAAACACGGCGCCGCCGTCACGGTCGACCTCGATGCCCTCGAAGCCGATCTTGTCACCTTCGACGTCAACTCCATCCAAGGGAAGCTCCCGGGCGACCAGAGGCTCACTTTCGAGGTCCATTGCCGACCAGTCATCATCGCCGATGGTCACCTGGTATACCGTCGCATGAGCCTCATCGCACAGGAGCACGCCGTCATCGATCACCGCAACTGCTTCGAGTTCCGCATGCCTCGGCACCTCGAGCCGTCGGACCCGCGCCCCCGCGTCGCCCTCCAGATCGAAGAGCAGGAGACGGGCGTATTTCTCCGACGCCACGTACAACTCATGCTCCGACACCGCCAAACCCGACGCCTCGAGCGCAAAACCCTGCCCGAAGGACGGATCGTCCGGCTGCCACCGGATCACCTCGGCCCGCGCCACGTCCCATGGCGGCCCTTGGTTTTCCGGGACTGCCGCAGACCGGCAGCCTTGTCCGGCGATCACGGCCGCCAGACAGACCATGTGGGATGCCCACCGTACGATGAGGCGATGCACCGGCATCGTCATGTCGGGGTTTTCCCGGCGTTTTGATGTTCCGGGAACAACGCCGATAGGCCGTCGATCGAGGCGCTGCAAACACCGCGCTCGGTCACCAGTCCGGTGACCAATCGCGACGGGGTGACGTCAAAGGCGAAGTTCCCGGCCGGGCAGCCCGGCGGGGCGATTTCGACGGTCATCAGTGACCCGTCGTTGGTCCGGCCACGGACCAGCGTCAGCTCCTCCGGCGGCCGCTCTTCGATCGGGATCTCGGCGATGCCGTCGCTGATCTCCCAATCGATGGTCGTGGACGGCAGCGCGACGTAGAAGGGCACATCGTTGTCGAAGGCCGCGAGGGCCTTGAGATAGGTGCCGATCTTGTTCGCCACATCGCCGTGAGCGGTCGTGCGGTCGGTTCCCACAAGGCAGATGTCGACTTTACCGTGCTGCATGAGGTGGCCGCCGGCATTGTCGGCGATCAGGGTGTGGGGAACCCCGTGGGCCGCCAGCTCGAAGGCCGTCAGCGCTGCCCCCTGGTTGCGGGGGCGGGTCTCGTCCACCCACACATGCACCTCCATCCCCGCGTCATGGGCCATGTAGATCGGTGCCAGGGCCGTGCCCCAATCGACGGTCGCCAGCCAACCCGCGTTGCAGTGGGTCAACACGTTGACCGGGCTCGTCCTGCCGCCCTCCGCCAACCCCTCGACGAGCGCGAGACCGTGCTCACCGATTCGCCGGCAGAGCTCGACATCATCGTCACAGATTTTGGCCGCCACGGCCCAGGCCGCATCCGCACGCTCGGACGGCGGCAGCCCGCGGACCGCTGCTTCCATCACGCGCAGCGCCCACAAAAGATTGACCGCCGTCGGCCGGGTGGCGGCCAGCGTTGTCACCGCCTCGCGCAACCCGTCGTCGGAGGGATCCGCACGCAGCGCGAGTGCCAATCCATAGGCGGCGGTGGCGCCGATAAGCGGCGCCCCCCGCACGCGCATGGAGCGAATCGCTTCCGCTGTGGCCTCCAGAGTCTCCAACATACGAGTCTCGAAGACGTGTGGCAGAAGCGTCTGGTCGATCACCTCAACCGCCAGCCCGTCGTCTGACGGCCATATCGTCCGATACCACCTGTCACCGATTCTCATAACAGGCAATATAGCCGTTCTTCCCGTACCCGTCTCCGTTCCCTGACGCCCGCCGACCCTCCACAGCACCGCCACGCCGACTGGGCCGTCCGGCACAGGGAACCTGGATGTTCTCGCGATGCAGAACGCTTCCAGCACCGTCGACACACCACAAGCAACCACGAAGGCCATCTATCACTCCTACCTCTCGGAAAGTCGCGGCGGATTATTGGCGGCCACCGGCCGCCAATAACCCGGCGTGGCTTTCCGAGGGCGGGATGACGGAAACCGAGAACCGTGTCTTGGCGTATACTGCACGCGCGCGCAAATGAGAAAACCGCGCACAATTACTAAGGAGGGCATATGTCGCGAAGAGTAACAATATTGACCTTGAGCGTTCTCCTGGGTCTTGCCGGCGCCTGTGCAAAACAGGAACCGGCAATGAGTCCGGAGAAGGAGACCTTTGCAGCTCTCAGGACCGCCTGGGGCGACGCCGAGACTGCACAGGCGAAGACCGAGCTGGCGGAGGACTATCTGACCCGGTTCCCGGACACGGAGCACAGCGCCTCGATGGCCGGCGCCATCGTGTACTACCGCGGCAACGAAATGGAGGACCCCGAAGGGGCCTACGAGATCGTGTCCGCCGCCCTGGAACAGATCAACGACCCCGAGCAGCGCTTTGGGGTGAGCATGGAGTTGCTGGATCTTTCAGACCGGGTGGACGTCCCCCTGGACATAGCCGAGGTGGCCATCGATCTCGGCGCCGTCCGTCCCCTGACCTACAACGAGGACCTTTCCGTGGTCGAGACCGCGACCGAACTCGAGGAATGGACGGTGGCGGACGAGCATGCTCTCGGCGCCCTCGAGCTCACCACTTCTGAGAACTACCTGGCCGACTATCCCGATCGTGAGTTCACCGATGAGGAGATTGCCTCGCGCGTCGGGCGTCGCAAAGCGCTGGCGCTGACCTACGATGGGTGGGCGCTTTACAACCTGGGCAACCCCGAGCTGGCCTTTGAACGATTTGAAGCCGCCGACGAAGCCAAGAGCATGACTTATTTGGGCGTGCCCAACACCCCCCTGTACGAATTCTGGGGGCGGGCCGCTCTCGGCAAGGGTCAGTACGACAGGGCCATCGAGCTTCTCGGTGCGGAGACCCTTTTTGGAGAGGACGGTTCGAGCGCCGAACCTTACCTTCGGGAAGCCTATGCAGCCAAGAACGGCAGCGAGGAAGGATTCGACGAGTTTCTGTGGGCCACTCGATCCGAGCTTGCGACGCAGGTCGACGACTTCGAGCTTGCCAACTACGAGGGCCAATCGGTGAGCCTCTCGGATGTCGGCAATGGCAAGGTGACGCTGTTGGCCTTCTGGTTCCCCACCTGAGGCAGCTGCCGCGTGGAGTTGCCACGCCTGCAACCGTTATATGAGAAGTACCAGGACCAGGGATTCGAGGTCGTCGCCGTCGATGGCAAGCGCGACACCGAGCGCGCACAGAAGTTCATCGAGCAGAAGGGCCTCACCTACACTATGCTCGAAAATGGCGAAGGAGACGCGGAGGTCGTCGGCAACCTCTTCAAGGTGCGCGGCTACCCATCGTCGTTCCTGATCGGTCGCGACGGCAAGGTGATGTTCTTCCACTTCGGTTTCGAGGCGGGAGACGAGGTCCATCTCGAGGAGGAGATCCAAAGTCTGCTGTAACAGATTTCGGATTTCGGATTTCGAATTTCGAATTTTCCCCCGACCACCCCGGGCGGGGTTTTTCTATGACCCCGGCTGCGCAACCTTCCAACCACCTCATGGTTATCGCGATCGCTATCGGTATCGGGATCGCTATCGCCACCGCAATAGGCACCAAGAGGATCACGTTTCGACACCGATACCGATGCCGATACCGATCGCGATCGACCTCGTCAGACTCCTTGTGTGCCGGCAAATCCGAGAGATAATCAACCCATGGTCCGCATCAATGACGACCTTGCGATCAACGATGGTGAGCTTCGCTTCGAGTTTTCGCGCAGCTCGGGTCCCGGAGGTCAGAACGTCAACAAGGTCGAAACCAAGGTGCGCCTGCTATTCGACGTGCGCAGCTCCAGCTCGCTGACCGCCGATAAACGGCACCGGATCGAGGAGCGCCTGGCCACCCGGATCACGAAGGATCACGTGTTGCACGTGACCTCGCAGCGCCACCGCACCCGCGAGGCCAACCGGCGGGCCACAATTGAACGCTTCGTTGAGTTGTTGAACGAGGCGCTCGCGGAGAGGGAACCGCGAGTCCCCCGCAAGGTGCCGAAAGCGCAACGCCAGCGACGCCTCGAGTCCAAACGCCGCCGGGCGCGAAAGAAGGCGATGCGTGCGCGACCGGAAGACGAGGAGTGAATTCGGAATCCGGAATGCCGGCCCTCACCCCCGGAGTAGTTTTGAGTTCTTAGTTTTGAGTTTTGAGTTGCCGCCCACCCGTTTCACCACCAAGACACCAAGGGGTCTCGAACGGGCAACAGTCGCTATCGCCATCGAAAAAAAACGATGCCCATTCGAGGATTAGCCCGTTCTTCTCACCGGGTTTCGTAGCGAGGGCGGCGAAGGGTAGTCAGATGTTGGGTGTTTCGCGGATTGCGCGACGCAGGCGTAGTGACACTACGTAGCGTCGGCCGCGTCGCACCGCCACCAGCGCGTGGCTCATGGCTACCTCCTTCGGATGACGCCTGAGCTCACTCCGCTGCTGACGGCGGGATGAGGAGCACAATTTGCGAAAAGCACGACAGATGGCTGCCATTTGCCGCCCGCAGTAGACACCCAGTGAGAAGACCGGGTTAGATACCGATGGAGAGATCGGGCCCGGACGGCGGGTGGGCACGGGGGCGGGGAGAGGGCTTACTCCAGGCCCAGATCGGCGAAAGTGGAGGAGCCGCCGCGGAAACCGATGGAGATGCGCTCGTGGTCGGCAACCACGGGCAGGCGGTGCTCCCAGCTCAGCCCGCGCAGACGCTCCATCTCGTCGGGCTGGCGGCTGAGGTTGATCTCGCGGTAGACGACCCCCCGCCGGTCGAAATCCGCACACAGAGCCGCACAGTGAGGACACCCCTCGGCAGTGAAGACAACGATGGTGTCGAGTGCGACCATCTCACCAACCCACCCATCGCAAATTAGGAATTAGAAATGAGGAATTCGGAATGGCAGCCCCCCAACTGTTCCGTTCATGGAGGGATGGGCGGCAAATCCGAAATCCGAAATCTCAACCCTCTGACTCCGAATCCTCGCCGATGCCCTCCAACAGGTCCACCCTCCCCGGATCCATTTCGATGAGCACCTTCGGGTCGTCGCGCCATCGCGGGTGCACCTTGACCCGCAGCCCGAGATAGATTTTGGCTCCGAAGATCCGCTCGAGTTCTTCGCGAGCTTCCTGGCCGATCGCTCTGATCATGCTTCCACCCTTACCGATGACGATGCCCTTCTGGCTCTTGCGCTCGACGTAGATCACGGCTTCGAGGTGGAGGAGGTTGGCACTCTCGTCGAAGAGGTCGACCACGACCCCGGTCGTGTACGGGAGCTCGTTTCGGGTCTTGAGGAGGAGCTTTTCGCGCACGACTTCGGCGACGAAGAAACGCTCGGTCTGGGTCGATACGAGATCGACCGGATACAGCGGTGGCCCCTCCGGCAGGAGCCCGAATACCTCGTTGGCGAGCTCCCCGAGGCCATCTCCCTCGAGCGCGGAGATCGGAACCACCGGCGTTTCCGGTCGCCGTCCGTGGTAACGCTCCATCAGGGGCAACAGATCCTGCTTCGCACGCGCGAGGTCGATCTTCGTGAGAACCCCGACCACCGGCGGCCGTACCGGCTCGAGCAGATCGAAGAGGTACTCCTCGCCACGTCCCCAGGAGATCGACGTGTCCACCAGATGGAGGATGACATCGACCTCCTCCAGCGCCGAGCGCACCTCCTGCATCATGCGCGTGTTCATTCGGTGGAGAGGTTTGTGGACCCCGGGCAGATCGAAGAAGACCGCCTGCCCGCGCTCCTCGGTGAGAATCCCGATGATGCGGTTTCGGGTGGTCTGAGGCTTGTCGGAAACGATGGCCACCTTGTCGCCAATCAGCGCGTTGAGCAACGTGCTCTTGCCGGCATTCGGGCGCCCCACCAATGCCACATAACCGCTTCGTGGATCAACATTCACCACCTGGACATCCTTCCGCTCCTCAACCATCGGGATAATTCTCAATTCTCAATTCTTAATTCTTAATTTCCACCCGCTCGCCCAGTTCTGGGGGTTGGGTGTGCGGCATTGAGAATTGAGAATTGAGAACTGAGAATTGAGAATTCACCCTCCCGTTTCCGAATCATCGATGCGTCGAACCGAGACGCTCACGATCCGCCGCTCGTCCATCTCATCGACCGTGAAATGGAGACCGTGTGCTTCGTCCACGACCTCAGTCCCGGCGACCGGCACCGTGCCATGGCGGGCGAAGACCAGCCCGCCGACGGTGTCCATGTCGTCCTCACCCGTTTCGATACCAAGAACCTCCTCGAGCACCTCGAGAGGCGCACGGCCCTGCAGCCTATAAACCCCCGGACTCAACTCCTGACAATCTGGGGGTTCGCTGGGATCGAGCTCGTCCTGAATCTCACCCACGATCTCTTCGAGGATGTCCTCAAGGGTCACCAGCCCCGATGTGCCTCCATACTCGTCAACAACAATGGCCATCTGCTGGTGCTGTTGTTGAAAATCGCGCAACAGCTCACCCAACTCCTTGCTCTCCGGAACCACCAGGCACTCGCGCGAAAGCTCCGCCACGCTTGGCTCCGCGCGTCGGAGACCGTGCTTGACGAGGTTTTTTACGTGCACGACGCCGGTAATCCGATCGATGGTCTCGTGATAGACGGGAATCCGACTCTTGTGGGTCTTGGCGAAGATCTCGAGCAGCTCCCGGTAGCTCCCGGTATCCGCCACCGCCACCATTTCCGTGCGCGGGGTCATCACTTCGCGCACCACGGTGTCAAAGAAATCCACCAGCGACTCCACGATCTCGCCCTCGTCACCCTCAAAAATCCCGGCAGCTTCCCCAGCTTCGAGATAGGCTTGGATCTCCGCCTCGCTCGCCTCCTCCTCGTCGTCCTCGGCAGCCGCCGGCGGCAGCTCCGGTTGCGCATGCACCATGGCGCCCACCAGGGGTGCGGCAAGAGGTCGGACCAACCCCAAGAGCACGGTCACCGCGTCTTCCGACAACGGGCGAACCATTGTCCTCGCAACCACTACTAGGAGCAGCGGCAGAATCACAGCGGCAGCGAACGCAGTCCAACTTCCAATACCGGGAAACCAAGAAACCAAGAACCATAGCAGGCCCAAACATCCGAGCTGAAACCATCGCAACACATCGATGAGCCGTGAGACGTGGACGGTGGTGTCGCTATTGAACAGCTCCGGGTGTTCCTCGAGGATTCCCTGAAACCGCACATTGCCGAGCTGAGACAAAGATCGGAGCAGCAGCTCGATCACCACAAAGAGCGCCGCCACCGCGACCCCCGCAAAACCGAGGGTCACCGGATGGGCCAACCAGGCTGCGATTTCCGAGCTCATGGCAACAACTCCTGGCGCAGCCGCAACTCGAGGTCATCCATCTCTCCGTGATCTCTCTCATGATCATAACCCACGAGGTGCAGAACCCCGTGCAGGGCGAGTTCTGACAGCTCACGAAGCTCATCATGCCCAAGCTCTTCGGCTTGACGGCGGGCGGCATCGAGCGAAATCACGACCTCTCCCTGGAGAATCCTTCCCGATGGCAACAGATCACCGTCCGAAAACGACAGCACGTCGGTCGGCACGTCCCGGCCCAGATAGATGTCATTCAAGCGCCGCAATCTCCCATCCCCGGCGATCAGCACATGGACCTCCGAGTCTTCCAAACCGAGAGATCTCAAACATCCGCTGATCACTCGCCGCAACGCCTCAGCCGCCGGTTTGGACGGCCTTCTCTCCCACCTGATGTGAACCCGAATCACGAACTTCTCGCCTCCTGTTGAAATCGAAGCCGGGGTAGTCGATCCGATGATGGTACATGTTGGTGAGCACCCACAGGAAGGCCGACGCCACCTTGTCGAGCTCCGAAAACGTCAGGTCGCAGTTGTCGAGCTGGTCATCCTCGATCGCGTTCGAAAAGATCTTGCTGATCATGGCCTGCACTTTGGCCGGCGTCGGGTTGTCCAGAGTGCGGGCGGCCGCTTCGACCGCATCGGCAAGAAGGAGTACGCCCTGCTCCTTGGTATGCGGCCTGGGGCCCGAATATCGATAGTCGCTCTCGCGGACCTCGGATTTCCCGTCACCGTTCCGCTCCTGGGCCTTGTTGAAGAAGTACCGGATCAGCTTGGTCCCGTGATGAGTTGCAATCGCCTGGCGGATGGGGAGCGGCAAATTCGCCTCGCGAGCGAGCTCCAGACCTTCCTTGACGTGGCTCTGAATCACCAGGGCAGACATCGACGGGAGGAGGGCGTCGTGCGGATTGCCGCTGCGCTGATTTTCCACGAAGTAACCTGGTTTCACCAGTTTGCCGACGTCATGATAGTACGCGCACACACGAAGGAGCAAGGCGTTCGCACCGACTGCATCCGCGCCGGCCTCGACGAGATTACTGACCGAAAGCGAATGTTGGTAGGTCCCCGGCGCCTCGAGAGACAACCGCTTGAGGAGCGGCAAATTCTGATTTGAAAGCTCCAACAACCGGGTATCGGTGGTGATGCCGAATGCGCTCTCGAGCGCCGGTAGGAGAAATGAAACGACGCCAACGGAAATCGGTCCGCCGACGAATGCGAAGATCGCAGACAATCCCACAGTTCCTGGCGGATCCGGCAATCCCCGGTAGAGTTCGAGGATGAGGAGAACCGCCACGTTCGCCGCTCCCACGAAAATACCGACCCGGCTCAAGGAGATCCTGTCTTTCGACCGTTCGGCGGCCAGCGTGCCCACAACACCCGAGGCGAGAGCATAGACCGCCACCGAAAAATCACCGCCGAGCAGTACACCCGCCATTCCCGCGCCGCACACCGCGAACAGGAGTGCAGGCTGCATTCCCAACAGCACCAGCACCGTGACCGGTCCCGCTGCAAAGGGCAACGCCCAGAAATACGCTTCGGCCGTCGACATCGCCTGCCCCTGGGAGTTAAAGGCGATGGCGTTGGCTATGAACCATCCGAGACGATCCGAAACCGCAAATAGAAGCACCAATATATAGACCATCGACAGACGGGGCTTCACACCCAGGGGCCCGCCGAACCGCCGTAGCGCCGGCCACCAACCGGCCAACATCAAGGCTACGAGCAGCGCAATCCCCGCAACTCGTGCCGTCGTCGCGACATCGCGACGCTGCTGACGAAATACCCGCAGGGTGTCGGCGACTTCGTCTGTGACGGTGTCCCCGCGGCGGATCAGAACCTGACCCCGGCGAAGGTCACGGGAGCGCGGGACCACGCCTGCCGCCGCTACCCGCTGGCGCTGCGCCGTCTCGCCGCGATTGAAAACCAGGTTGGGCCCGAGATTCGCTTCCAGAAAATCGACGACCGGTGCAATCCACCGGCGCGCCACGGCCGGTTGCTCGAGCAAACGCGCCTGGAGAACCTGTTCGAGGCCGGACCGCAGGTCAATGGTCTCGGAGAGCTCATCCAATTGCACAACCCGCTCTTCCCCAACCGAGAGATTTCTCAGCGCAATACCATTCTCACCGCGATTTTCCAGACCTCGGCGATCATCCACGATCCGGTCCCGGAACACCTTGTTGACAACCTCAATCAGCGCCTCCTCGAGTCTCTCCGAACAGGAGGCCGAATCGAGGATTTTCATCAATGATTCGGTTGCGCGCAAGTCGGTGATTGCCGCCAAATCAGACGCCTTGTCGCCGGTCGCCCCCATCCGATCACGGCAGCCGGCAAACAGGATGCGGAGCTCGTCCTCGAGCTCGATCCGAAGGCGGGTTTCGAGATCGTACACCGGAATCACCGATGCGCGGGCTTCCTGACGAGCGGTCTCGGTCGCGGCCTCGTCGGGCAACGTGGCGTCGTAAGGAATCACTAGGTCGAAGCTGGCAACATCCCCCGGCTGCCAATCAGGCGGTCCGGCGCCGATTCTCGGCAGCATCAACCACGTACAGCCAATCACCGCCACGGCTGCCCAAAGGACGGGCAGCTCGAGCAACGTTCCCCACCAACCCGCACGATCCTCGAGACCGCGCTGGATGCGGGTGACCGACGCCTTCTCGGCCGGCTGTTTTCCTTTGCCCTTCATGATCGTTTCTCATCCTCAGCGCGCGCGCCGGCCTCCCACCGCGAGTACCGGTCAACGACCTTCTGAACCAGAGGATGGCGAACCACATCACGATGGCTGAATTTGATGAACGAGAACCCCTCGGCCCCCTCAAACACCTTCAGCGCCTCGACCAGACCCGATGTCTTTGCAAACGGCAGGTCAATCTGGGTGATGTCGCCGGTGATCACGGTCTTCGAGTGGAAGCCCATCCTGGTCAAGAACATCTTCATCTGCTCGTGGGTGGTATTTTGAGCCTCATCGAGAATGATGAATGCATCGTTCAGCGTGCGCCCCCGCATGAAGGCCAGCGGTGCGATTTCGATCACCTGCCGTTCCAACAGCTTCGACACCTTGTCGTATCCGAGGATGTCGTACAGGGCGTCGTATACGGGGCGCAGGTAGGGGTTGATCTTCTCGACCAGGTCGCCGGGCAGGAAGCCAAGCCGTTCTCCCGCCTCCACCGCCGGTCGCACGAGCACTATTCTCCGCACCTGCTTGTCCATCAGCGCAGCCGCCGCGAGGGCTACCGCGAGGTAGGTCTTCCCCGTCCCCGCCGGACCGGTGACAAAGACATAGTCGTGCGAGTAGACCGATTGGATGAACAGCCGTTGGTTGAGGTTCCGTGGCATCACGTAGCGTTTCAGCGATCCAGGAATCGAAGCGTCGAGAAAGAACTCGACGAGATCGATCCCGGGGTCTTCCTCGAGCACCCTCACGGCGGTACGGTACTCATCTTTTGTAATCACAGTGCCTGAAGTCAGCATGCGATCAAATGACGTCAGTAAACGGCCGGCGATGTGCTCCGCCTCCTCATCCCCGTTCAACTGCACCTCCGGACCCCGCGCACTGACCGAGATGCCGAGACGTTCCTCGAGGTAGCGCAGGAATTCGTCCCGCGTCCCGAAGAGCTGCTCGATGTTGGTTTCGCTGATCGTCAGACGTTGCATTCAGTAAGCCCCGCTACAAAGAAAGGATTGTACCAAGTAGGCCCCGAAATCATCGATTCGACGTGGTTATTCGTCATGAAATTCCGCGGCGGGATGCCACTCGGTTTCCGAAGTCCGTGAGCGCATGTTGAGGAATCGAGCGAGCGTGAACAGTGCGTCCGACAACCTGTTGAGGTATCGCAGCACGCCTTCGGACCCCTCGACCTCACCCGCGAACAGGGTGACGGTGCGACGTTCCGCTCGCCGGCACACCGCCCGTACACCGTGCGCGAGAGACGCGCCTCGGCAACCGCCGGGCAGAATAAAGGCCCGCAATTCGGCAAGCTCTGAATCCATGGAGTCGATCCATTTCTCGAGCCGTCCGACTTCCCAGGATTCCGGTGCGTGCTCCATCTTTCCTTCGGGGTCGGCAAGGAACGCCCCCACCGCGAAAAGGGACCGCTGCACATCGACCAGGTGTTGCGCCACCTCGTCCGGGACCGATTCAGATCGCAGGAGCCCCACCATCGACGACAGCTCGTCGATCGTGCCGTAGGCCTCGATCCGATGGTTGTCCTTTTCCACCCGCCCACCTGACAACAGCGACGTTTCACCATCGTCGCCCGTTCGCGTGTAGACCTTCATGGGACCATGGTAGACCACATCCTGTAATGATTTCGAATTTCGAATTTCGAATTTCGAATTCTCTAGCCTGTTCCCATCCGGAAACCCCGGTGGGGACAGCGCCGTTCTCGATGCGGAAACGAGCGATTTTTCTGCAAGGTCAAGGAAGGCAAGGATTTGCGC
>Ga0209013_10002793_pt1 | contig 15750 bp, 12 predicted proteins | sample Cruoilmetagenom2_FD_187291 | JGI IMG/M metagenome (GOLD analysis project Ga0209013, IMG submission 187291) | Oil polluted marine microbial communities from Coal Oil Point, Santa Barbara, California, USA - Sample 2 (SPAdes) (version 2) | ecosystem: Environmental > Aquatic > Marine > Oil seeps ... | reverse complement strand
CAGTCAACCCCTTAGTAAAATCCCGACTGGAGAGACCGTCCGCCTGGTATCAATTGATGGCAATCGCCAGTTGATTCGTCGATTGCTGTCGCTGGGCATCACGCCCGGTGTGGAAGTGGAAATCCTTCATCATCGCGGACAGGGAGTGGTTGTTGGAAGAAATGGGAACCGTGTAGCCCTAGGCAAAAGCATAGTCGACAAGTTACAGGCTGAGAAGATCGACTGATGGCGGGCTGCTGTGAAACCGATCAAGGAGTGCCAGAAACACGTGGGGCTCTGACTTTTGCCCTGGCGGGCAATCCAAACTGTGGTAAATCGGCTTTATTCAACGCTTTCACCGGAATTCGACAAAAGACCGGTAACTGGCCCGGCGTCACTGTTGAACGCAAGGAAGGACGTTTCGAGATCGACGGTCGTGATATTTCAGTATTCGATCTGCCTGGTATCTACTCACTGGATGCAAGCTCGTTAGATGAAGAGGTTACCCGTGACTATCTGTTGTCACGCGATGCTGATCTAATTGTCAATGTCATTGATGCGTCTAATCTTGAACGTAATCTCTATCTTACGGTGCAGCTGCTGGAGATGGGTGTGCCGGTTGTGCTGGCACTGAATATGATTGATGTGGCCCGCAGGCGAGGCATTCAGATTGATACAGCACTGCTGACGGAAAAACTCGGTTGCCCGGTGGTTCCCGTTGTAGCCACTACCGGTGAAGGTATTGCAGAACTGAAGGCGCGGATGATTGCGGTAGCTGATGGTGTTGAGCAAGGCGGGTTTCCGCTCGCTCTTGATGAAGTGGTAGAACAGGCTGTTAGTGATCTTGAGGAACTTTTTCCTGAATTACCCGATGATAATCGGCGCTGGCTTACCATCAAGTTGCTTGAAAATGAGCAAACTGACAATGGCCTTGAAACGGATACCGAAGAGAGGATTAATTACTGGCGCCAGCATATTTCAGATCGTGCAGGCGAGGATGCTGATATCCTGATTGCTGATACCCGCTATGGTCATGCGCATGCACTGGCTCAGAAGGTAATGAGAACCCAGGGCAAAGTGACTCGAACTTTCAGCGACACTATTGACCGCCTGGTGCTGGGTCGATGGACAGGCATACCCTTGTTCCTGGTTATTATGTACCTGATGTTTTTGTTTACCATGAACGTAGGCGGCGCATTTATTGATTTTTTTGATGGTGTGGCCAACGCACTGTTTGTTAATGGTTTTGGTGAGCTGTTGTCGAGTATCGGTGCGCCCGACTGGTTAAGGGTAATCCTGGCAGATGGTATTGGTGGTGGTGTACAGATTGTTTCTACCTTTATACCTATTATCGCCGCATTGTATCTATTTCTCTCGCTATTGGAAGACTCGGGTTACATGGCGCGTGCTGCCTTTGTGATGGATCGTGCCATGCGCTCTATCGGCTTGCCAGGTAAGGCTTTCGTGCCGCTGATTGTTGGATTTGGCTGTAATGTGCCAGCCATTATGGCTACCCGGACACTGGAAAATGAGCGTGAAAGAAAGCTCACCATTCTAATGAACCCGTTTATGTCCTGTGGAGCCCGTCTGCCTGTTTATGCTCTGTTTGCCGCGGCCTTCTTTCCACATTCCGGCCAGAATATCGTTTTTGCACTTTACCTTATCGGTATCGCTGTCGCGATCCTGACTGGCCTGTTGATGAAGCATAGCTTACTACCGGGGAAGAGCAGTGGTTTCATGATGGAGTTGCCTCCCTATCATGTGCCAACACTGAAAGGGATATTTCTACGTGCCTGGGACCGAGTAAGGTTGTTTGTCAAAGAAGCAGGACAGGTCATTATTTTAATGGTGCTGGTGCTGAATTTGTTGAATTCTATTGGTACTGATGGCTCGTTTGGTAATGAGGATAGTGAAAAGTCTATACTCAGTGCTGCCAGTCGTGTAATGGTGCCAGTGTTTGCACCGATGGGTATTCAGGATAACAACTGGCCTGCGGTAGTGGGTGTGGTCTCTGGTGTACTGGCCAAAGAGGTCGTTGTTGGCACACTGGATAATCTCTATACCAGCCTTGCTGAAGATGGCAACGCTGAGCAGGAGGCTTTCAACCTCTGGCGGCAACTGGATGAAGCAGCAGCGACTGTACCTGCAAACCTGGCCGAGTTGGGAGACAGTCTTCTTGATCCGCTGGGAATCAGCATCCTTAATATCACAGATGCCGAAAAAGCGGCTGCAGAACAGGGTGTCAGGCAGGGTGTGTTTGGTGCCATGAATAGTCGTTTTGACGGTGCTGCAGGTGCTTTTGCCTATTTGTTATTTGTGCTGTTGTATTTCCCCTGTGTGGCGACTATTGCGGCTATCAAGCGTGAGGCGGGTCGACCCTGGGCGATATTTGTAGCCGCATGGACGACTACCGTGGCCTATATTACCGCGTCCAGCTTCTACCAGATAGCGAGATGGGCCGAGCATCCTGCCTCCTCGTTTGCCTGGCTGGCAGGTATGTGGCTGGCCTTTACCCTGTTGATTGTTGGCTTGAGGCAGTGGGGGCGACGTAGTAAAGATGAGCCTATCCTGACAGAAAGGATTAAAGTATGATCCTTTCTGACATCCGCAATTATATGCAGGATCATGGCCAGGCGAGTCTCGCTGATATCGCCCTGCATTTTGACAGCGAGCCAGACGCGGTACGGGGCATGCTGGATATCTGGATAAAAAAAGGGAAGTTACATCGTCGTTCTGCCACCCGTTCCTGCGGCACGAGTTGTTCACAGTGCGATACAGCGACTACAGAAATCTATGTTTGGGAATCGAATGTTTTGCCTGTCGAACTGCTTCTTCCTGCCGGGTGCAACAATAAAGACACAGACTAGCCTGCAGGAGTCTTGCCACCGGTCCCCTAAAATTTCTCAACCAGCTTCACTATTAGCAAGATAGTGCCAAGGCAGATTGCACAGGCCAGAGAGATTTTTAGTCCCATTATCAGTTTTTTGTTCATACGTGAGTTTGGTCTAAATACCTATGATTTTATGTGGCCAAAAATAGCAGCCATTCCACCATACACTGGCGCCGCTCTTGTAGCCAGAAACATCAACAGGCACCTCAGCCATCCCGGTACATTTCTGTTGCCTGAAGGTGTGCATATTTCCCGTCTCTCGTGGTAGAATCCATTAGTTTGTAAGGGTGTTCATACGAGAGTCCTTGAGGGTGATTTTTAAGGGACCACAGATACCTGATTTTGCCGCTTGGTCGGCTCATAAAACGCGGAAACTACATGGAACCATTCGCCAAGGAAACGCTTCCCAGCAACCTCGATCATGAGATGCGCCAGTCCTATCTGGACTACGCCATGAGTGTCATCGTCGGGCGTGCACTGCCTGATGTACGGGACGGACTAAAACCGGTTCATCGGCGTGTGCTGTACGCCATGCACGAGCTCAATAACGACTGGAACAAGCCCTACAAGAAATCTGCACGCGTGGTCGGTGATGTGATTGGTAAATATCACCCGCATGGCGATACAGCGGTCTATGACACCATCGTTCGTATGGCACAGCCTTTTGCCATGCGCCATATGCTGGTGGACGGCCAGGGCAACTTTGGTTCAGTAGATGGTGATTCACCTGCGGCCATGCGTTATACCGAAATCCGGTTATCGAAAATTGCGCACGAATTGCTCGCCGATCTCGATCGTGAAACGGTAGATTTTGGCCTCAACTACGACGAGACTGAGACCCAGCCTCTGGTTATGCCGACCCGGGTACCGAATCTGCTGGTCAATGGATCAGCGGGTATAGCCGTTGGTATGGCAACCACCATTCCTCCTCATAATCTGCGTGAAGTGGTTAATGCCTGCCTGGCGATGATAGAAGATGAAGATATTGGCCTTGAAGGGCTGATGGAACACATCTCCGGTCCGGATTTTCCAACAGGCGGCATTATCAATGGTGCTACCGGCATACTGCAGGCCTACAAAACAGGTCGCGGTCGCATACATGTGCGAGCGAAAGTAGAAATTGAACCGCTTGGTAAACATGGTGATCGCAGCGCATTGATCATCACCGAACTGCCATACACAGTAAACAAGGCAAGATTGCTGGAAAAGATGGCCATACTGGTGCGAGACAAGAAGATCACCAGTATTTCCGATCTGCGTGATGAATCAGACAAGGACGGCATGCGCGCAGTGATTGAACTGAAGCGCGGCGAAGTGCCCGAAGTGGTTCTGAACAACCTCTACCAGATGACCAGCATGCAGCTGGTGATCGGTATCAACATGGTGGCACTGGTCAATAACCAGCCACGCCTGTTCTCGCTGCGTGAAATGATTCAGGAATTCATTTTGCACCGTCGCGAGGTGGTAACGCGTCGTACTATTTACAATCTACGCAAGGCAAGAGACCGTGCCCACCTGCTTGAAGGACTGGCGATTGCACTCAACAATATTGACCCGATCATTGCCCTGATCAAGGCAGCAGTGAACCCGGCCGAGGCGAAAGCGCAGTTACAGGCGAAAGACTGGGAGGCAGGCATCGTCTCCGGCATGCTCGAGCGTGCCAGCTCTGAAATGTCCCGTCCAGATGGCTTGCCGAAGGATGTCGGCATGCAGGGTGGCAAGTATCGATTATCAGAGAAGCAGGCCCAGGCCATTCTTGATCTGCGCCTGCATCGTTTGACCGGGCTGGAACAGGAAAAGATCATCGCAGAATACGAACAGGTGCTGGATCGTATTGCTGAGCTGCTGGAAATACTGAATAATTTTGACCGCCTGATGGAGATCATTACGGAAGAGCTGATCGAAATTCGTGAAAAATACGCCGATGACCGCCGTACTGAAATTGTTCAAAGTTATGAAGACCTTACCGATGAAGACCTGATTGCTGAAGAGGACATGGTGGTGACCATTTCCCACAGTGGCTATGCCAAGGCGCAGCCGCTTGAGGATTATAGTGCCCAGCGACGTGGCGGCCGTGGCAAGAGTGCGACAAAAGTGAAGGAAGAAGACTTTGTCGAGACTATGTTTGTTGCCAATACACACGATACAATTCTGTGTTTCTCTACTCTTGGTAAGGTGTACTGGAAAAAGGTATACATGCTGCCACAGGCCGGGCGCATGGCGCGTGGCCGGCCATTAAATAACCTGCTGCCACTGGAAGAGGGCGAACAGATTACTGCCATATTGCCTATTCGTGAATATGAAGAAGATAAATATGTCTTCATGGCGATGGCTGACGGGCTGGTTAAAAAGACACCGCTAGTAGACTTTTCACGTCCTCGAAACAGTGGTATTCGTGCCGTGGACCTGGAAGGTGACAGACGCCTGGTCGGTGTGGGTATTACTGATGGAAATAAGGACATACTGCTGTTTTCTAACTCGGGTAAGGCCGTCAGATTTAATGAAACAACGGTGCGTGGGATGGGCCGGACTGCGCGCGGCGTGCGTGGCATTAAAATGGCAGATGGTGATGCGGTAATTTCGTTGATAATTGTTGATAGAGAAGAGGATTCAGCTAAATCGATACTGACCTCGACTATTCGTGGCTATGGTAAGCGCACATTGCTGGAAAACTATCCGTGCAAAGGGCGTGCGACTAAAGGCGTGATCTCTATCCAGACGACAGACAGGAATGGCGATGTAGTTGCCGCTGAGCTGGTTGAGGACAATGACGAAGCAATGTTGATCACCTCCGGCGGAACATTGATTCGTACCCGTATCAGTGAGATTTCGGTCATGAGCCGAAATACTCAAGGTGTGCGTCTCATTGGTCTGGGTAAAAAAGAGGACCTGGTTAGCCTCGCCAGGGTATGCGAATCAGAAGACGAAAAAACAGACGAAGAATCAGAAGAAGGCGATGATTTAGAAGGGAGTCAATCAGAAGAATGATTTGTCATTGCGAGCATAGCGCGGCAATCTCTTTATCAGGATATTCAGGTTAAGAGATTGCTTTATCACTTTGTTCCTCGCGATGACGAATAAATAAAAAACTTTCCCCTTTCAAGGGTTAAATATAAGAGAACATCAATATGAGCAGAATTTTTAATTTTAGTGCCGGGCCGGCAACCCTGCCTCTGGCCGTACTGGAGCAGGCGCAACAGGAAATGACAGACTGGCACGGTGCCGGCATGTCAGTGATGGAAATGAGTCATCGAGGCAAGGAATTCATATCCATTGCAGAAAAAGCGGAAGCCGACCTGCGTGAAGTGATGAATATTCCGGAACACTACAAGGTGCTATTTCTGCAGGGTGGGGCATCCAGCCAGTTTGCCATGGTGCCGCTAAATCTGATGGGCAAGGGTCGCAAGGCGGATTATTTCGATACCGGTGCCTGGTCTGCCAAGGCCATCAAAGAAGCTGCACGCTATGGTCATGTGAATATCGTTGCCAGCAGCAAAGAACAGTCCTATACGACCGTTCCTGATCGCGCACTCTGGGAACTCGATGAGGATGCGGCCTATGTACATTTCACACCGAATGAAACCATAGGAGGCCTGGAGTTTGATACCGAGCCCGAAACAGGTGACGTACCACTGGTGGCCGATATGTCATCCACCATCCTGTCGCGTCCGCTTGATGTTGAGAAATATGGCATCATCTATGCCGGCGCACAGAAGAACATCGGCCCGGCCGGTCTGACGATTGCTATCGTACGCGAGGACCTGGTCGGTCATGCCGGTCCGAATACACCGGCAATGATGGATTATGCAATACACGATAAAGCAGAGTCCATGTACAACACCCCACCGACCTATGGCTGGTATATCGCCGGGCTGGTATTCGACTGGCTGCTGAAAAACGGTGGCCTGACGGCCATGGCCGAGATCAACGAACGTAAAGCCTCTGCCCTGTATGACTGTATCGACAATTCAGGCGGTTTTTACACCAACCCGATAGACAAGGCTTACCGCTCCTGGATGAATGTCCCCTTTGTCATGGCCGACAACAGTCTGGATGCGGCATTCCTGACCGGCGCCGCCGAGGCAGGGCTGGTTCAGTTAAAAGGCCACCGTTCTGTCGGCGGCATGCGCGCCAGCATTTACAATGCCATGCCGGAAGAGGGCGTGCAGGCTCTGATTAGCTATATGCAGGATTTCCAGCAAAAGAATGGTTAAAAAAGAGAGTTTTACGTATTACGTATTACGTATTACGGGAAAACATAAATCGTAAAACATAAAACGTAATACATAAGGGTTAACATGCACAAGATACAGACACTGAATAACATCTCCCCGGTCGGCCTGGAAAAACTGCCAACGACACTTTATGACTTTGGTCCGGATGTTGAGAATCCTGAGGCCATAATTCTGCGTTCCTTCAAGATGCATGATATGGAAATACCGGAATCGCTGCTGGCTGTTGGGCGCGCCGGGGCGGGTGTGAACAATATCCCGGTCGATAAATTGACTGAAATTGGTATTCCCGTTTTCAATGCACCGGGTGCCAATGCCAATGCGGTTAAAGAACTGGTGGTTGCAGGTTTACTGCTGGCTTTTAGAAATATAACGCCTGCCTGGGATTACGTACGAGGACTGGATAGCAGTGATGCGGCCGCTATGTCAAAGGCGGTTGAAGAAGGAAAGAAAAGATTTGCCGGTTACGAGTTGCCTGGCCGCACTATTGGTGTAATTGGTCTGGGGGCCATCGGTCGCTCTGTGGCAAATGTCTGCCTGACGCTGGGAATGAATGTTGTGGGCTATGACCCGAGCCTGACAGTGGAAGGTGCCTGGAAACTGTCTTCCGAGGTGGAGCGGGCCAACAGCCTCGAAGTCTTGCTCAATAAAGTAGATGTAGTCACATTCCATGTTCCATTGATTGATGTCACGCGAAATATGATTAATGACGAGACCCTGGCTTTGATGAAACCCGGCTCGGTAATTCTTAATTTTGCCCGTGACGGCATCGTGGATGATGAGGCCGTATGCCGCGCTATTGAATCCGGTCGAATTCAGTCTTACGTCTGTGATTTCCCCAGCCCTGAACTGGCAGGCTGTGACAAGGTCATCGCATTGCCTCATCTCGGAGCATCAACCACTGAAGCAGAGGACAACTGTGCCATCATGGTGGCGAACCAGCTTCGGGACTTCATTGAAAATGGAAATATTGCAAATTCTGTCAATTTCCCTGATGTGCATATGGCAAAAGAAGCCGTCAACCGGCTGGTCGTGACGCATGCAAATATACCAAATATGCTGGGGCAGATTTCTACCGTACTGGCAGAGAATGAAATCAATATCCGCGATATGATTAACCAGAGCCATGATGATATCGCTTACACACTGGTCGATACGGATAGTGTCATTCCTGATGATGCAATGCAGGCGGTCAGAAATATTGAAGGTATAAAAAAGGTTCGTGTTGTCTGATAAAAGGGCACCTTAAGGTAACCTCAGAATTATGAGTACATCTACTAATGATTTAAAACTTCTGCGTGACCGCATCGATGCGCTGGATGAGAAGATTCTTAGCCTGTTTAATGAGCGCGCAGGGATAGCTATTGATGTGGCTGAAGCAAAACGAGCACAGGGTGAAACAGGAAGTTTCTACCGGCCTGAACGTGAGGCAGATGTTTTGCGTCATGTCACCGAGAAAAATAATGGCCCGTTAAATGACAATGATGTAGCACATTTGTTCCGTGCCCTGATGTCTGCCTGCCTTTCTGCTGAAGCCCCGCTGACTGTGGGTTTCCTGGGCCCGGAAGGAACCTATTCACATGCCGCTGCACTAAAGCACTTTGGTTATGCAATCAAAATCCATCCTTTATCTTCTATAGATGATGTGTTCCGTGAAGTGGAGGCGGGGACAGCAAACTTTGGTGTCGTGCCGATAGAAAACTCAACTGAAGGGGTGATCAGCAATACGCTGGATAATTTCGTCGACTCGACACTTAAAGTATGTGGTGAAGTTTCTCTGCGTATCCACCATCATCTGCTGACGAAATCAGATTCCTTACAGACCATCACTCGTGTTTATTCACACCAGCAGTCACTGGCTCAATGTAGAAGATGGCTGGCAGCAAATTTGCAGTATGCGGAACAGGTAAATGTGAGCAGCAATGCCGAGGCAGCAAGGCGTGCTGCAGAGGATTCCACAACTGCGGCGATTGCTGGTGAGCAGGCCGGTGAGCTGTACCAGCTGGCATCGCTCGTTTCCAATATTGAGGATGACCCGAATAACACCACGCGCTTTCTGGTGATAGGTAATATCGATACCAGTGCGACCGGTGAAGACAAAACCAGCATTATGGTTTCCAGCCAGAATGAGGCGGGTGCGCTGTATAAATTACTGGCACCGTTGGCACGCCACAAGGTCAGCATGAGTAAAATTGAGTCTCGACCTTCACATGGCGGCCTATGGGAATATGTCTTTTTCCTTGATCTGGATGGACACGTTTCTGAGCCTGCGATTGCTGAAGTGCTGGAAGAAATTAGTCAGCAGGCAGTGATGCTTAAGCTACTGGGTTCCTATCCGAAATCTGTGCTCGACCTGTGAATATCGCTGATCGGGTCACCCCGGGTGTCCGGAAAATTACTCCCTATCAGCCTGGCAGGCCAGCAGAAGAGGTGGCAGCTGAGTTTGGCATCAGTAAACCCATCAAACTGGCGTCCAATGAGAATCCTCTGGGGTCTTCTCCATTAGGCATGAAGGCGGTGCAGGCTGTGAATGACCTGGCACGCTACCCAGACGGTAATGGTACCGGATTAAAACAGAAGATTGCTGCTCGCCATGACCTTGATGTTGATTGCATCACGCTGGGTAATGGATCCAATGATATCCTTGAGTTTGTTTGCAGGGCGTTTGTGAACCCGAGTGACGAAGTAATTTTCAGTCGCCATGCCTTTGCCGTTTATCCACTGGCAACGTTGGCCGTAGGCGGCAAGCCGGTGGAAACCCCGGCACTTAACTGGGGCAATGATCTACAGGCTATGCTGCAGGCTGTGACGGACCGTAGTAAAGTGATTTTTATTGCTAATCCAAACAATCCAACCGGCACCTGGCTGGCTGCAGCGGAGTTGAAGTCTTTTCTTGCTGAAGTTCCTGATCACGTGATTGTTGTGATTGATGAGGCCTATGCGGAATATGTCACCGCTAGCACTTATCCCGACTACCCGGATTGTACGCAGTGGCTGGCGGACTACCCGAATCTTCTGGTTACCCGGACCTTTTCCAAAATATTTGGCCTGGCGGGCTTGCGCGTTGGATATAGCGTGTCATCGCCGGAAATTACTAATTTTCTCAATCGTGTACGACAGCCGTTTAATGTAAATTCTCTGGCCCTGGCAGCTGCAGAAGCGGCGCTTGATGACGACTCACATATTGAGTTAAGTAGAGAAATGAATCAGACAGGCATGGCGTATTTAATGGATGCCTGTCAATCGAGGGGCTTGAGCTACATCCCTTCGGCAGGCAATTTCCTCGCCATTGATTTTTCACGACCCGCACAGGGTTTATTTGAAGCGATGATGCAGCAGGGCGTCATCGTCAGGCCGATTGCAAATTACGGTATGCCGGACTTTCTACGGGTAACTATCGGCACTGAAGATGAAAATAGAAGGTTTGTCGAAGTGATGGACAGTGTCTTGGAGGCAGAGAGCTAGTGTCTGAATGCAGCCTTGGTCATGTAGTAATTATTGGGGTCGGTCTGATCGGCGGTTCATTGGCACGTGCGTTGAAAGCACATGATGCGGTGAGTCAGATCACCGGTGTAGCACGTAGTCAGGAGACATTGGATCTGGCTCTGCGGCTGGGTGTGATCGATAACGCAGAAAACGACCCGGTACAGGCAATGAAAGATGCGGATATGGTAATACTGGCTACCCCGCTATCAAGCATAGCACCAATATTAGTAGCCATTGCCGATTACATTCCTGCCCATTGCGTAGTGACCGATGTCGGCAGTGTCAAAGGCAGTGTGGCTATTGCTGCCCGTCAGGCTTTAGGTGGCAAGGTCGATTGTTTTGTGCCCGGGCATCCGATCGCCGGCACGGAGAATGCCGGTGTCGCTGCTTCGTTTGCCGAATTGTTTGTTGATCACAGGGTAATTCTTACACCGCTGGCCGAAAATACAGAGACAGACATTAAACTGGTACAGGCAATGTGGGAGGTCTGTGGTGCCAGAGTGGTCAGGATGTCGCTGGAAGACCATGATGCCATGCTGGGGGCGACCAGCCATCTACCTCATTTACTGGCTTATTCACTGGTGGATTTCCTCTCCCAACAGGATCGCCACGAAGAAATATTCGCCAATACAGCCGGTGGCTTTAGAGATTTTACCCGCATCGCTGGCAGCAGCCCTGTCATGTGGCGCGATATCTGCCTGGCCAATCGAGACGAACTGATTCCGCTACTGAAGTCGATGGAACAGCAGCTGGCCGATTACAGGGAGTTGCTGGAAAAATCTGATGGCGAGCAGCTGGAGCAGGCATTCCGGCGTGCTAAAACAGCACGTGACAAATTACCTGAGGTCACAAAGGTGGCAAATGATGAATAGACCTGTCTGGAGCAACGAGTGAGCAAACGTTTCAAAATTAGCCCCGGTGGTAAATTAACAGGTACTATTCGCATCCCCGGTGATAAATCCATGTCACATCGATCGGTGATATTGGGTGCCCTGGCAGAGGGTGTCACCCACGTCAGCGGTTTGCTGGAAGGTGAGGATGTTCTGGCAACGATCGCTGCCTTCCGTGCAATGGGCGTCAACATTGAGGGGCCGGATGAAGGCCGGCTGGCAATCCGCGGGGTGGGCCTGCACGGACTGAGACAGCCACAGCATGATCTGGATATGGGGAATTCTGGTACAGCGATGCGCCTGTTGTCAGGCCTGTTAAGCGGGCAGCCGTTTCCCTCATGTCTAATCGGAGACAAATCCCTGTCCAGCAGACCGATGCGCCGGGTAGTTGATCCATTGACCGAGATGGGTGCACAAATCAGTACCGCTGAGGGTGGCACCCCACCATTGCAAATTAGGCCTGCTGATGGCCTGCATGCCATCAATTATCAGATGCCTATGGCCAGTGCACAGGTAAAATCCTGTCTGTTGCTTGCCGCTGTATATGCCGAAGGCAAGACCTGTGTGACAGAACCTGCACCGACCCGGGATCACTCCGAGCGTATGTTGCGGGGCTTTGGCTACCCGGTCAGCAGTGATGGCCCCAGGATTTGTCTGGAACCGGGTTTTCGCCTGACAGCAACCGATATGGTAGTACCCGGGGATATTTCTTCTGCGGCCTTTTTCATTGTCGGTGCATCCATCGCACCGGACTCCCGGGTCGAGATTAAGAACGTCGGGATCAATCCCACGCGAACAGGAATTCTTTTTATACTCAAGCAGATGGGTGCGGATATTGAACTGAAGAATGAGCGAACTGTAGGTGGTGAGCCAGTGGCAGATCTGATTATACAGTCTGCACCTCTGCATGGTATTCATATTGATGAAGCTCACGTGCCGCTGGCCATCGATGAGTTTCCAGCCATTCTTATTGCCGCGGCTGTGGCCAGTGGTGAAACTATTCTTAGCGGGGCAGAGGAACTCAGGGTTAAGGAATCCGATCGTATTGCAGCAATGGCCAGAGGCCTGACCAATATTGGCGTTGATGTCACCGAAACGGCAGACGGCATGCGCGTACAGGGTGGTCAGATTCAGGGCGGCACGGTAGACAGCCATGGCGACCATCGCATTGCCATGGCCTTTGCCATGGCAGGACTGTTGAGCAGCACGGAAATTATGATTGAGGACTGTGACAACGTTGCCACATCTTTTCCTGATTTTCAGTCTCTGGCTGAAAGCTGTGGTCTGAATATCACGGTCATTAACTAATGACTGAAGTCCCGGTAATTACTATCGACGGCCCCAGTGGCTCTGGCAAGGGCACGGTCAGTCAGCAGCTGGCAGCGAGCCTGGGCTGGCATTATCTCGATTCCGGTGCGATCTATCGGGCATTGGCCTATGCCGTTGAACTGGCAGGTCTCGATTTGAGTAAGGAGAAGAAAAAAATTGTTTCATTGGCGCTAGAGCTAAAGCTTGCTTTCAAGCCTGCCGCTGATGGCGGTGCGGATGTGCTGCTTGCCGGTACAGATATTTCATCTTCGATTCGTACAGAGGAATGCGGTGCGATGGCTTCAAAACTGGCTGCTGACGGCGATATCCGTGCGGCACTGCTGCAACGGCAGCGAGATTTTAGCCAGCCACCCGGGCTGGTCGCCGATGGCCGGGATATGGGGACGGTGGTGTTTCCGGGTGCCGCACACAAGTTTTTTCTCACTGCTTCTGCGCAAATAAGGGCAGAGCGACGATATAAGCAGTTGAAGGATAAGGGAATAAATGATAGTATCCCGCGTCTTTTTACGGTGATTTCTGAGCGTGACGCACGTGATGCGGGACGCACGAATTCTCCTTTGATTCCCGCAGCAGACGCGATTGTGCTGGATACGTCCGAAATGAGCCTGGAACAGGTGATCGGGCATGTCAGGCAGCAAGTCGGGTACCAGAGTCTGTAACGATTGGCCTGTTCGCCTGTTAGGCGTTGCTGATCAGCGGATAACATTAACCAATGCCTACTAATACTCTGTGGGCCGTACCCGATGCTATCAAACCGAGTTGTATTTAAACCATGAGTGAAACATTTGCTGAATTGCTGGAACAGAGCCTGTCAAGGGCGGAGATGCGTTCCGGAGAAGTAACGATCGGACAGGTCGTAGATGTCAATGATGATTATGTAATCGTTAATGCCGGCCTGAAGACCGAGGGTGAAATCCCTGCGGTTGAGTTCAAGGATGCCGATGGCGTACTGACTGTAAAAGTCGGCGACGATGTAGAAGTTGCTATTGAATCAGTTGAAGACGGAACAGGCACAACCCGCCTGTCCCGTGAAAAGGCTATCCGTGCGCGTGCATGGGAAGACCTTGAAAAAGACCACGAGAAAGATGTCATTGTCATTGGTCGCATTACCGGCAAGGTCAAAGGCGGCTTTACCGTTGGCCTCGGTACTATCCGGGCCTTCCTACCCGGCTCACTGGTTGACGTGCGTCCGGTTAAGGATGCTACCTATCTCGAAGGCAAGGACCTGGAATTCAAGATCATCAAGATTGATCGCCCGCGTAATAATGTTGTTGTTTCCCGCCGCGCCGTGGTTGAGAAAGAACTGACGGCAGAACGTGAAGCGCTGCTGGAAAATATGGAAGAAGGCCAACTGGTCAAGGGCGTTATCAAAAACCTGACCGACTACGGTGCATTCGTCAATCTTGGCGGTATCGATGGTCTGCTGCATATCACGGACATTTCCTGGAAGCGCGTCAAGCATCCTTCAGAAGTGCTCACCGTTGGTGATGAAATTGAGGCACGTGTACTGAAGTTTGATAAGGAACGTAACCGTGTTTCCCTCGGCCTTAAACAGACTGAAGAAGATCCATGGGGCGATCTGCCGCGCCGTTATCCTCGTGATACACGCATCATCGGCAAGGTCACAAACGTTACCGACTATGGTTCATTTGTAGAAATTGAAGACGGCGTAGAAGGCCTGGTTCACGTTTCTGAAATGGACTGGACCAATAAGAACATTCATCCTTCCAAGGTTGTTCAGGTTGGTGATGAAGTCGAAGTTATGGTGCTGGACATCGATGCTGAGCGCCGTCGTATTTCTCTTGGCATGAAGCAATGTTCAACCAACCCATGGGAAGCTTTTGCTGCCACGCACAACAAAAATGACAAGGTAACGGGCAGTATCAAGTCCATTACCGACTTTGGCATTTTCGTTGGCCTGGATGGTGCTATCGATGGCCTGATTCACCTTAGCGACCTGTCATGGGAGCGCCCGGGTGAGGAAGTCGTGATGGATTTCAAGAAGGGTGATGAAGTAGAAACCGTCATTCTTGCTATTGATGCCGAACGTGAGCGTATTTCACTGGGTCTGAAACAGGTTGAAGGTGATCCTTTCACCAGCTTTGTTGCCGAGCACGGCAAGGGTGCGACTGTTACTGGCACCGTAGAAAGCGTTGATACCAAGGGGGCAGTGGTTAAACTGGTTGATCTGGTAACCGGTTATCTGCGTGTTTCCGAGATTTCACAGGACCGGATAGAAGATGCGCGCAGTGTGCTCAATGAAGGTGATGCTATCGAAACAAAAATCACCAGCATTGATCGCAAGAGCCGCAGGATTTCTCTTTCCATCAAGGCGCTTGAAGCAGAGGCGGAAAGCGAGGCGGTACGTGAATACTCAGCCAAAGCAACTGGCGGTATGACCTCACTTGGTGATAAGCTTAAAGAACAGTTGTCAAAAAAGTAACAAATAATCAACGACTAATGCGCGTGACGGCAGGGGACCGTAAGGACGATGACAAAATCAGAGCTTATTGATTTACTCTCGGCTGACCAAAATCAGCTTGGCTATCGTGATGTTGAACTGGCAGTTAAAGTAATTCTTGAATGCCTGACCAGTGCACTATCCAGCGGAGAAAGAATCGAAGTGAGGGGTTTTGGCAGTTTTACTTTGCATCATCGTCGAGCGCGTGTAGGGCGTAACCCTAAAACAGGTAACTCTGTGACTGTGCCGGATAAGCATGTGCCGCATTTTAAGCCTGGCAAAGAATTGCGTCAGCGCGTTGATATTCCCTGATTCTGTTGATTGACACAATCTACACAAAACCCGCCACTTGCAATACGGCGGGTTTTTTTATGACTTAAGGGTCCTCTATTAATCATAGGTTCCTTAATGCCATTTCTCTCCCGTACAGGTAGAATGCTTATTATGTATTCTGCAAGGAAGACAACATGAAGCTGTTTTTTT
>Ga0209013_10002792_pt1 | contig 15750 bp, 15 predicted proteins | sample Cruoilmetagenom2_FD_187291 | JGI IMG/M metagenome (GOLD analysis project Ga0209013, IMG submission 187291) | Oil polluted marine microbial communities from Coal Oil Point, Santa Barbara, California, USA - Sample 2 (SPAdes) (version 2) | ecosystem: Environmental > Aquatic > Marine > Oil seeps ... | reverse complement strand
TGACACCTTTTCAATTGCAAGGGTCATTCCCAATCATTCAAGTAGTTGATTTCACATCAGACGTAATAGATATTTTCTTATATATCAACCGGTTGCACTTGATACTTGAATCCAAGGAATAATTTCTAACAATGGAAACAGAAACTTCCTACGATCCAAAAATAAATGATGATCAATGGTCGATGATCATAAAACCTCAACGCGCGCTCCTTGACTTGCACCTGGGAGAGCTTTGGCGCTACCGCGACATGGTAATGCTGTTCGTACGCCGTGACTTCGTTTCGGTTTATAAGCAAACCATCCTCGGTCCGCTATGGTACCTGATCCAGCCTCTGCTCACCACCATCGTCTTCACCGTCATCTTCGGTCGCATCGCCGGTCTGCCTACTGATGGATTGCCCCCTTTCCTGTTCTATATGTCCGGCACCGTGATCTGGAGCTACTTCGCCGAATGCTTCAACAAGACCTCGCTTACGTTTGTCGCCAACGCCAACCTGTTCGGCAAGGTCTACTTTCCCCGCCTGGCAGTACCACTGTCAATCTCAATCTCCAACCTGGTCTCCTTCTCCATCCAGTTCCTGCTTTTTCTAGCCTTCACCGTGTATTTCTGGCTGCAGGGTGCCAATGTACAGCCTAATGTTTGGGTGCTGCTGACACCGCTACTGCTGCTGATGATGGCCGGCATGGGGCTGGGAGGCGGAATCATTGTCTCATCACTGACCACGCGCTACCGGGACCTGCGCTTCCTGGTAGGGTTCGGGACACAGCTGTTAATGTACGCCACACCGGTGATCTACCCGGTTTCCGCCGTACCCGAGCAGCTGCAGCCGCTGATCGAGGCTAACCCAATGACGCCGATTATTGAGAGCTTCCGCTACGCCTACCTGGGTTCCGGCACCGTTAACCCCTACAACCTGCTGTATAGCTTTGTTTGTACACTTGTTATCCTATTTATCGGAATTTTGCTGTTCAACCGTGTCGAAACCACCTTCATGGATACGGTTTGACAGACGGATGATGGGAGACGGATGACGGAAGAATATAAGTTTCAGAAGTTGCGGGTTTACCAATTGGCGCTTGATTATATTGATAAAATTTTCGAACTGAGTAAGCACTTACCAGAATCGGAGAAGTACAACTTACGTACCCAACTTGTACGTGCCGCCACACCGATCGCGCTGAACATCGCAGAAGGATCCACCGGTCAAAGCGACGCAGAACAGCACCGCTTCTTAGGACTTGCTTTGAGATCATACCTCGAAACAATCGCCTGCTGGGATATCATCGAACGGCGCAGTTACTTACAAACAGAAGAATTGATACCTATGCGCAATCAAGGCCGCCAATTATTCATCAAACTCCAGGCATTCCGCAAATCCTTGAAAAAATAGCCACCCGTCCTCGGTCCTCGGTCTTCTGTCATGTTCGAATATGTTCTCTCTGTTTTCTGTGAAATCTGTGGTTAAGAAAAAATGAATCCAGTTACGATTAAAGTCGAAAAACTCTCCAAACAATACCGCCTCGGTCAGATCGGTGGCGGCACTCTCAGCGGTGATCTCAACCGCTGGTGGGCCCAAATCCGTCGCAAGCCAGATCCAACACTCAAAATAGGCCAGGAAGACCAAGGCAACAGCTCAGGTGAGTACATCTGGGCTCTGCGTGACATCACCTTCGAAGTACGTCAGGGCGAAGTGCTCGGTATCATCGGGCGCAACGGTGCTGGTAAATCCACCCTGCTAAAAATTCTCTCCCGCATCACCGCTCCAACGTCAGGACAGGTTAAGCTTAATGGTCGCGTAGGTTCTCTGCTCGAAGTCGGTACCGGCTTTCATCCTGAGCTCACCGGACGCGAAAACATCTACCTGAACGGGGCTATCTTGGGCATGGCTAACGCCGAAATAGACCGCAAGTTCGACGAAATCGTCGACTTCTCTGGCATCGATAAATTCATCGACACCCCTGTCAAGCGTTACTCATCTGGAATGTACGTGCGCCTGGCATTTGCGGTAGCAGCACACTTGGAGCTTGAGATCCTGGTGGTGGATGAGGTTTTAGCAGTTGGAGACATTGCTTTTCAACAAAAGTGTCTTAACAAAATGGACGACGTATCTGGAGAGGGTCGGACTGTTTTATTTGTGAGCCATAATATTGGTGCAATCTCTCGTCTTACCGACAAGTCTATTTTGCTAGATAATGGTGAAATGATTCTAATCGGTGAAACAGCTGAAGTATTGGAAAGGTACACTTCGACTGGATTAATGTATCAGACCGAGTATGTTCAGCCAACAGCACCTGATAAAACAATGCACTTACGAAAAGCGCTGCTCATGGATATGGACAACAATTGTAAAAATGAAATACCATATCATGAAAGTTTCAAATTTGTTTTGGAGTATGAAGTTAATCACTCTGTAACAAGCAGTCAAGTAGGAATTGGGCTTTTCACCGCGGCAGGAGTACCCGTCTTTGTCTCTGCTGACTTTGATGATGATCCAGAATTATTAGGGACTCGATTACCAGGTCACTATAAGACAGAAGTTATTATCCCAGGGAAATGGTTGAACACAGGAAAATATACTGTAACTGTCTATTTGTCGAAAATCAGCACAAGAGAATCATTTGAAAAAATAGAAGCACTGGCATTTAATGTATTTGAATCCTATACGCCAGGTTCGTACCAGGGAATTAATTATAGAAAGGGAGTATTACAACCGATCTTGACCTGGAATACCATTCACGTTGATAAATGAAGATTGTCATATTTGCAGACTCACTCGCTTTACCCAGAGAAGAAGAGGCTGGCAATGTGCCATACGAAAATACTTATCCATATTTGCTTGATCAATCATTAAGGGAGCTGTATGGCAAACGTGCACCTATAGTTCATGAACGCGGAGAGCGGCGACGTTCGATTAAAGACGTTCTTTTAGACTGGCAGGAGCAGGTAGACAGAAGGAAAGCTGATATCGTTATTATTCAAGTTGGAATTGTTGATTGCGCCCCACGAGTTTTCTTGCCGGGTGAGCGAAAGATTATGAGTCTTGTACGTCCTTCTGAACTCAGGGAAACCATCCTTAACCACGTCAGGAAAAACCGCAGGCGAATTATCTCAATGCGTCCAAACAGAGTGTATGTGCCTATTGACTTGTTTGAACAATGTGTAGACAAGATAGTTTATAGAGGTTATAAATCCGGTTTACATTCTTTGATCTTTATAAACATTATTTCACCTTCTGATACCCTTGAATACCGCTCTCCAGGATTTCAGAAAAATGTAAATCACTATAATCTACGTTTAGAACAGAGGGTTCTGGGCAACAAGATGGTTAAGTTGATCGACTTCAACGAATTGATTCGTCAGCATGGAGGTACTGAACTCCTAACTGTAGAAGGCATGCATCCAAACAGTACAGGGCATGCACTGTTAGCTCAATCATTATCAGATACTATAATTAAATTTATTGATACAAAAATATAGACTACAAGATGAATAAACATGAGACTCCCCTTGAATCATGGCAAATCCCTTCTCGGCCTCTGCCGCCGCCACCGAGCAAGTTGTCCTGGTTATTGTTTGGCTTGATAAATATTATCTTTTTGCCATTGAGAGAATGGTACTTTCGTATGGAGGCGCAGGCACGAATAAGGTCGTTAAAATCTGTTGGAAAACGTCCAATCATAAAAGGACCTATCACGATCAGCCATCCAGAAAATGTCTCTTTCGGCGATGATGTATCATGTAATCCGGGTCTTTACGCCAACGGGATTGGTGGAATAGATATTGGTAATCATGTCCATATAGGACAAAATCTACGCATTATCACGCAGAATCATAATTACGATAAACCACTATGCTTACCCTCTGATATGGATAGTATTCGTGAACCAGTTGTGATTGGCGATAGTGTGTGGATTGGAGATAATGTTTGCATCGTTCCAGGAGTAACTATTGGGGAAGGAGCTGTTATCGCCATGGGCTCCATCGTAACCAAAGATATCCCCCCTCTCGCAGTTGCTGGCGGCGCACCAGCGAGGATTATTAAGATGCGTAATGAATATTTTTATTGGAAACTAAAGCAAGAAGGCAAATACTTATGCTGGCCATATATCAACGATTATTCCGATACCAAAATCTGAGTACCTCCCCGGGAAAACAGAAAACTTTTCAGTGATGAGCTAAGATAATGTCCAATACATCCCATATACACATTATTGCCGAAATGGCCTGTTCGCATGAAGGCAATCCGGATTTCGCGCGTAAAATAATTGATGGAGCCGGGCAAGCTGGAGCGGATGCAATCCAATTTCAATTGTGGATATTACAGGAGATGATGGTTCCTCATCACCCACAGTTCGATGCCGTCTCAAGAGTCGAGCTCTCTCCACAAACATGGCGCGAACTCGCAGGTTATGTGCGTGAGCGCTACCCATCCATGCAGATAATTGCCTGCGTTTACGAGCGCAGGAGTGTGGATTTTTGCGAACGAATAGGTGTAGACGCTTACAAGTTACACTCGGCGGATCTTTCCAACCCTTACCTGGTTAACTATGTAGCCAGGACAAAAAGACGTATTGACTTAAGTGTTGGTGCTTCCACGTTGGATGAAATCCAGACTGCCCTGGAATGGATACGCGGCTCCTCTACTTCTGACATTTGGTTAATGTATGGCTATCAGAACTTCCCAACGCCCACAAACGCCGTTCACCTGCGTTACATGCACAAACTAAAGCTTTTATTCGAGCTACCGATAGGCTATCAGGACCATAGCGATGGTAACACACAATCAGCCTTCTGGCTGCCCGCCGCCGCCCTGGGCTTGGGGGTCGATATCCTCGAGAAACACATCACCCACGACCGGTCCCTGAAGGGCATCGACCACGAGGCCGCTCTCAACCCCGATGAGTTCGCCCGCTTTGTCCGCATGGCCCGCATCCTGGAGGCCGCAATGGGGGAAGCGACTCCACGCCCATTCTCCGCCGAAGAATTGAAATATCGCAAATATTCCAAGAAAAGCCTGGTCGCCAGCCATGACCTTCCCGCCGGGACCGAAATCCGCCAGGACGACCTGACCTTTATGAACGCCGACAGACTGGGCCTTCCCCCTGACCAGGCACACCGGTTGATCGGGCATATTATCAAACATCCAATCACTAAGTACCACCTGATCGCAGAAGAAGATGTCCAATGAGAACCGCCATTTTAGTCACTGCGCGTTTAAAATCTACCCGTCTCCCTCTAAAAGTGACTTTACCTGTTCATGGGCGCCCAATGATTTGCCACATGCTGGATCGTTTAAAACTCGCCCAACACCCAGAACAGATCATTATCTGTACCTCGCCCATAGAGCAGGACAATCCTTTAGTTGAAATCGCGCGTCAGGAAGGTGTGAGTTATTATCGAGGCGACCCGGAGGATGTACTATTCCGTCTGACTGAAGCAGGTAAACAATTTGGTATTGACACCATCGTTAATTGCACTGCTGACAACCCCTTTGTCGATCCAGTTTACATCGATCGCCTGGTAGATTTCCACAACGAACAAGGCAATGAATTCAGTAAAAGCGAAGGATTACCCTTTGGCACATTTGCCTATGCAGTCTCATACGATGCACTAGTGCGTGCCTGCGAGATTAAGGCTGCAAAAGATACCGAAGTTTGGGGAGGCTATTTTATTGAAACCGGTGCGTTCCGATGGGGCGTCATGCACGTTACCGATCCAGCCGTGCGCTGGCCGGAGTTGCGCCTAACCGTGGACACACCCCAAGATTTCGAACTCATTACCCGGATATTTGACCACCTTTATCAGCTTGGGCACGTGTTTCCATTAGAAAATATCGTATCTCTCTGCCGGAGCCATCCAGAGCTCACCCAGATTAATGCCCATATTGCCCAGAAAGCCGGCAAACCGATCAAATTGTTATAAGTCTCATAATTTTTCAGGTATCACATTTAATAAAATTAATGTATTTATATGTAATGGATCCTAAGAGCTCATCCCCAAAGGCTGGAAAGCAAGAAACGGCCGGATCAGTAAAGGGTACCGGTTAACTCAAAAACGGAAAAGAATTATCCTCCATCTAAAAGTATTGAGGATTGAATCTCCAATCCTATAATTCGGTTTTCAAAAAAGCGGTGATACCTGAACGAGATTCTTATTCTTCAATTACTTCAACATCCAAATTAATGACGCTCCAAGAACCCTTACTTATGACCAGCTCAATACATTACAAAGCCACGGATTAGAATATGGCTCGACAGAACCGTTTACTCCCTGCTCACCCCCTAATTATCGCACCCACCCTCCCTATCAAAAAACATCTGACTACTTCAGGGCTATCTATATCTATAGAAACCCTCTGGACACATTAATTTCTTATTATTGCTGGGGGAAAATGAGGGTTATCCCGTTTTCAATATTTCCAGCCTCTGATAGACACAAAATGGGGCGTGAGAGTGGGCGCTTTCGGGGAACGCACGCCAAGAAAAATTTGTTGTTGACTTTGAGTTCATTAGAAATGGAAGCATAAGTCAATACAAAACGGTAATTTTGCCTGAGACGATCCATTGCGTGCAAATTTTATTGTAACGGAATAGCATCCACATCTCTCCATAAATTAGGGTCATTGGATACAGAAGACAATATGACTTTTTATATGTAAACCCGGATCAAGGTCCATGAACATAAAGCCTTTCATTAAAATATCAGGAAAGTTTGCCGGTCAAGACTACCCCTGCTTCGTCATTGCCGAAGCGGGCGTCAACCATAACGGCGACCTGGATATGGCCAAACATTTAGTCGACGTTGCCGCAGATGCAGGCGCCAACGCGGTAAAATTTCAGACTTTCAAAGCCGATAAGCTAGTTTCTCAAATGGCACCGAAAGCGGCCTACCAGATAGAGACCACCGGCACAGGCGAGTCCCAGTTGGAGATGATTCGCAAACTTGAACTATCCTACGACAATTTCCATACCCTCTACAGGTATTGCAAGGAGAAAGGCATTCTATTTCTCTCAACACCTTTCGATAAGGATAGCGCCGATTTCCTGGAGGTCTTGGGCGTTCCAGCGTTTAAGATTCCTTCGGGTGAGATCACCAACCTGCCTTTCCTGGCATACCTGGCCGAAAAAGGCAAACCCCTGATCCTCTCCACCGGCATGTCCACTCTCGGCGAAGTCGAGACCGCCGTGGGCGTTATCCGATCCTGCGGGAACCCACCCCTGGCGCTGCTTCATTGTGTTAGCAATTACCCAGCCAACCCAGTCGATGCAAACCTGCGCGCTATGCGGACGATGGAAATGGCATTCGGAATACCGGTCGGTTTCTCTGATCACACTCTAGGAATTGAGATACCTCTTGCTGCGGTGGCACTTGAAGCCTGCATTATAGAAAAACATTTCACTTTGGATCGCACCTTGCCTGGTCCCGATCACCGCGCCTCGCTGGAACCGAGTGAGTTATCCGCTATGGTTCAAGGAATACATAAGATCGAATCTGCCCTTGGCGATGGACTGAAACGGCCCGCCGCCAGCGAAGATGACTCCGCTGCTGTCGCCCGTCGCAGCCTGGTTGCGGCCCAGGAAATCCCCGCCGGAACGGTCATCACCGAAGCTATGATCGCCATCCTCCGGCCTGGGACCGGCATGCCGCCCGTTATGCGCGACTGGGTTATCGGACGCCGCGCCCGGCATCATATCCCAAAAAGCACACTGTTTGCGCTGGAGATGCTGTCTTAAGAAATCTCAACTAGATCATGAACACTGACTAACCCCAAAGGATAATCCAACTATGAACAAAAGCCTTACTTTCAAACCTTATGAACAAGGCGATGAATCCCATATCTTCGAGCTCTTCCAGATTTGTTTCAATAAGCAGCTGTCTCCCGAGTATTGGACCTGGCGTTATTTGCAGAATCCAAGCGACCAGGCCATGATCGAGTTATGCTGGGACAAAGATCTCCTTGTCTCACATTATTCTGTCTCGCCGACGAAAATTATCATTGATGGCCAAGAATATTTTGCTGCGCATGGACATACCGGCATGACACATCCAGATTACCGAGGTCGAAGATTGTCTTTAATTATCGCGAATCGCATGTTTGAACGTTTATCACAGCGAGGATACAAGGCAGTATGGGGGTACCCAAATTATAAAAACCATTTTGGACATGTCCACCACCTTAAATGGCTCGATATCCACGAGATCCCAATGTTCTATCTAAAGATGAGCAATCTTCGTTCCTTTCCTAAAGTTTCTACAAATGTCAAAACAGTACACCAACCCAATAGTCAATTTGACGGTTTTTGGAACAAGGTCAAAAACGATCAAAAAGTTATCATAAGTCGTGATCAATCATATTTGAACTGGAGATATTCTAAACACCCTGTTTTCAGATACAATTTCCTGGGTTATTATTTAGACGACACACTCTATGGTTACCTGGTATATAAAAGATATCAAACTGAGTTCGATATTGTGGACATTTTAACAGTACAAGATGATGATATTGGAGAAAGTTTGGTCGCCTCGGTGATTGAAATCTGTCGCCAGGAAAACTTTACCGGGATTAACATGTGGTTGCCCATAAGAGCTACTCTTCATTTGCGCCTCGAGAAAATAGGCTTTTTGATCACTGAACCGGTCACCTATTTCGGGGGTCGCCTGCTGCAACCGCTGGATGATGAAAAAAGTTTCGATGATGTGCGTAGTTGGTATTACACAATGTCAGACTCTGATGTTTATTAACGGTTAGCAGAAATGCGGACAATACTATTTGTAACGGCAATTCGATCGGAATATGATATCTTGTTCTCGGTAATGAGGGCTGTTCAAGCTCATCCGGACCTCGAATTAAAAGTGATTGTGACGGGCGCGCACTTATCACCAATGTATGGATATACGGTTCTCGAGATTGAGAAAGACGGGTTTCCAATCGCGGCGAGAATTGAAAGTCTGTTGAACTCAGACAGCTATGCAGGTCGGGTGAAATCTGCTGCCATCCAATTAATAGGTTTTGTCGATATTTTTTCACAAACACAACCGGATTTTGTGATTGCTCCAATGGATCGTGAAGAAGCAATCACTGTGGCAATAGCTGGCGCTTATCTCAACATACCCGTTGTTCATATCGGAGGCGGAGATACCGCAGCGAATGGTCATATCGACAATTCGGTTCGGCATGCAGTAACAAAACTTTCTCATCTACATATGGTTACTACAAACCGAAGTAGAGATAGAGTAATTGCTTTAGGAGAAGAAACCTGGCGGGTGCATGTTGTTGGCGCTCCTGGCCTTGATCGGCTTCAATCGACACCAGATATGCCCGCAGAGAAATTATGGAAAAATGTGGGCTTTGACCCTGACGGACAACCTTGTATCGTTGTCATTCAGCACCCTACCTTCCCTGATATAGAAAAAGCGGATCAACAGATGCGAATTACTCTCCAAGCGGTTATCGATGCGCAATTTCCGGCTTTTGTCAGTTACCCAAACACCGATGCTGGAAGTCAAAAAGTGATAGCTGTGATCGATGAATTCAAGCGTCGGTATCCTCCCTTCATACACAAATACAAAAATATATCTCGTCTAGAATTTGTAAATCTTTTACGACGCGCCCATGTGCTGGTTGGAAATTCGAGTTGCGGCATCATTGAAGCCCCTCTACTCAAATTGCCAGTGGTGAATGTTGGTGAACGTCAGGTCGGTCGCGAAAATGCTGAAAACGTCCTATTTGTCGATCATGATCGTGATCAAATTGAATCTGCTATCCGCAAGGCGGTCTTTGATAACGAATATCGCCGGTATGTAGCACATTGTACGAACCCTTACGGAGACGGCCACGCAGGGGAGAAGATCGCTAAATTACTCGCTGAGATACCTTTATCAAACCAGCTTACAGAAAAAATGATCACTTTTTAAGGGAAACAGCAAACTATGGATATCTTAGCCATTTCAGTACATCCAGATGATGAGACATTAGGGTGTGGAGGAACGCTACTACGCCACGTCCACGCTGGCGATTCACTCCATTGGCTGATCATCACTGCTACATATGAGCCACTTTTTACGCCTGAACAGATCGCTAAACAAGCGGCGCAAGTCAAAGCAGCCCAGGAAGCTTATCCTTTTGCCACTTTGCATTGGCTAAAGTTCCCTACCACACGCCTGGATGTCATACCAATGAACGACCTGATCAAAAGTATTCGCCAGGTGATTCAGCAATTACACCCCCGGATAGTTTTTATACCAAACCGCTCCGATGTCCATTCGGATCACCAAGTCATTTTTCAGGCTTGCCAGGCCGTGCTGAAATCGTTTTATATGCGCTCCTTCGGCGTCCATCGTGTCCTGGCCTGCGAGGTTATCTCGGAAACAGACGCTGCCTTTCCGATGCCTGAAAGCGACTTTCTAGCCAATGTGTATATCGACATCAGCGATACGCTAGATCAAAAATTATCCATCATGGAACTGTATCAATCCGAGATCCATCCAGAATTACTGCCCCGCAGTACGTCAGCAATTCGGTCACTGGCACGATTGCGTGGTGCTGCTATCGGCGTTAAATATGCAGAAACTTTTATGCTGCTTCGCGAAATAACCTGATCTATGATTAAGAAAGTGATTGGATTGGACGCTGGAAGATATGTAAAATTAATTATCGAAACGCTCAATTCCATGGGTGGCTTGCAAATCCTAAGATTAGTAGATTCAAAACCTGAAATTTGGGGGCAACAAGTGATCGGGCGGTACAAAAAAATCATTGGCAAATTAAAAAAACAACCAGCTTGAATGAAATGTTTTTATTAAAACAATATCACGATCTCCTATTTACTATTTCGGAGGTACATGAACAATGAAGATTCTATTATTCGGTGATGGACCGTGGGCAACCAAAAGCTTACATTCCCTATCTCAAGCGGGACATAATTTGGTAGGTACTGTGTTACGGAAAAATCCAACAGATCCCGAATTGATTGAGGCAACCAAGGACCTCGGTCTGCAATCTTTTCAACCGCCCAATGTAAATAACGCTGACTTCATCGCTCAAGTAATAAATTTGCAACCGGATCTGAATTTATCCGTATCTTATGACCAAATTTTACAACATCCAATTCTGGAAAGCGCACCAATGGGTTTTATCAATTTTCATGCTGGAAAATTACCCTATTATCGTGGAAGAAATGTTATCAATTGGGCAATTATAAATGGAGAAACTGAAATTGGGCTTACAGGCCATTATATCGATGAAGGCATTGACACCGGGGATATTATTTTACAGAAGACCCTTCCCATAAGCTGGACTGATACCTATGGTGATGTTTTGCGCCGGGTAATTGATGAGTTCCCTTCACTCGTCATGGAGACTGTAACCCTTTTAGAAAGCGGAAAAGCAAAACGAATTCATCAGGCAAATTTACCATGTACTTATTTCTCAAAACGTGAAGCTGGCGATGAGTGGCTCGACTGGACTGATAACAGTCTCAAACTGTATAATAAAATCCGCGCAATTACTAGACCCGCTCCAGGTGCACGAACTCTGTTAGATAATAAAGTTGTAACCATATGGCGGGCATTCTACGGTCCAACTTGGCCGTCCTATATCGCCACTCCTGGGCAGATAGTAGGTAGGAACCCGGGGGAAGGTGTATTGGTTAAGACAGGTGATTCTGTAATATTAATTCAAGAAGTGCAACTTGAAGGTGAAGATTGCATTATACCAAACTGGAAAATCGGAAAGCGCCTTGGACTGAACTTATTGCAATATCTACACCAACTCGAGAAAAGGGTAAGCGAGCTGGAAAAATACACGCAGCAAACTTCATCAATCACCAATTATTAATTCTTCATATCCACTTAAAACCACCTACCCAGGAATGATGTTGTCTTCATTGGAGGTCCTCCGAGAGCCGGAATTAACTGGATCAGCAATGTGCTTGCCTGTCTGGAGGCGTAAGCGTTGAAGAAAACGCCAATATCGGTTTGGTCTCATTCGTCCTCCAGGGCTATTACATCGTCCTGAACGTCGTTGTCGGCGCGAGCGCGGTAGTTACCAGGGATGTCCCTGGCGGAGTCACGGTTGCCGGTGTGCCTGCACAACCCTTAAAACCAATTCCATGAATCCTATCCTGATCACCGACCTGTTCATCTCCCCCGAAGCATCCATCTATCAAGCGATCGATAGCCTGAATCGCAACGTAAAAGGCATTGTTTTGGTCGTTGATGCAGACCATCATCTGCTGGGCACCATCACTGATGGCGATATCCGCCGCGCCGTTGTCGATGAGGATGCTCTGGATACCCCTATCGCCGCCCTTCTGGCGCGCAAATCCACCTCCAGTTACCCACGGCCAATCACTGCGTCCGTTGACGCCAGCACGGATGAGATCACTGTTTTAATGAAAGATCACGTCGTACGCCAGATCCCGATTTTGGATGAACAGCAGCGTGTCGTTGATCTGGTAACCTGGGAGGATCTTCTGCCCGAGCAGCCCTTAGAACTGCAGGCGGTCGTACTTGCCGGTGGGCAGGCCACCCGGCTGCACCCGCTGGCCGAGGACCTGCCTCGGCCCATGCTGCCTATCGGCAACCGCCCCCTGCTGGAGCTCACCATCGCCCAACTGCGCCAGGCCGGCATCCGCCAGATCAACCTTACTACCCATTACAAGCCCGAGAGCATCATAAAGTACTTCGGTACAGGGGAGGCTTACGGGGTGCACATTCACTACACCACGGAAGAACAGCCCATGGGCACCGCCGGTACCATTCGCTTGCTGGAGCCTTCTTCCCAGCCCATCCTGGTAGTCAATGGCGATGTGCTCACGCGCATCGATTACCGCGCCATGCTCGACCACCATTCCCAGCAGCGGGCCGACATGAGCGTCGCCGTGCGCCGCCACGAGTTCCAAATCCCCTATGGCGTGGTCGACATGCATGACGGGTTCATCCGGGGCATTCGCGAAAAACCCGCCATTGAGCGCTTCATCAACGCTGGAGTTTACCTGCTCAATCCGGACCTGCTGGCCTACATCCCCAAGGACCGGCCCTACGATATGCCCGAGCTGATCAACCGGTTGGTGGCCGAAGGCCGGCGTGTGACCACTTTCCCCGTGCATGAGTACTGGCTGGACATCCAGGAATACCGGGATTACCAGCAGATGCAGGCCGACGCCCAGGACGGCCTATTCAAGGACCTCGACCAGGCGGCTTTGAGCTTCGAGCCCGGCTCGCCAGCTCCTCCTGGATTCATTCCCCTATGTGTACCTGAAATCAGCGGAAACGAACGGGCCTATATAAAGGATTGTCTTGACACCAACTGGGTATCATCTGTGGGAGCATTTGTTAACAGCTTCGAAAAGATGCTGGCAGAGTATGTTGGAACAAAATATGCAGTGGCTACCACTAGCGGTACTGCGGCCTTGCATATAGCCCTACTTGTAGCTGGTGTGCAACAAGATGACGAAGTACTCATCTCAACGCTGACATTCATTGCTCCAGCCAATGCAATTCGCTACGTGGGAGCTTGGCCAGCGTTCATAGATGCTGAACCGCAGTACTGGCAGATGGATCCACAACAGGTAGTAGATTTCCTTGAAAACAAATGTAAATGGCGTCATGGCGCTTTATTCAATAAAATAACCCACCGGCGTGTTCGCGCCATCATTCCAGTACACATACTTGGACACCCCTGTGATATGGACCCCATACTAGAGATTGCTCGAAAATACAACCTTCGAGTGATCGAGGACGCTGCCGAAAGTCTCGGGGCTCAGTACAAGGGCCTGATGGTTGGACATTTGAGCGATATCTCTTGTTTTAGTTTCAATGGAAATAAAATCATCACAACTGGCGGCGGTGGTATGTTGGTAACTGATAATGAGGCTTGGGCTCGCAAAGCAAGATACCTAACAACTCAAGCAAAAGACAATGCCATCGAATATATCCATAATGAAATTGGTTATAACTATCGCTTAACAAACATTCAAGCAGCTATGGGTTGTGCACAATTGGAACAGTTAGACAGTTTTATTAAATCGAAAAGAAGAATAGCTGCTACTTATACTGAAGTATTGAAGGATATAGCTGGAATTGAGACAATGCCTCAGGCTTCATGGGCGAAAAGCACTTATTGGATGTTTACTATTTTGTTTAACTCAACAGAACGGAAAAACGGAAGTCGCAAAATATTGAATGCACTTAACGAGTCTAAGATACAAACCCGACCATTATGGCAACCTATGCACCTATCAAGTGCTCATAAAGGGTCGCAGCACTCTCCATGTCCTGTTGCCGAAAGACTGAATCGCGATGCATTAAGTCTACCCTGTTCTATTGGGATAAGTGACGATGAACTGCAATTTGTCATCGACGCACTAATAGCTGAAAGTTAACTACCGAAAAAAGGACTCAACTACAATTGATCATAGGCATTAATCGCTCCTCCATACCAATTGGCAAGAAGTTGTCTCTATGAATGAGTTTGAATTTCTGGAAAGTGATTTTTCTAAATGGTTTGATCAATTAGAAGAATACTTGCTTTCCCAACCTTCTTGGAGAGATCTCCTTATTTATCGCAGGCTATCATCAATGGATGCCTGCCGGTCAACGTTATTCTTCGACTTACTGATTACTCTCAGAACACCATATCGTAAGATTAATCTACCTGCGCGCAACCACCGCAGGGATGTTGAGCAAAAAAAAATATTTAATAAGGTAATGGGAAGTATCAATCATTTACTGTCAAGTAATCTCTCGCTCCTACAGAAAGCAAAAGCTTATGCTGCTCAAATTAATCCATCGATTAACAAAGAACCGCTCGCATCGCAAATCAGCCTTATAACTAAATCAAAACGTGCCTTAGTCGTTAGAGCTTACGGAAATCAAACTGGTTTTCCTGTCTTAAGATCCCTAAGTAAAGATTTTAACTGGAATATTTTGTTTGCAAGCTGGAATCAAGCATTAGAATATCCAGTGCGCCAAATGGGAATCAACTATATTGATCTGAAAAATTTCAACCAAAGAATATACCGTTCATATATAAAAAAACATAAACGTTCTGTAAATAAACTCTTTACTAAATTAAGTGTGTACGAACCAGGGGAATTTCTGTCAACAATAACAGGCATACAATGTCGCTTCAATTCGAAATCGCTATTTTTTGAAGACTTTGTAATGGCACGGGTATATACGGATATCTACTTCAAACTAATCGCAGAATTCAAACCTGAAGTCATTGTATTGTTTAATGCGGTTTCTCCTCCAGGCAAGACCATGGCGAAAGTAGCTCGATTGACTAATATCCCATCAGTTTCGGTTCAACATGGCTTATTTGGGGGCGAGATTTACAATGACTTAGCCACTGATAAGATATTGGTGTGGGGAGTGATTCCAAAAAATTTTTGGCTGGATCGCGGCTGCTCACCAGACCAGGTAGAAATCGTTGGAGCTTTCGGGCATGATAAGTGGATGCAAATGAAAGTTGAAGAAATTCCTGGAGCCAACAAATCTTCCAGGAAAAATGTTCTATTCACTGGACAGTTCCCTAGTATCAATCTATCTGCCAAACAGCATCAGGATACAATCAAAGCTGTCTTAAATGCTGCAAGCCAATTGCCCCATATAGATTTTATTTTAAAGGCTCATCCAGGTAAAGATATCGGAATTTATCGCGAGTTAGTTGCCGCTTCAGGCGGAACTAACGTGAAATTAATCTTCCGAGAGCCAATTGAACCACTACTCAGGAAAAGTGATTTGGT
>Ga0209013_10002791_pt1 | contig 15755 bp, 13 predicted proteins | sample Cruoilmetagenom2_FD_187291 | JGI IMG/M metagenome (GOLD analysis project Ga0209013, IMG submission 187291) | Oil polluted marine microbial communities from Coal Oil Point, Santa Barbara, California, USA - Sample 2 (SPAdes) (version 2) | ecosystem: Environmental > Aquatic > Marine > Oil seeps ... | reverse complement strand
CTCGTGTACTAAGTACACATTGTGTTACTATCCTTGCTCAAATCGTGGAGATAAAATCTCTTACAAGTCTTACTCATATCCGAACAAAAATAATCCTCTATAAATGTAACATGATTTCTGCCCTAATGCAAACGAAATATTTATGTATTTTTCGAACTTTTATGATTTTACTAAAAATTAGTTCACATCATATTTGCTTAATAATGCCCCGATCGCGCCGCTGTAACCGTTGTCTTGTAAAAATATTGGTGTTCTATTTTTACGTGTCGTATAGTTGCCAATTACGTTCTGAAGTGGTTCATTACAACTTAAGGTGGAACCGATATATACAATATGCTCAACCTGTTCGGCAAAAGCACATTGTATACTTAATGTTGAAATCACTTCGCCAACTAAGCCTTGGACCGTGGCTAATATATCTTCTTTTGATCGTTCCAAATGAGGAGTAAGTCCGACATCACCAAAATTACTGGCAGTTAATCCCCCATCAATTGGCGTCTTATTGCCAAAATAAATATCACTAACCAACATATCCACTTCACTCCGTCTACCATTTGCAGAACGTTCAACGATTTCATCAAATTGATGAATTCCAGTCATTAATGAGGACATTCCAAGTAAAGTCCCACCACCGATTCCTGTTCCAGCAATCCGTGTATGCTGGTTGCCATTTAAGTGATGAATTGATGTACCAGTTCCGATATTGGTAATAATCGCATCTGAGAAATGATGTCCATCTTTTTTTAATTGATAATTAACACCGGCAACTGTTGCATCAAACTCAACCAAATAATGCAGGTTTCCATGAGAGCGTAGAAACGTTTTTAACTGTTCGGCACGTCCACCTGTTAAACCAATTTGGATGTCTTCTTTCATTGAAACAATCCAATCACTTACTTCTTGTAAATTTGAGGACGGGAAATGTAATAACTTTAATTGTTGATTTTTCGTAAAAAACGCGATTTTTGTTAATGTGCCACCAACATCTATTCCGATAGCTTGAACCATATTTATTCTCCTTTAAATACTCTAGAATGGCATAAAGTGCTCTTCTAGCCCACTCCTTGAATTGTGGGAACCCTCCACGTTAGAGTGTTTTATTCAAAAATACAACCTGGATCACACTGTTGAAGTTAATCCCGATTACCTTCAACTACTTGTTTAACATGCTCAACAAATTTCATAATTGGCTTTTCACTGGCAAAAAATAAAAATAAATGAACGAACCATTTTAATGCTCTGTTTGAAGTTGTGTATGTTAGTTTTGTGCTCGATTCAGTAATTGCCAAAACCTCATATGCTGCTGTAATATCAAATAATTTTGCTAACGTGAATGAGACTTTCATTTTTTTGAATTCTGGCGTGTTTTCATATTCATCTACATGTACATTATATGTTTCAGTACGATTTCCTTCACGATATTCCTGGAGATAGATACTACCTACTTTTGTGTCTGTAATATTCACTGGAGTATTGCTAACAACATTCGGCATTAATTGTTGCATTTTTTCTAAATCACCGTCAACATATAGCCAAACCTCTTCAATGGAAGCACTTATTTCAATTGATTTTGTCCATTGTTTCATATAGGTATTCCCTCTCATTCTTCCTACGACATCAAGTGTAGAGAAAACCATTCATATAAACAACATCAATTTGTTGGGCAATCACTATTTCCTATAAACATGGACGGTGTGACTACCCCATTCATCTTCTAACTCTCGCATGTGTACCATCTTCCAAGGATTAAAAAATGTTTGACCATTTTTGTTAAAAAAATAATGTTTATCAACATGAATGCTTGCATGGATGATTCGTCCGTTACTATCCTTCCATATGAGAATATCATGTGGAAAGACTGCATCTTTTGCAAGAGGCACTTCTTTATAACCAAGACGCGTTATTCCGTTGAAGAACGTCACCGGATGGACCCATTCTCTCATTATCCAATCATGAGTTACCCCTGCTTCAATAGAAGCTGCAAAGAATAATGTGGAGGACAAACAGTTTGCACCATGTTCATTCGGATAAGTGTTGACGTATGAACTTGTGATACTTTCCACAGGAATATACGGATCACGTTCACCAGGAGCATCATAATCAAGTGCGATGCGATTTAATAAATCTGATTTCAGTGATTTTGGGAGTTTACTCCACACTTCCTTTTGTAAAGCGATAAAGCTTCGATTTTCTGAAATAAACTCATAGGGAGCGAGTAGTGACTTTGCTGGTTCCCTTAATATTCCGTCAAAATATCGAGCCTCAAAAATGAGACCCCTTCCAACTTGTTGCTGCACAACTAATATTTGATTTTTGATGGAATCACTGATTGTTGGAAATACTCGATGTGGCAATACGACAACAGTTGTTATGTCAGAGTCTAGCGTCCAGTACGTATAACTGCTCGAATATGAAATGTCTGCATACTTGGGATGCCACAAGAATTCTTCTCTTGAAAAAATCAAACAATTAATGCCTAACTCTTTCACTAAATGCTGATCTTGTTCTCGAAAGAAAAATAAGTCTTTCTCCGGGATGAATGATTCTTCCCATTTTTCCAATTTACCTTGACTTAAATTTATACGTTTACTCACCAATACCACCAACTTCTATAGATTCCTGAATATACGAATTCCATTCCTTTTTATACCCATTTTATTTTGATTGCACCAAAGGCTAGTTTTTTGCCAATAATCCTTTATCCACGACCATTTTAACTGCCAATTCTTTCTGGACTTCCCGAAATTGGAGGACTACACGGTCGCTATTCAAACTGATAATATGTCCTTCACCAAATTTTTTGTGTGCAATGGCCAACCCAACTGAAAGTTCCTCTACTTGTTTAATTGTATTTGGATTATACGGTTCAATACTTTCTTTCACCTTAACTTCTTCGTTTAGCTTTTTCAATACAATACTTCTGATTTCACTGATAAAACGTGATTCATTTTTATCTTTTCCATCTTTCGATGCATATGTTAATAATTCCAAATGTTGCTTTGCACGTGTCATACCTACGTAAAACAATCTTCTCGCTTCTTCTAGTTTGTCTGTATCCTTCATATCTTCCTCTGATGGAATTGTTCCAGATAGACAATCTATCATATAAACAGTATTAAATTCTAACCCTTTAGCACTATGGAAAGTAGATAATGTTACTGCACGTGGATCTTTGATTTTTTTTGAACTTTGGGTAAGCTTATCTAATTCACTTAATCGCTTAGCGAATGATTCCATGCTGGTTAAAGATTCCGCTATTTGTTCCAACGTTCGCAATATATCTAGCAGCACATCAATATTGAAGCCGAATTTCTCTGAACGTTTCTTTAATACTTGTTCATATCCGAGGTCTTCCCTAATTAGCCGAATGACTGTTTTGGGCCTTGCGCCAGTAATTTGCTTGTAAGTTTTTGAATAGGCTAGTACTAATTGAACTTGATAATCTTTTAAATCGATGTGTCGGGAGAGTAGGTCAAATACATCTCCTTCTTCTTGTAGTCGTTCAAATTTTCGTATTTGGTCATTCGATAAATATAAATTAAGTTTCCGAGCAACTCTTAGGAATACATCTTTTCGCTCTAAATTAAAACTTAGTCTCATAAAATTCAATATATCTACTATTACCCAATGAGAAAAGAAACGTTGATCGATATCTTTCATATAAAAAGGAATACCTCGACGTTCTAGCTCACTAATATATAAAATAGCACTGGCATTATTGCGAAACAGGATCGCCGAAGAGCCAGTGTCTTTGGTATTCAATAGTTCATAAATGACGTAACGCATTTGAGCTTGATCGTCAGGCAATTGCTTTAATATGATATCTTGTTGTGCTCCATTTTCAGTGAACATTTCCTTCTTATAGCGTTTAGTATTACGCTTAATAAATTGATTGGAGACAGAAACAATATTATGAGATGATCGATAATTTTGCTCCATTTTATAGATTTTTGCTGTTGGATATGTGTCTTTAAAATTCAATAAATATTTTGGATCCGCAGCACGCCATGAATAAATGGTTTGGTCATCATCCGCAACCACACATAAATTCAGATGATTGGATACTAATTGTTCTACTATCGCATGTTGTAAGCGAGACGTATCTTGACTCTCATCCGTCAACACATAATCGAATGATTGTGAGTATGTAGAATGAATATGTTGATCTGATGATAATGCTTTATACGCGTAGACAAGTAGATCATCAAAATCTAGTAAAGTATGGTGTGCATTTTCGGTTTTAAATGCTTCGTACTGAATCGCTATTTTCACGGCTTCTTTATTTGGTAGCTTCATTTGCTCCCAGTCAGCTTGAGGCACCCTATTATTCTTAATAAAACTAATGAATTGCATCATTTCTTGCAATTGGTCATCTGTACAATCCTCTTTTAAGTTCTTTTTGTACAAATCCTTTAATATCAGGGTCTTTGAAGGAACTTGAGGATTATTATTGGCTTCTATCAATGTGAAAGCAATTCCTTTTGACCTTAAAAATCGAGAGGTAATCGAAAAAGCCAAGCTATGTATAGTTGAAAAATCAACATCACCAAGACTTGGAAAGAATTGTTGATAACGTGATTTCATATCGTTTGCCGCTGCACGACTAAACGTAATTGCTTTAATTCGATTAGCTGGAATTCCTTTTTCTTCAATTAAGTAACCAATACGCATAATGAGAGTGGTCGTTTTTCCAGATCCCGGGCATGCCAATAACAGAAGTGGACCTTCCGAATGAAGTACTGCTCGTCGTTGAGTGTTATTTAGTCGGACATTATGTAGTTTTTCTTGTCTTTCAAAAAAATCTGTCATTCTAAAAACTCCTTTACAGAACAAAAAATCGTCATCTTCTAAAGACAACGATTTTTCACATACCTATCAGTATAACAGATGTTTATTCGTGAAGTAATTTCACATTTCGGTTAAATTTTACGGAAGTTGCGACCAAATCTCTCAGAGTTGCGACAATCAAAAATATTTGTGATCTCACAATAGTTTACATAATAATATTATTTGTGTGCCACGTGAACTTTTAGTAATTTACCTTTTACAGTTGTATTTCTCATTTGTTTTAAGACAATCTGACCTTTTCCGTTTAGTATCTCAACGTACGAAACATTTTCCTGAATTGTAATAATCCCTATATCTTCAGCAGAAATACCTTCAAGTTTGGCAATCGTTCCTACAAAATCAACTGCACGGATTTTTTTCTTTTTTCCGCCATTGAAATAAAGTTTTGTAATATTTTCGTTTAACTGTTCTTTTTTATCGACTTTCAATTCAGGTTGCTGTTTCATTTTTTCTTTAAAAGCAGTTCGTGCTTTTACGACTTGCTCTTTTGAAGGTGCATCTTTTTGTGGAATATTAAACCCGATATACTTCTCAACAGATGCAAGGAATTTATCTTCGTAAGGTGTAACAAGTGTTATCGCTTTTCCGACTTCCCCTGCTCTTCCAGTTCGACCTGTACGATGAACATAGCTTTCATTTTCCATTGGCATGTCGTAATTGATTACATGCGTGATACGGTCAATATCGATTCCTCTTGCTGCAACATCCGTTGCAATTAGATAACGGAAATCGCCACGTTTAAAATCATTCATTACGTCAAAACGTTCATTTTGTTCCATACCACCGTGTATTTTATCAACTGTATATCCTTCTTCATCAAGTTGATCGACCAGTTGATCGACATTGTCTTTCGTTCGGCAGAATATAATACAACTGTCTGGATTTTCAACGACTGTAATATCTTTTAGCAGACTAAATTTCAATTCTTGTCTTACCACATAAACAGAATGGTCGATATGTTGATTAACAAGATCTGTTTTTTCAATTTCAATATCCAAAGGATTGTCCATGTATTTATGGCACAGTTTTTCTACATCTTTTGGTAAGGTGGCTGAGAATAACATCGTTAATCGTTCTTTCGGTAACTGTTTAATAATTGATTCCACTAGTTCAATGAAACCCATACTTAACATTTCATCTGCTTCATCAATAACTAATATTTCGATTTTACTTAAATCCAAAGTATGTCGCTCAATATGATCCATGACGCGTCCAGGTGTCCCAACAACTACATGTGATTTTTGTTTTAATTCAGTACGTTGGTGAGCAAAAGGTTGTTTTCCATAAACTGCTGTTGCTTTAATACGCTTAAATCGGCCAAAACTCATGATGTCTTGTGAAACTTGCATGGCTAATTCTCTAGTAGGTGTTAATACTAATGCTTGTGGTTTGTTTTCATCCCAATCAACCATTTCACAAATCGGGATACCGAAAGCAGCTGTTTTTCCGCTACCTGTTTGGGATTTTACTGAAATATCTCTTTTGCTTAGTGCTGCTGGGATCACTTTGGTTTGTACTTCCGTTGGTGAAGTAAATCCTAAACCTTCTAGTGCTCGTTCAATTTCTTTTGAAATACCAAGATCTTTAAATTGTGTGTTTGTCATTACGTTCTCCTTTGATGTAAGAGTTTTCAAAATCTCTTCTGTCCCTTTAGTATACCAATTAATCGGGAGTGATAGCTTATAACAGAAAACTATGTTATAATGAAAGAATATTAACTTCATAATACGACAAAATTTTCACATTGAAATCTGTTGTATAGAAATGGGGAATTCAAATGACGTTTCAAAAACATGAAAAAGTAGTATCAGAATTTGTTCAAGCACGTAGAATTCGCGAAAAAATCACCTTCGTACGTCGTGATGTAGAAGTTGAAGGGGAAATCTTTAAAATTCTTGATAATTCTTGTATCGTCGAAATTTCTCAAGAAGATGCCAAAAAAATTGGCGCTGCGTCTAATTTAACAGTTGTATCCCATAAAAATTATAAAGTGTTTTCATAATGAATGAAACGAAGAAGGCTCACGCCTCTTCGTTTTTTTTGTACACTTTTCTACAAAAAGCGAGTACCCCGAAATAAATTGGGATACTCGCTTTTGTTATTTTTCGATTGGATGTTCAGTAATCCAATCACTATAACTCCCTACATACAATTTGACTCTCTCATATCCCACTTCTTTTAACATCGCATAAAGTGGCGCAGCCGTAACCCCGCTCCCACAATAGACCGTAATTTCTTCATCTTTACTCACTACTTTTTGCAACAAATCTTGTACTTCAGAGCTCAATTTGAACTTTGATTGGTGTTTCAGTTGTTCCCAATCAAAATTTCGTGCCGTCGGGATGTGACCTGCAATGGAATCAATTGGTTCGTTTATTCCAGCGTACCTTTCTGCTGATCTGGCATCGAGGAGTACCCCTGTAGCAACTCCTTCGACTATTAATTTTACAGACTGACGATTCGACAAAATCTCCTCATTCCATTCTAGCGCGAGATTTGTCCTTCTATATATTGGTTTTACTTTGGATACGTTGTAACCGAGCTCTGTTAGGTGATTATATCCTTCTTTTAGAATGTGTACATCTGGAAATCCTGCATATTTAAATAACCAATAGGCACGAGGTGCAAACGGCATACCACCTTGATCGTAAATGACAATATGGTCGGAATATAGAAAACCATTTGATTCAAATAATTCTGTCAGCTGTTCTTTTGATGGCATAGGATGTCTACCTTCAAAAAGACTCATATCCGATAAATCCAGCTCTAGATCAAAGTAGATTGCATTTTCTATGTGCCCATTAACATACATCGTTTGACCTGCTGTACTATCTTGTAAAGAAAATCTTGTATCAACAAAACGAACGTTTTCTTGATCAATTCGCGATTCCGAGATCCATACATTGCTCATCGTGATTCACACTCCCTAAGATAATTCTTCATAAATGGATTTCCATTGTTTTAATCGGTCTTCTTCTTGAAGTAGTGTTCGTTCAGAATTTATTTGCTCTAATGTTTGATGAAGCAAATGTTGTCGTAATCCTTCAGCTTCCAAATCCACGATTTGTTCAGCCCAATCCTGAATTCGCCTTTTTTGACTAATTAAATAGTGTTCCGCATCAGGTTTCGTTGCATTTTGTAGAGCATCACGAAGTTTTTCTTTTTCGTTTTTTTCAAAAAAGGCTTTGTTATTTTTATAATGTGATTTCACATGCTGATAAGGCTCACTATCTTTGAATGGACCTTCAAATTCAAGAATCATTGGTTCAGTAACTTCATACGGCAGTAAAGAAAAACCACCATTCAGTTCTTTTAACGTATAGACTTCTTCTTGTTGACGTTCAGATACTTTTTTCGAAATCCAGTTTACCAAGCGTAAGTTTGTCACACGCATTTCTTGTTCAAAATCAAAACTTAACATCGCTAGCGTTTCTTTCAATGCATATTGGAGTGCTTCAACTGACGGTTTATTAGAAAAAACTGACGGGTTATACGATTCTTTGAAAAAATCTGGATATCGGTAATACACTCGTTGCAGAACATAATGCAGTAACTCGTCAAGTTCTTGGAATACATCCTTTGTGATGACAGTTGCTGCTGATGTTCCGTACCTTTTACGTAATGTCTGTTCCAGCATATTTAATTCTTGAAGTCGTTCTTCTTTTCTTAATAAGTTCAACTCAGTTTGTTCAATCAATGTCGCTAAACGATCAACTGTTTTTTCAGTTTCCTCGGCCAACGCTTGAACAGCCAGAGATTTTAAGTCTTCAGATAAAAAATGAAGAAAAGATTGTTCAAAGTCTGCCATTCCTGAACGTAAATCTTGTGAAGTAACCTTTTCCTCTAACGCTTGAAGACTTGAAACACCGTGAACTCTAGGAAAACGAATTCCAAAACGCTGTAGTTCCGCTGTTACATAGTTTTTCACTTCATTTGCTTCGTCCTCATTTGAGGCAAGATCGATGGCATTGACGATGAAAAACATTTTATCTAATTCAAATGCATCTTTTACACGACCTAATTGGATCAGAAACTCACGATCCGCACGAGCAAATGCATGATTATAATAGGTGATAAATAATATAGCATCTGCATTACGAATATAATCAAAAGCCACACCTGTATGACGAGCATTAATCGAGTCTGCTCCGGGTGTGTCTACTAAAGTGATCCCCATACGTGTGAGTTCGCAATCATAATAAAAATCAATTGTATCAACAAAACAACTCTTATTTTCCTGAGCTACAAACAATTCAAATTCTGGACGATTTACTCGAATTGACGTGCCCAATTGATCTTTGAAAGCGGAGTAACCAGTAGAAAACGCTCGAATAAATGCTTTGTGAACATGTAGTCCTTCATCTTCAAGTGTCACCTGTTCAATTTCCAGACTTTTTTCATATGCTTGTTGAAGCGTAAGAATGGACATGCCCATTTCTTTAAACGACAGTTGAACATCCTGCAATAATTGGTCTGCTGTTTTTAATTTGACATCAGCAGTTTCATGTGGATGTTGATCCGATACAGGACGGATTTTATTAATAGCAGCTGTAGTTGGATTTGGTGAAACCGGTAATACATTGGCTCCCATCAGCGCATTTGAAAATGATGACTTCCCAGCACTAAATGCACCAAAAAGAGCAATCGTAAAGTCCTGTTTTTTTAACCGATCCGCTTTTTTCTTTAGATAACTAGCAACCTCTTCAAACCCGTTGATAGATGAAATGACCGATGAGACTTTTCTTGCACTATTAATTGTATGTTCCAAAGAGTAATGGTTAGTAGATTCTTGATCCATTATATTTTCTTCAATCGTAGCTTCGTGTGGCTCATTTTTTAACATTGACTCATCAAATGGGTGAATATTTATAGATGCCAAACTGTGTTCTTTCAACCAATGTTCTTTTAACTGATTGGCGAACTGATTATTTTTGGCAGAAGGATTTTTTTGTTCATCAATATATGACTTTAGTTTGGATTCCATCTCTTCAATGGTATTAATTGCTAAGACCTTCTCTTGATATTCTTGTGACTTTGCATCAGCTAACACAGTTTCGTCATCCGGTATGGAATTGATTTCAATTGCTTTTTCATTTTTCCACGTTTCTGTTTCTTGAATAAACCATCTGCGGGTAGCATCAGCTACCCCATTCGCAAAATTCAGGACCGAATCAGCAGTTAACAAGGCACTTTTTTGAATTTGATTATCAATAACATGTTGTGTTGGTTTGAAAATAAGTTCATCAATAGCCATAGCTTCTGTGTCAGTTAATAAACCTACGTCTTTCAAAGATTGTTTCATGAGTATTTTTAGATGTGTAACTATTTGTGATTGCACAACTGTGTTGTATTGTTTCATAACATTTTCGGTTCGAATCGACCGTTCTTGTTCTGTTTTTTTTCCGCTGAATAGAAGACCTACTTTAAAATCTTTTTGTTTCGATTCTAAATACAACTTCAATGAATCCCTAAGCTCATATGGCATTAAAGTTGCATTCTCTAGTAGGGCTTTTCTACTTTGATCAAACGCTTGTATCCATGAGGTTGAGGTCAATAATGATGATTGTTTCGAATAACGGGTAGCAACTAGACGAATTTCGTCTTTTGACTGCCATTCTGATTCTGTTAATACATGTGAAAATGTCTGCAGGCATTCTTCTTTTTCATCTTCAAGAAAGGCTAAATGCTCATCATGGAGCTTGTTCGATGTGCGTCTAGCTGAGTCCAATAATTGCTGTTGCCAGTCTTTCATGCTATCCATGACAATTTCCTGAACATCTGAGAAATCATTATGAGGATGCGTAGGTTCTTTTAATGTGGTAAAGTAAATGCCTTTTGGATCTACTCCCCAAGCATTAAAAGATTCGTGAACAGATTGTTTAAATGCTTCAAAAGTTAATTCGTTGTCACGGTGTTTATCAATTTGATTAACAATTAAATAAACATTTTCATTGTATTTTAATAATTGTTTCGTAAAACCAAAATTCATTTCAGATTGAACGTGATTATAATCCATCACATAAAAGACAATGTCCGCTAAGTGAAGGGCGGATTCAGTAGACATTCGATGGGCGTCATCTGTCGAATCAACTCCTGGTGTATCCATAACAGTTATTCCTTCGGGTAATACAGAGGTTTCATGGCCAATTTCTATTTGTGATACCATTTCACCGTCTTTGCAAAATTCCTTGACTGTTTCAAAGTTGTAATCACCCGAAAACTTGACTGGTTTTTGACCGTGCATGTAAACGAGGGCAAAGTCTTCTGTCGCTTTATGTATTTTGACGATATTGGCACTTGTAGGGATGGGACTAGAAGGAAGCAATTGTTCACCAGTCAATGCATTGATCATACTGGATTTACCAGCAGAAAAATGGCCAGCAAATCCGATGGTGAATTCTCGATTCATTAGCTTTTGTGCAAATAATGACGTTTTATTTAAACGCTCAATGTCATTAGATTCATTAAATAGTGTATAAGCGAGAGCTGTTTCCTCTAGTGTTAGGTTCAATTTTTCATTAAATGATTGCATACGTACGTTAACTCCTTTATTTAAAACTTATATCCATAATACCATGTTTGAAACGGTCGCATCATGACGGTTGTAATCATATAAGAAACTTTCGAGTATATTCGACACATAATTGAATAGCTTTAGATAATTTCCCTCATTATCTTTTCTTTTCAATGTAAAAAAGTCCATTCGACGTTGCTTAGCGCTGTCAAATGGGCCATTTGGTGGATTATTCTTCATGGGATTTATTTTCTTTTTTCAATTGTTTTTTCCGTCCAACATATACAATGACGAGCAATAGGGGTAAAAAAAGTCCTATTGATAAAGAAAATGATACAGCTGTTGTACTGTCCCAATTCTGTTGATATATAACGTTAGGATAAATCACAATAGAAAGGACAACAGCAATCATTCCTAATGGGTATGTTAAAGAGCGGTGATCTTTCAATTTTAATATTTGACCCATTGCTATTACGGATGCATAAAAATAAAGGATTGTCTTAAAAAATAGTGTGATAATCCAAAGTGTCATCATTAATGCCTCAATACGCTCTACAAAATCTCCGATGTTTATCATTTTTGCCAATTCATAGCTTGGGTATAGCTGTCTTTCAATAAAATCGATACCTAAAACTGAAACACACAAAAATGTCATTATGGTGATAACGATACCACCTACTAAGTTTCCAATTAAAAAGGATTTTTTTGCTTGTTTTCTTTTGTTAAGAAAGGAAGGAAATATCATTAATAATATAACAGCATTAATAGAAGAAGTAACGACAAAAAATAAGGATGATTGCAAAATTGTTTTTGTCCCAGACTCAAATACAGGTTGTATGTTTTCAAACTTGATTTCAGGAGAAACAAACACCACTAAAGTAACAAAAATAAATAAGAACACTATAATTAGGATTTCCGCAGAACGAGCAATGGTTTCTAAACCAAGACGAACTCCCATCACCATAATCATAGCCATAAGAATATTAAGGGCCACCATTGGAGTATTTGGCAGTGCATGGATGTTTAAGAAAGTCCCTGAATGAGCTAAAAGAGTAGTAGCATAAAGAAAAGAAAATGTCACGAAAGTCAGAGAAACGATTGTACCTATCCATTTCCCTAAAAGTTTTTCAATAAGTTGTGTAAAGGTGAGAAGAGGAAACCATTGTCCTATTGTGCAAAATAGCCAAATAACTAATAACCCAATACCTGTACCGAGTATGGCGGCAATCCATGCATCTTGTTTCGCTACTTCAGCTAGACCTGATGGCACAATTAAGATGCTTGTTCCAATCGTAAACAGTGCGACAAGAACTAAGAATTGGTACGTATTTATTTTATTGTCTTGCATCATTTCTTATCATACCTTCCAACGGTTCCTCTAGAATTCACAAGAACCTGTCACTTACTGGTCGAATCATTGATGTATGGCATTTAATACATTTCATTATTATTGCATTCATGCTTCTTTTTTCAATTGTTTTTTTCGTATTGCATATACCACTAACAACAACAGAGGGGGAAAAAGTCCTACAAATATTGAAAAAGATAAACCTGTTGTTCCATCCCATTGTATTTGTTCAATTACGTTAGGATGAATTATTACTGAAAGAACAACGGTAATCATTCCTAGTGGTATCGTTAAGGGGCGGAAATCTTTCAAATTTAATATTTGTGCAATTCCTAAAACGGAAGCGTAAAAATAGAGGGCTGTCTTAAAAAATAAGGAGATAATCCATAAGGAAGCCATTAATGCCTCTATACGCTGTACAAAATCGCCGACATTTATCTTTTTGGCCAATTCATAGCTAGGATAAATCGATCTTGCAGTTCTATCTGCACCTAAAACCGAAACACACAAAAATACAATCATAATGATGACGATTCCACCTATTAAGTTTCCAATTAAGAAGGATTTTTTTGCTTGTTTAACTTTATTAATAAATGCAGGGAAGATCATTAATAAAATAACCGCATTGAAAACAGAGGTACCAACAAAAAATATGGATGATTGAACAATCTTTTTTGTCCCTACTTCAAATAGTGGTTGTATGTTTTCAAACTTGATTTCAGGTGCAACGAAAATAACTAATACAATAAATTGGATGAAGAAAACAATTATTAAGATTTCTGCAGAACGTGCGATAGTTTCTAATCCAAGACGGACTCCCATCACGACAATCCCTGCCATAAGAATATTAAGAACGATCATTGGGGTATTCGGCATCATGTGGATATTTAGGAATGTGCCAGATTGAAATAAAAGACTTGAAGTCCAAAGAAAAGACATGAAGACAAAAATAATAGAAACGGTTTTACCAATCCATTTCCCAAATAGTTTTTCATTGATTTGGATATAGGTGAGATTAGGAAACCAAAAAGCTATTGTGGTATATAGCCAGATGACCAATAATCCAATACCAGTACCAACTATAGCTGTAATCCAGGCGTCTTGCTTGGTGCCGACTGCTAAAACTGATGGTACTGTTAAGATTGCCGTCCCAATCGTAAATAAGATGACTAATACAATAAATTGGTATGAATTAATTTTATTATCTTGCATCATTTCATTCCATACCTTCCTCTAATGCTGTTCTATTACGTAGTCAGAAAATTAATGAAGTCATTAATCGGTTTAAACACAAACGTGAGCAAGTCTAGTGGATTTGGAATATTCTTTCCAAATCCGAGTGCAATACCTAAACCTACACCAATAGCGAGTAAAATTGAAAACACAATTAACTCTTTTTTATATCCTTTTTTCAATAAAGGTGGAACTTCAATCCATACGATGATTGCTGCAAACAGTAATATCCCTATACTTTTTAACATTCGTATCTAGTCCTTCATCTTTTCTAAAAATGAATTATCTACTGTCCCTGTACGGCGAAGTTTCATGTCAACTTTAACATTTACTGACAATTCAGAGAATTCCTCTTCCCACTGCTCTTTAATCTTTTTCCACTCCTTTGGGTTTGATCGGTGAATTGCTTCACCAAATCCAAAGATATCTGTTTTATATTGTCTTTGAACCGAATTAATGGCGTCATCAATGGTCTTTTTCACATCTTTTTCGTAAATTTCCTCTAACTCGACAATTGTTTCTGGTTTCGTAAGATCCATTTTACATTCTACTGCTGCTACATTTCCTTCAACCTTAACATTGACATCCATCTTTGGGTTTCCATTGTTTATGCTACCTTTAAGATCAGATTTGTACTTAATAACTTCTATCGTGGCTTGTCCCTCATTAGGGCAATGTATTGTATTAACCGTAGTTTTCACCGAGTTAGTTATATCATTATATCCCTTGCTTTCTTGTACAGTTAACCATCCCACTAGTTTATCTTTATTAAATACAGCCAACTCATCGTATTGAATTCGAGCAGAAGGAGTAATTGATTCCACATTCTGTTTGCTGGCTCCTATTTCTTTGTCCCCTGTAACAAAAATTCCTGTTAATACGGCTTCCTTCCCATCACTTACCAAATTTACTATTAGCTCATCTAATGTAATCCCGTTCGTTGCGGCCCAAGCAGTTTCTGATGTTTTAAGCGTGTCATACATTTTATTGGCTGGAATGCTTTCAATAGTTGTTGTAACGTTCAATACTTCTGCAGCGGTCATATCTTTAGCAATAGCAACAAAGAAATCCGATCGAAGCTCCCAATCCCTCGATAACAGTTCTAGGGATTCTGCTATTCCTTCTTGTGCCAACTCCTCTCCGAGAACAAGCATTCGAAGATGTCCAGGATATATTTTTCGTGGCGAGTCCTTTGTCATTTTCCGAAGTGCTTCATACACCGTTTCTCCGGTCGCTTGAAAAAGTGTTACCGTTGACCGCCCCGCACCTTTATTCATGGATACCTCCGATGGAACAACTACTTGAGCCGATACCATGTATTCGTCATCTACTTTATCTATTCCGAATGCCAACGTTATGGCAAGCTCATTTAATTCTCTTCTGTCCCAACATCCTGAGAGAAAGAGACTCAAAATAATGAGAACAAACATGCACTTTTTCATCCTTTAAACCCCTCATCTTTTTACTTTTCTGATGGTGCAGGTTTGGCAGAGGCAGAGTCTTGTTGCCTAATTGTATTTTGTTGATTAATTAGGCGAGGTCTTGAAAACATTTTCCATCTAGGTAAACGTATAAAGGTATCCTTTTGGTCAGAAAGATTAAAAGGAGCTAGAGGAGACATATAAGGCACGCCAAAAGAACGCAAACTACATAAATGCAGAATAAGAGCAATTAATCCAATCGTAATGCCGAATAATCCAAATGAAGCAGCTACCGCCATAAATCCAAACCGTAACATCCTTACAGCAATCGCAATGTCGTAAGTAGGCGAAACAAAACTAGAAATAGCGGTTATTGAAACAACTATTACCA
>Ga0209013_10002789_pt1 | contig 15761 bp, 14 predicted proteins | sample Cruoilmetagenom2_FD_187291 | JGI IMG/M metagenome (GOLD analysis project Ga0209013, IMG submission 187291) | Oil polluted marine microbial communities from Coal Oil Point, Santa Barbara, California, USA - Sample 2 (SPAdes) (version 2) | ecosystem: Environmental > Aquatic > Marine > Oil seeps ... | reverse complement strand
CAACGAGAATACGATCAGCCCGCCGAGGACAACGGCCGGCCGCGCCGCAGGAAGCAAAACCCCCCACGCGGTACGAAGCGGTGATGCGACCACCCGCGCCGCCTCTTCGAGTGAGGGATCGATCCCGGCCAGGGCGACCGCCGTCAGAGCAGTCACGATCGGCGCGAGGGCCAGGGTGAGCACGACCACGACCCCGGTGTCACTGAAGAGAGCTCCTTCGCCGATGCCGCTCAGGTCGAACAGATAGAACCAACCCAGCGCCAGCAGAAACGGGGGCACGAACAGGGGGAACGTGTGCACGAGCCAGAGCAGGCGTCGACCCGGAACGTCTGTTCGAGCGAAGATGTATCCCAGCGGAAGACCGATGAGGACCGAGGCCACGGTGACTCCCAGCGCATTCGCGAGGGTTCGGAAGAAAAGGGTCCAGAGGACCGGCTGCGTCAGCAGACTCAGGCTTTCGGCTCCAGTCCGCACCAGTTCTGTGACCAGTGCCAGCAGCGGCGACCCGGTGAGGATGGCGACCGCCAGAGTGGCGCCCAACAAGAGCAGCGGCTTCTGGAGCCGCGTCCATTTCGGCCCCGGGATGGCAAGCGGTGAGAGGTCTTCGCGTCTCACGCCCGCACCTTTCCGGCCCAGGAGGTCAGAGCCCCACCCAGTCGCGCAACCAGGGCTGGATGCGCTTCATGCTGCGCGCGATCTCGGCGTAGTCGACGACCATCGGTCGAATGCTCGACACGGCGGACATCGCCTCGGGGGCCTCGACGTCGTCCCGGAGCGGCATGTGAGCGGCCGTGGCCGCGAGCTGCCGTTCGGTCTCCGCCGACAGCAGACAGTCGACCATTCGCCGTCCGGCGGCTGGGTTGGGAGCCCCCGCCATCAGCACGACGGAGGTCGGCATGATCAACGTTCCCAAACCGCCCTGATCGGGATACACGACCTCGACCGGCGATCCTTCGGAAAGTGCGATGTGGGCATCGTCGGTGTCCGTCAGCCCGAAGGCCACCTTCCCCGAGGCCACGAGGCGCTTGACCTCGCCATTCGAGCTCACGATGCGAACCTCGTTTTCTCGCAGGCGCTCCAGAAAGTCGCGGGCGCCATCGTCCCCCCACTGGGCAGCCAACGCCGCGATGTGCATGGTGGTGGTGCCGAAGAGCGGGTTGGCGATCGCCGCCTGGCCCCGCCAGCGCGGGTCGGCCAGGTCCTGGATTGACGTGGGGCGCTCGGCGCCGGACATCAGCTCTCGGTTGATCAGCAGCACCCGAGCCCGCGCGGCAACGCCCGTCCACGAACCGTCCTCCGCCCGGAAGGCCTCCGGAATGGAGCCTGCCTTTGGTGACACGTAGGGCTCGACAAGCCCACGGGTGATGAGCAGGAAGGGCCGGACGGGATCGCCCGACCAGAAGACATCCGCCTGTGGACTGGACGCTTCGGCGATCAGGCGGTTGAGGACACCTGTGCTCTTGGTCTCTTCGGTGTCGAAAACGGTACGAACGGAGAGCCTGAAGCGCTCCTCGCACGAGCGCAGGACGGGTTCGGAGAACACCTGGTCGACCGAGGTGTAGACCACCACCTCGTCGGACCCGCCCGGGCGCGAGCATGCCGCCACCTGTGTCAGCAGGAGGACGGATATGAGCCGGGCCAGCCGAGCGAAACCTCTGCGGCCCGTCATTCACCACTCCCCACGGGTGCCGGGTCAGATGAGCTCGAGCTATCCAGAACCTGGACCTCCAGGTCGTCAAACCAGGTGACGCTGTCGGCCTTGGTCCAAAGACCGACCTTGCCGGCGTCGACGAAGGTGTCGTCCTCGACCTGGTACAGCTCTTGGCCGTCGAGGAACACAGTGAACAGATTCCCCTGCACTCGCACTCCAAGCCGGCTCCAGGTCTCGCGGAGGACCTCGACATCGAGCCCGTAAGTACGGCGCTGCCCCTTCAGATCGAGATCGCTCCGCTTCCCGGCCTCCATCTTGTAGAGGACGACGTTGTCCTCGAGAGCGTTGGAACGGACGACGTAATAGTTGTTGGCGTCCTGATAGCGCCAGATCAGACCGATGGCCTGGTCCACCGTGCCGGAGATCGGTTTGCCCGCGACCTGCAGCTCCACATCATGCGCCGTCAGCGAGTCGAGGACGAGGAGCGGAAAGCGAGAGCCCGTGCGATCCGCATCGATCTGAGCCACGGCCTGCCCGCCCGAGGGGGCATCAGGCGCCTCCACGACATGCCATTTGCCTTCCACTCCGCGACCGGAATGGACAGCCGTGAATCCGTCGGGGACAGTGCCGATGGCGTCGGCGTCGAAACCAAACCGCAGCGAGCCGGGTTCTGCGACTGCACCGGTCTCCCCTCCCTCGGCTCCCGAGCCGGCCGCAGGGGCCGGGTCAGCCGCGGGGGATCCACCGCTTCCCGCGGTCTCACCCTCCCGGGCGGCATCTCCTCCTCCACAGGCGGCGACCAACGCAACAAACAGGACGCAGGTGAGGCCAGCTCTCTGATTCTTCATCTCGTCTCCTTCTCGCGGGTAACCGTAGCACTTTTTGTTGGCGTTGATTCTCAACCGTCCTCCAGCCCGAGCGTGCGCCGCTTGAGTTCCTGGCACCGGGGCTCGTCCCGGATGTTGGGGTGGTTGAGGGCGGCGGCGCGGGCCTCGCGTTCTTGACGATAGGGAATGGAATCGTAGGGGAGGGGTTTATCCCATCCCCACATGGGCATGGGTGCCATCCTTCGCATTGATGCGTTGTCACGGGCGAGAATGAACCGCGGTCCTACTGAGTTCAGGCCTCGAAAGGATTCTCGATCACCACTCCATCGAAATCCTGACCGGACTGGAGGTCTTCACTCAGTACGCGGTGACAGCCGGCGGCGCGAGCAGCTTCGATGATCAATGCATCCCAGATGGCGATCTCAGAGCGGAGGCTGGTCTGGATGGCCTGCCGCACCAGTTGCTGATCGGTGGATACGACCGGCAGAGTGCAGAGCTGGTCGATAACCTCTGACGCCTGGTTCTCGTCGAGGGGGTCGGCGAGCCTCCGAGTCAGTACCCACCACGATTCGAGCAGCACCTGGGAGCTGACGACGAGGCGTTCATTCCCCTCCAACACTTCGATCGCGATGCGTTGTTTGGCAGGATCGGCTCGGTCGAAGGCATAAACCACAACGTTGGTGTCGAGGAAAACGCTCATTCTGCTTCGTGGACCGAAAGGTCGCGGTCGAAGCGGCCCGCGTAGATGTCGTCACGTTTCCAAGTCCTGCCAGCGGCGCCGCTCGATGCGGTGGATTCGCGGGCAAGTTCCGCCAAACGGGTGCGTGCCCCGGCCTCGATGTCGGACCCGGCATAGCTTTCGAGGAACTCGCGTAGCACCGCATTGACTGACGTTCCTTGTGTGAGCGCGCGAATCCGTGCTCGGCGCAACACTTCATCGTCGACAGTTATGGTGAGATTCATGAGACGTGCTCCACGGGTTCAGTGTAGCACGGGTTATCTGCGAGTCAGGATATTTAGAGGTCAAGCGGATGGGGATGGGTGCCAGTCTTCGTATTGACTCATTGTCGGGTTGGCTCTTCCGGATGTCCTATTCAACGAACGTGAGGCCTTCGGTGTCTTCGAAGGCTGCCTGCACGCCCCAGCCGCCGAAGCTCTCGGAGACTGCGAACCACAGCTCGTTCTTGCCCCTCTCGAGGGGCAACATTACGGCGTCGAAGTAGCCGATGGTTCCCAGGTAGCGGTAGTCGCGAGATCGGAAGCCGTTGTTGCCGGTGTAGAGCAGGCGGTCATTGAAGAACAGGCGGAGCCGGTCGCTGTAGCCGAAGGCAAGAGTCTTTGATTGTGCGCTTTCGGAGATCACGGTGAGCTTGGCAAAAACTGTGTTGGCTTCTCGCGTGAGGGTGCTCACCCTGGAGAGATTGGCGAGGCCATTAGGCTCTGATCTCAGCGCGGTCCACTCGAGATCGTTCTTGTGGCTCGAGGAGATCTTGATCGAACTCTCGATCGCCTGTTCAGCAAAGGGGACTGAGACCTCCCATTTCATGACGGCACCGGCAGGTGCGGCTCTTTCCCTTTTGACCAGACCTTTGAGCTTCGGTGTGTTGACGGTTTCAAAGCGAAAGTCGGCGTAGCGAACCGCGCCGAAGTTCGGGACTGCGAGCCCGACCGCGCCGGATACGGTTTCCCGTTTGAGGTCGTCGATGAAGAGGGCCGGTTTCTCGAGGTCTCCGATATACACCTCCGCCTGGTCACCCGAAACGACGATCCTGACCGGGAACCAAGTGTCGAACTCGTAAGCGACGGGGGTGCCGTAGCCCTCCCCGTGGTAGAGCTGCCACGCGGACAGGCCGTTGAACACCGGGGTGTACTGGTTGGCGTCCGGGTTTCCGGACTGGTGGGGCCGGATGTAGAACTCCTCGCGGTTGGCGGCGTCCTGGACTCGCCAGGTCGCGCCCACGAACGCTCGAGCGTCGGGGAAGGCGCAGAAGTACTCGATCACCCCGTTCGTGAACTCGGCGTCCTCGACCAGCGCAAGACCGCCGCGCAGCACCAGGCTGGTTTTCCCCTTGAACTCCTCGATCCGGTTCTCCTCAGCTTCTATCTGCCACCGTGGCGAGTCGAAAGGAATCGGTTCCGATGCGGTGACGAGTGATGCACACAGCGTGAGCCCAGCCAGAATTGCGGTGGTTTTCATGAATTCTCCTGTCCTGATCGATATCGAGTCTGCGGGTTGTTACGGATGGCGCCGGCCGGGGTTTCCGTGTCCGCCGGTTCCGAGCGGGTGGACCCTCAACGGGCGGCAGATGCGAAAGTCTGTTTCTGGATTCAACCTCGCAACTACCTTGACCATATTTTGCAGATTTTCGGGTGTCACCATTCGCATCGAGCGAATGCCGCAGCTTCGCCTTCCGTCGTGGTTGGGTTGTCGACAACCACAAGCCCGCGAGACTGTGATCTGGCGCACGTCTGATTGACCCTCTCGGAGGCTATTCCTACCATGGGATAGGGAGCTTTCTACGAGGGAGGCAATGCGAAAGTTGATCGTGATCATCGCGTGCCTGATCGCAATATCGGGGAGTGGTGTTGCGCAGGAAATCTTCAGCGACGGTTTCGAGTCAGGAGGCCGGATGGACTGGTCGGACCTCGTGGCACGTTGCGCGATCCCTCCAGGCGCTGGGCTCGAGGATGTTTCCATCCCCACGATTGTGGTCGGCGACGGAACACGGGAGAGCTGCACGTCCCAGGCATTCGTCAACGCCGTTGCACAGGGGGGCATCATCACCTTCGATTGTGGTCGGAGTCCGGTCACCATCACGCTCGAGGAGACCGCCAAGGTGTTCAACGACACGGGACCCGACATCGTCATCGATGGAGGGGGTTTGGTCACCCTCAGTGGTGGAGGAGAACACCGCATCTTGTACATGAACACGTGTGACCAGAACCAGGTGTGGACCACGTCACATTGCCAGAACCAGGACCACCCGCGGCTCACGGTGCAGAACCTCGCCTTTGTCAACGCGAATTCCAAGAACGAGTTCGTTTATGACGGAGGAGGAGCGATCTGGGTTCGTGGTGGCAGGTTCAAGATCGTCAACTGCAGGTTCTTCAACAATATATGCGAGGACGTCGGACCTGACCTCGGTGGGGCCGGGGTTCGTGTGTTCAGTCAATACGAAGGACTGCCGGTGTACGTGGTTGACTCTCAGTTCGGCGCGTCCCAGGGATCCGGCAACACCTGCTCAAACGGAGGTGGGATCAGCAGTATCGGCGTGTCGTGGACAATTCTCAACAGTGCTTTTTATCGAAACCGCGCGATAGGGAACGGTGGAAACCCATCGGAACCAGGCACTCCCGGGGGCGGTAGCGGGGGCGCCATATACAACGATGGGAACACGATGACGCTCTCTCTCTGTGGATCACGCATCGAATACAACGAGGTCAACGCGTATGGCAGCGCGATTTTCTTCGTCACCAACGACCACTCGGGGAACATTGTCATCGACCGCTCGGTCATCACCGACAACATCGGCGGTTCCTGGTATCCAACCTATCCCCAGATTTCCAACCACTCCGACACTCCGATTGAGTTGAGGACCTCGATCATCAGATAGGTCGGGTAGGTCTCTGGGGTATCGGCTCCGCCATAGCCGGCGCGTCGGGCGGGAAATATCCTTTCTGGGTTCAGATTCAGGAGGCGATCGAGTGGCGGTGGTAGGATTCCTGCTTGCAATGACGATTTCGCAAGACACCGAATACGGGAAACTCGGCTATCCGTCGTTCTACCAACGGCGAGTCGGTGTGCTCGGCAAGGTGCTGACTATCGTGTGGCTGGTCGGCAACTGCCTTTCAGCCTCGATCTACGTCGCGATGGGGTGGTGGCGCGAATACCTGACCCTCGGCAACGCCCTCTCCTGGTCCGCCTTGGCGATCTGTTTTGCCGTTTGGATGGTCTGCCGCCGGGGAGTGCATTCGCCCAGGTTCGCCAAGGCTATCGAGAGCGCTTCGATGATGGGTTCGGCGATGGCAGTTTCTTTGATGGGACGGTACATCGCCCCTCAGGCGCTCGAGCTCAACGCCGAGGCCGAAGGCTTCGATCTCGCATTGCTCGGCGGGAAGGCCCATGCCCTGATGGCCGGTCTGCAATTCGAGCAGGTCCTGGTCGCACTCATGCTCGGGCTGGCCTTCGGCTACGTTCTACGGGCCGCTCTGGTGCCGAGTTCCGTTCGGCGCACGGTCTGGATCACGGTGCTGGCCATCGTTCCCCTGCTCGCGCTGTACGTGTTCGATTGGCTGCCGCTGGCCGTGGACCGGTCGATGCGCGAGGCCATCGGGCCGTACCAGACCGCCTCGCTGGTGATCAATGTCTTCATCTGGTGGACGCTGGTGACCATCGTGTGCGTGGCGATCTCGCGCATCATCCACAATCTCCGCCTTGAGATCCGGCAGGCGATTCGGCTCGGCCAGTACACCCTGGAACAGAAGCTCGGCGAGGGCGGAATGGGCATGGTCTACCGCGCCAGTCACGCAATGATGCGGCGGCCGACGGCGGTCAAGCTTCTGTCGCTCGAGAAAGCGGGCAAGGCAAGCCTGATGCGCTTCGAACGCGAGGTGCAGCAGACCGCGCGACTCACCCACCCCAATACCATCACCATCTACGACTATGGCCGGACGCCGGACGGTGTCTTCTACTACGCGATGGAGTTGCTCGACGGTGCCTCGCTGGAGGCGGTGGTCGAGCGGGATGGTCCCCAGCCGCCCGGACGGGTGGTGCGGGTGATGGAGATGGTTGCCGGCGGGCTGGCTGAGGCGCACAAGCTCGGGATCATCCACCGCGACATCAAACCGGCCAATATCTACCTGTGCCGGCAAGGGGGCGAGTTCGATATCGCCAAGGTGCTCGATTTCGGCCTGGTCAAAGTCGCGGAGGGACCAGAGGACGCGAACCTGACGCACGATGGCGTGGTGACCGGCACACCCCAGTTCCTGGCGCCCGAGGCTTTGACTGATCCAGATAATGTGGATGCGCGCACCGATCTCTATGCCCTGGGGGCGGTGGGATATTATCTGCTGACTGGAGAGCAGGTCTTCACCGGCAACATCGTCGAGATCTGCGGCCACCATCTGCAAACCGAGCCGATTCCGCCGTCCGAACGGCTCGGGCGTGAGGTGCCGTTCGAGCTCGAAGCGGTGGTGATGCAGTGCCTTGCCAAGAATCCCCACGACCGGCCACAGAGTGCGGGCGAGATCCGCGCCCGTCTGGCGGCATCTCTGGACGTCCCGCGGTGGCGCCAAGCCGATGCCCACGCGTGGTGGCAGGAGCACGGTGAGGCTGTTCAGCCCGAGCCTGCCGACGCTACACGTTCGGAGGTTACCAGAACCCTGGCCGTGGATCTGGGTCGTATGCGGTAGCTGCACCTCAAACACAAAACCAAACCACACAGGCTTTCTGTCGTCAACCAATGTCACGATGTGATAGGTGGCACGCTCCAGACTCCTTTGGTTGATAAAATTAAGGGTAAGTCTTCCGGGATTGGCGACTCGTGAATCTCGGGTGACACGGCCACCGGAGGGCGAAGGAAAGAGTTCCCATGCGTATTAGAAAAATGAATCTGACTGTGGCGATCGTCGCGATTTTACTGGTGTCCTCGTTCACGATCGCCGGTCCCATCGAGTCGAAGATCTCGACGTTGACCCTCACCCTGCCGCAGTCCCTCGAGGCGAGTACGTCCAGCTGGTGCACCTGGGTCCATTGCAGCATCGGCCCTCGCCTCTACCTGGCTCCCCGTTCTGACGGGAGCTATCTGGTCGGTTGGACGGATAACTTCGGCGACGGGCATGTGAGCGCGGTCTCCGGTTCATCGATCAGCGCGACGCAAAATTTCGTGGGAAACCGCATCCGTGGTCTCGTGGCTCACACCGATGGAACCTATGCCGTGCTCCTCAAGAACGGCGCCACTCTCAGTCTTTCGAAACGTGCGGCCAATGGCTCCGCAACATGGACCACAACTCTCAACTCGACAATCGCCGAGGATTCGTCGACTCTTGGAGGTCATCGGTTGGCCTACGGCGGCGGCAATTACGCCGCGTACTGGGCGGTGCACGGAATATCGGGGTTCGCTGACGGACACGAGGGCGACCAGCTTACGGTTGTCAACGACTCAGGAGTGAAGCAGAGTGGGGGATGGGACTGGGGTTGCTCGCACTCGATGGCCGAGCTTGTCGGCTACCACTCGAACGATGCCGGCTTCACCGCCTTTTGCTCGACCGACTGCTACCCCGATCCTCCCGGATTGAAGAAGAACAGAAGCACGACGATATACGAGGGGGACGGCGACTGCCGCGGCCTTGGATCGGTGCAGCTCGGTCAGATGGCGGAGGCAGAAACCGGGTGGAAAGTCTTGTTCAACGCCCAGGATACGGCGAGTTCGGTTGCTTTCGGCGTTGGTCTCGCGACAGTCGTCAGCGGTCAATCGCCAACTGTCGCCTGGCTCACCGCGACCTCGGGCACCGACGAGCGCGACCCCGTGATGGCACGCATCGGCTCAGGGACGCCGGAGCAGTACCTGGTGGGCTGGAGGACCAAGAGCAACGGCGCATTCCACCTCGGGGTGATCGACGCCTCCGGGGCATTTCTCGAAGGGCCCGAGCAGATGAACTCTACGGGTCCCGGTTGGGGCAACCGTGACGACTCGTTCCAGGGAGCGCCCAACGGAGATGTCGCATGGATCGAGGGCAACTCCGGCTCCGTGACCCTCACGCTGTACCGATACTCCGGCTCTGGGGTTTTTGCTGACGGGTTCGAATCGGGCGATAGCGATCTTTGGAGTTCGACGACGCCATGAATCTACAGTGCTGTGTCGCCGATGACGGTTCTCGGGCTTCAGTGTTCTGCCAGCCACTCCCTAACCGCGGCCAGATCTTCTTCTCCCATTTCGCCGATAGCGATAAGTTCCTTCTCCGCTTCGGAGACGTTTCGACGACCCTTCTCGCGCTGGCCGGCCTCCCACAGTGCGCGTCCGAGGTTGAAACGGGTGACGGCGATCAATACCGGGTCCGTGTCTGAGGCAATTCTGATCGCGAGGGCCTTTTCGAGGTGGACCACTCCCTGGGCCGCCTGCCCCGTTTTCATCAGAAACACACCGGTGTTGTTGGCCGCGTACGCGTACAGCGGATGGTCGGTGCCGAAGGTTGCGGTCAGGATCTCACCCGCTCTTTGCGATGCGGCGAGCGCAGCCTGATAATCCTCGGCCTGCTTCTCGAGGCTCGATAGGTTGAGGAGGCTGATCGCGATCTGGACATGGTCCGGCCCCCAGGACCGAGAGACGATGTCCATCGAGCGCTCATGAATTTCTCGCGCTTCGTCGAACTGCTCGAGCCCTTCGAGGCTGTAGGCGAGGTTGTTGAGCGAGACTGCGAGCTGCGGGTCGTCAGCGCCAAAGGCCCTTTCGAGAATGGCGAGGGCACGCCGCGAGAGCTCGGCGGCCTTCTCATATTCGCTGAGGCCGGCGTACGCCTGGGCGAGGCTGGCCGCGGTGAAACCGAGCGTCGGATGGTTTGGGCCCACAAGAGATTCCTTGAGAGCTATTGATCTCTCGTAGAAATCGACCGCTGCTTTGTAATCTCCGATCGACGAGAGAGCGTGCCCCATGGTCGTCATCGCCATTGCTGCATCCAGACTCTCAGGACCGTTGATTCGGGAAATAAGCTCGAGGGCTTGTTTCTGGCTTTCGATGGCTTCTCGGTGTCTGCCGGCCTGGATCAACACCTGCGATCGGTTGTCGGCAAAATCCGCCGCGACCGGCTCGTCGCCGCCGAGCCGCTCGATCTTGGCCGCCGCGAGATCGCTCCAACGATCGGCCTCCTCGAACCGGCCCTGGAGGTATCCGGTAACCCACATGAGATTGCTGGCGGCGACCGCGCCTGCCTGGTCGTCACGACCCTGCTCCGCCGCTCCAAACGCCTCGCGCAGGGAGCGCTCGGCGTCTTCCGCCTGACCGAGTGCGGATTCGACATAACCCTTGAGAATCATGACCTCGGCCAGCGTCGGCGGGTAGCCCAGCTCGCGCGCCAGTGGGGCCAGCTCGGTGAGTCTTCCCAGTGCGGTCTCGTAATCGCCGGTCAGCTTTTCGGCGTTGGCCGCCGCCAGCCGGTCCTCGAGTTCGGTGAGGGCGGCGCGGGTTGCCTCGTCTTCCGGCAGGGGCAGGCGTTCGACCAGGGCCGTCGAATCGGCGCAGACCTCGGGCACATCGAGACCGACGACCGCGTCGAGAGCGGAGGTCACAAGATCGCGTCCGCCGACCGCAAGAAGGGCCAACAAGTGATCCGTTTCTCGAAGCCGTCGGCGGAGGCATGCCATTTGCCGGTCAAGAAGGGCTTCAGAATGCTCCTCGCGAATTCGGGTCGCCACACATGCCTCGCGATGGACAACCGCCCATCGGTCGGTGTAATCATCGAGACGCGATGCCACGGCAGCAATCGCCTCATTTCCCAAACCCTCTGCGACACTGACGAAGTGTTCTTCGAGTTCAACGCGACGATCAGCATTCCAGACCGCCGCGACGTGTGATTCGCCGGCCCCGCACAGCTGCCTCCTGTAAACGGTGTAGCTGACGATCCCGATCACGGCTACGGCTGCCGCGAGGCCGGCTCCCGCAACGAGCCACCGTTTTCGTCGTTGGGCAGGATCGAAGCGCAGGGTGTTGAGGAGTGCTTCCATGTCTGGAAACCGTTCCTCCGGAGAGCGGCTCAGACCTTTCATGATTGCGGCCAGGATGCGCGCCGGTACCTGGTGGTCTGTCGTGGGTGGACTGATTTCATCCGTCTCGAGCTGGGAGATGAACTCAGGGAGATTCGAAAACTCACCCAGAGGGTGCTTCCCAAAAAGCGCGACGTACATCGACACGCAGAAGGCGTATTGATCAGAGCGGTGATCGGCACGGCCTTCGAGAGCCTGCTCCGGGGCCATGTAGGCCGGCGTGCCCAGCACCGTACCGGCTTGTGTCAGTGGCGTCTCCAGCGGCGAGGAAGACTCCGCATCTGCTACCGGCAACGCAAGAGGAGTGGGCGGCGCCGCTTCAATATCTGAATTCCCGGCCTCTACAGCTCGGGCAAGGCCGAAGTCTGTGACTCGGACCCGGCCGTCGTTGCCGACCATGACGTTGCCCGGTTTGAAATCGCGGTGGATCAGACCCGCGGCGTGCGCTGCAGCCAGCCCATCGCCGGCCGCCACGAATTTATCGACGATCTCGTGCCAACCGCGCTCCTCCCTCCGCAACCATGTTCGGAGGTCGAAGCCTTTGACCAACTCCATCGCGACGTACGGGCGCCCGTCCTCCATTCCCGCGTCGTGAACGGTAACCACGTTGGGGTGGCTGAGGCGGGCCATTGCCTGGGCCTCTCGCAGGAGCCTCTGCTCGGCGTCGGCTCCTTCTACCTTGTCGTGGAGCACCTTGAGGGCGACGGTTCGATCTAGGGTGGGGTCAAAGGCGGAGTATACGGTGCCCATGCCACCGCTGCCGATTCGGTGGACAATTCTGTAGCGTCCGAACTCCATCCCTTTGGTCAGCGACGCCATCGTCACCGTCTCCTGGCTGCCAAAAGAGTCAGGCGATTTCCCGGAGTCGTGATCGGGCCGTGTTTTTTCGTCGTCGCTCATGGCAATGTCCGATTATGCCACTACAACCTGAGTCTCTAAACAAAACCTCACGAAAGGACGAAATCCCGACTCGGCTCTGATGTTGCGATGGGTGATACCGACAAATGGTTGAAAGTGCTACCCTGACGCCATGCCCGGGGACAACGAGGATCGGCCGGTTTCGCAAGACGAGGATCCGACGATATCGGGCATCGAATCGCCGGACAAGGGCGAAGCTGAAGTGCCTGCCGGCACGTCGAGGGACGGCGGCGAGTTTTCTTCTGGACAGGTGATCGCCGGGCGCTTTCGCATTGTCAGCCACCTTGGCAGCGGCGGTATGGGCGATGTCTACCGCGCCGACGACCACGAGCTCGGCACATCGGTGGCGCTGAAGTTCTTGCCGTTCGAGTTGGCCGGCGACCCCGTCCGGCTGGCTCGTTTACGCAACGAGGTCCGCGTCGCGCGGCAGGTTGCCCACCCGAACGTGTGTCGCGTCTATGACATCGGTGATGCGGACGGGCGACCGTTTCTGAGCATGGAGTTCATCGATGGCGAGGACCTCGCCTCACTGTTGCGCCGCATCGGCAGGTTGCCGAAGGACAAGGCGATAGAGCTTGCCCGGGAGATATGCGCCGGGGTTGGCGCTGCGCATGAGCTTGGCGTCGTCCACCGCGACCTCAAGCCTGCCAACGTGATGATAGACGGGCGGGGGAGGGCACGGGTCGCCGACTTCGGGCTGGCCAGTGCGATCGACGAGCTCGGCGGCGGCCGTGACGCAATGGCCGGGACGCCGGCCTACATGGCACCGGAACAGCTTCAAGGTTCCGGCGCGAACAGGCAGACGGATATTTTCGCCCTCGGCCTGGTGCTCTACGAGCTCTTCACCGGCAAGCGAGCGCACGACGTGACCTCGATAGTCGGATTAGAAGAACGGTATTCGTCGTCAGCTCCCCCGACCAGTCCATCGGATCTGGTCGAAGGCATGGACCCAGCCGTCGAGCGGGTGATCATGCACTGTCTCGAAACGGACCCGGAGGAGCGGCCGGCAAGTGCGTTGGCGGTGATGGCGGCGCTCCCCGGCGGCGACCCGCTGGCTGCGATGCTCAAGGCCGGAGAGATGCCGTCGCCGGAGCTCGTGGCGGCGTCGGGGCGGCGGGGCTCCCTGTCGCCGAAAAGGGCGTTGCAACTGGGTGCGGTCGTTTTGCTCGGCCTAGCCGTTTCAATGTGGGTGTGGGGGATGCCGTCTCTTGGCGAGAACGTGGGTGGCATTCTGGCGCCCGAGGTGCTCGCGCACAGAGCTGATGAGCTTCTGGCGAAATTCGGTTACGAGATCGAAAAATCCGATTCGGCGTGGGGGTTTGTTATCGATCGGGACGTTGTCTCGCGGGCAGCGCCCTCCTCGGATTCTGAATGGCGGGCTGTGCTGCGGTCGGAGGAAAGTCCGGTGCTTCGATTCTGGTATCGCTCGAGTCCCTTTCCGATGGCACCGTGGCACAGTGCGCTCCCGGGGCTCTATATCGGAAATGTCGTGACCCCCGAAGACCCGCCGTTGAGCGAGGCGGGAATGGCCCTCGTTCGGCTCGGACCTCGCGGCGCGCTGCTCGAGCTGCGGGTAGTCCCCGGTACACACTCGCGGGCTTCACCCAGGACCGTGGACGAAGTTGTCCGCGTGATCACGGAGGCCGCCAGGCTGGATCCGTTGCAGGTCGAGCGGATCGAATGGTCAGGGATTTCGCCGATGCCGGGCGAGTCAACAGTCGCCTGGCGGGCCGGCAGCAACCAACCGGAAACACGCCCTCGAGAGATCGTGACGACCCTGGTCGACGGGCGACCGACCTGGGTACGAATTGATGAGGTATCGGTGACCCGTGCCGACGTGCAGTCGGCCCGCGCGCCGGATCGGGTAGTTGTCGTCTTTTTCATATTCTTTGTCGGAGGCGCTTTGGGAGCCGGGCTCAACATCCGAACCGGTCGGTGGGACCGGCGCGGTGCGGCGCGGCTTGCAGTGGTCGCGTTTATCCTCTGTTTCGCGAGCGCCATCATCGGATCGCACCACCCGCTGAGCGCGAGTGAAGAGGTGCGGGGTTTTTTTGCGTCGGTCGCCTACGCCGCGACGCGCGCGCTGATGACCTGGTTGCTCTACATCGCCATCGAGCCCTTTATCCGCCGGTTGCACCCGAACTCGTTGGTTTCATGGAGCCGGCTTCTCTCCGGTAGGGTTTCCGACCCCGCGGTGGGGCGCGACGTTTTGGTAGGCCTGACCCTGTTTGCACTGCAGGGCCTTGTTCTCGTGACGGCGGTCTGGGCATTCGATCTCGGTAAGGTTGGCCTGCCGGCTTTCGCATTTGCCAGCGGCGATAATCCTCTGGCAGTCGCCCCATATACCGCGGCGGTTATCCGGCTCCCGGCAGTGACCCTCGGTTCGGCCCTCGGCTTCCTGCTGATCTATGTGGTCACGCGATGGATGCTCGGTCGTTTCAACCGTGTTGCGCCGTTGCTGCTGTGGGCTGCTGTCTTCTTGTTCGTGATCGGGGCGTACAACAATCCGGGCCTGAAGCCCCTCGCCGTGGCCACGTATGCGGCGATATCGGCGACCGCGTCCACCTACCTCGCGGTTCGACACGGTCTCCTCGCGTTCGTGACGTTCCAATTCATTCAGCAGGTGTCCCTGCAGACGGTCGAGACCCTCGACCCGACCGTCTGGTACTTCCCACCGACGGCGATCTTCTTGCTCCTCATTGCTGCGCTGACGGTGTTCGGCATCAAGACCTCGACCGATCAGAAGCTGTTGCCGTCCCGGTCGTAGCGAGGATTTGTGGTGCAGGCAGCCTGTCACGGCGTAGCCTTGGGCGGAGCCGGATCTCGCCTGCACAATTCCACAGCGATCGAAGAAGTGCGGCCGAAACGGCCTCACCACAAGGCGTGGTTGGTTTAACCCAGTGCTGATCCGAGCTTCTCCGCGTAGACGATCCGTTCGACCGCCATCGACATCAACTCCCGCCCGGTCGGGTTCACGTATCGTTCACCGAGCTCGTCGTAGCCGAGGTGCTCGCGAACCCGCCAGCCGTACTCGCCGAGGAATGAGAGTTGTACGGCAGTCAGCCTGCATCTGGATGGCGGCGACACGAATGGCCGTGCCTGGGGTGCAGAGTGCATTGTCAGGCTTCACTATCCAGCCTGGAGGCGGTCTTGTGCAGAATCCACACGCCTGGCTCGATATAGGACGCTTCGTCGGCATCGTGGTCGACTGATATCGGCACCAAGGCGCCGGGGACTATGTGCGAACCGTCTCCTGGGAACTCCATGCCGGTCCAGTTGGTCCACCGGTCGCGTTTTCCACAAGAAGGAACTGAAAATTGGGGAAACATTCAACGAGCAGACCCCAGTATCGGACGACAGCTGCGTCATGATTCAGGAACTCCGGAGTTCGTGCGGCGTCGAGCCGATCGTTGAGCTGCTTGTACGTATCCCTCTCCGCAGCAGTGACAACGCTGAATTCCGACATTTCCGTTTCACTCCTCCGTCGCCAAGAGCATAAGCGCCTCACCTCCGAGCAACGACAACAGGGAGATCCTCCTCCCCGGCAACGGCATTCCCGCTCAATGAAGGGAATCTCTCGATGTCATTGAAGCCCGCCAACCGGAGT
>Ga0209013_10002788_pt1 | contig 15766 bp, 16 predicted proteins | sample Cruoilmetagenom2_FD_187291 | JGI IMG/M metagenome (GOLD analysis project Ga0209013, IMG submission 187291) | Oil polluted marine microbial communities from Coal Oil Point, Santa Barbara, California, USA - Sample 2 (SPAdes) (version 2) | ecosystem: Environmental > Aquatic > Marine > Oil seeps ... | reverse complement strand
CTGATCGACGCATCCGAAGCGGGTGAAGTGTCTATCGTGCGCAAACTGCTGGCCGAGGGTGCATCCGTCAATGCACAGTCGAAAGTTGGCAAGACGCCATTGATGTTTGCCGCCCAGGAGGGGCACCTGGAGGTCGTGAAGATACTGCTGGCCAACGGAGCCTACCTGGAGGCCCAGACCGAGGATGGCTGTCGGGCGCTGTTCTGTGCCGTGGGAGCAGGCCACCTTGATGTTGTGAACTACCTGCTGGAGCAGGGCGCAAAACTGACGGCAAGGACCCGGTCCGGCTGCAGTGTGTTGTCCGTAGCAGTACGTGAAGGTCACAGCAATGTTGTCAGAGCCTTGCTGGAAAAGGGTGCTGATACCGAAGGGACTGATAGTCATGGTAATACGTCTCTGATGCTGGCAGCCGAACGGGGCTTTATTGAATCTGCCGAACTGCTGGTCAGGGCCGGTGCCGATGTCGACAGTCGGGGCCGCTATGGCGCCACAGCCCTGATGAAAGCGGCCTATGCCGGGCAGGTTGATATCATTCAGTTACTGGCGTGGTCACGTGCGCAGATCGATGCCAGGGACATGGACGGCGCAACAGCACTCATCTGGGCTGCCGAACAGGGCAGGACGGATGCGGTGGAAGAACTGCTGACGCAACGCGCCAACATTGACGCATCCAATGATGAAGGCTGGACGGCGTTGTTTGAAGCCGCGAACAGTGGCCACGTGAATACTGTTCACATACTGCTGAAACACGGTGCAACAGCAGTCATGACGGATGCCAGTGGGCTGACACCCGTTGATTATGCTCGACAACAGGGTAATACACAGATTATTGACTTGCTGGAAGGTGCTGCTGAAAGATAATGTACTGGCTGGAATTGGTCGGGGTGAGAGGATTCGAACCTCCGGCTTCGTCGTCCCGAACGACGCACTCTACCAGGCTGAGCTACACCCCGACAGCAGAATTTCCAGTTAGTAAACTCGCTGAACAGAGAAGTCGGCGAGTATGAGCATGGCATCCTTATAGGCTGAGTCGGGAAGTGGAGCGAGGGCCTGTTTGGCCAGCTCAGCCTCGGCGGATGCGCGCTGCGCAGTGTACGCCAGTGAACCGGCTGATTCAATTGCGGCCATCACGTCGTCGATACGGTCCAGACCGCCTGTCCGGATTGCCTCCCTGATCATTTCCTGCTCGCTGGCACTGCCATGCCGAATAGCATGGATCAGTGGCAAGGTAGGTTTTCCTTCTGCCAGGTCATCACCTACGTTTTTACCCAATGTCTCGCTGCTTGAACTGTAGTCGAGCATATCGTCGACCAGCTGAAATGCCACTCCCAGGTGTTGGCCATAGGCAGCCATGCCTTGCTCCACAGCTGGAGATTGATCTGAGATAACTGCACCAATGCGTGCCGCAGCTTCGAACAGTATGGCGGTCTTGGCGCGAATGACCTGGTCATACTGTTCTTCGCTGATATCGGGTTCGTGGACATTCAGCAGTTGCATGACTTCGCCTTCAGCGATCATGTTGGTCGTGTGCGAAAGGATATCCATCACACGCATATTGCTTGCATCGACCATCATTTCGAAGGAGCGGGAGTAGAGGAAATCGCCAACCAGCACGCTGGCTTCATTGCCCCACAGCTCGTTGGCTGTAGCTTTACCGCGTCGCATGTCCGAATCGTCAACGACATCGTCATGCAGCAGGGTTGCGGTATGAATGAACTCGATCACAGCCGCGAGCAGGATGTGTTTGTCACCCTGATAGCCACTGGCCAGGGCGCTGAGCAGGACGATCATGGGGCGCAGGCGCTTGCCGCCAGAATTGATGATATAGGTGCCCAGCTGGCTGATCAGGGCAACATCGGAACTCAACCGGTCGAGAATCAGCTGATCGACAGCTTTCGATTCAGACGAAATCAGCGTGCGAACCACCTCAAAATCAGCGGCAGGGGCAGTGTTTTCTGTATGTTGTGTTGAATTGATCGCGTTTATGGGCATTGCCTGAATCTGGCGTGATACAAGGATATTCGATTGATTATAGGCGTACGGGGGGGCAAGATAAAATGTTCTGATGCCCTATTTGCCCGTAATTGTGATTTCCGGCACTTGATAGGCTGGAATCCGTTGACTGGCGTCGGCTCAGGCGATAAAATCGCCGCCCTTTACGAGAGCACCCTTTGCTCTCTGCACGACAGAATTCGTTGGGGAATAGATATGTATGCTGTAATCAAGAGCGGTGGCAAGCAGTACAGAGTTGCAGTAGGTGACGTATTGCGCGTGGAAACACTGCCTGGAGAGTCCGGTTCAACTGTTGAACTCGACAATGTCCTGATGGTTGCCGATGACGGTGATATTAAGGTAGGCGATCCGGTACTGGCTGACACAACAGTGACAGCTACCGTGCGTGGTCATGGCCGCGGCGACAAAATTCGCGTCTATAAATTCAAGCGCAGGAAAAACTACCGTCGCACCCAGGGGCATCGCCAGAATTACACCGAGCTAGAGATCACTGCGATTGCAGGCAAAGGCGCCTGAGCACGAACAGACTTACAGACAGGTAAAACGAAATGGCACATAAAAAAGCAGGCGGTAGTTCACGTAACGGCCGCGATTCGGTATCCAAACGCCTCGGCGTAAAGCGTTATGCAGGACAGCAGGTCCTGGCAGGCAACATCCTAGTACGTCAGCGTGGAACAAAATTCCATCCTGGTATGAATGTGGGCATTGGCAAGGACGATACCTTGTTTGCCACCGCAACAGGTGTTGTGAAATTTGAAGTAAAGGGTCCAAGAAAGCGCAGAACTGTCAGCATCATCGCTGCCTGATCCGTCGCCACAAGAGATTTAAAAAACCCCGCCTTGGCGACAAGGCGGGGTTTTTTTATTATGGGGAATTGAATAGAGTTCAACCATGAAATTCGTAGACGAAGCTGAAATTAAAGTATTCGCCGGGGACGGTGGCAACGGGGCTATGAGTTTCCGTCGCGAAAAATATATTCCCCGGGGCGGTCCGGATGGCGGTGATGGCGGCAAGGGCGGCGATGTTTACCTTTTGGCCACAACTTCGCTTAATACGCTGGTCGATTTCCGCTATACACGGGCCTACCGGGCGCAGCATGGCGTCAAGGGCAAGAGCGCTGATTGCACTGGTGCGGGTGGTGACGACATGATCGTCCGTGTACCGATGGGCACCATCGTCACCGATGCCGATACCGGTGAACAGATCGGTGATGTCATTAAAGACGGGGACCAACTGCTGGTTGCAAAAGGCGGCCGTGGTGGTCTTGGCAATACACGCTTCAAGTCCAGCACCAACAGAGCACCCCGCAAGACAATTCCCGGAAGCCCTGGAGATCAGCGCACTTTGAAGCTTGAACTGCGCCTGCTGGCTGACGTAGGCCTGCTGGGGCTGCCGAATGCAGGCAAGTCGACACTGCTGCGGGCCGTCTCACGCGCGCATCCAAAGGTAGCGGACTATCCATTCACAACCATGTACCCGCAACTGGGTGTGGTGAGTATTGGAATGGACCGCAGTTTCGTGATGGCAGATATCCCCGGTTTGATCGAAGGGGCGTCTGAGGGTGCCGGCCTGGGAATACAGTTTCTGCGTCACCTAACACGTACGCGCCTGCTCCTGCACCTGGTGGATGTGCTGCCGCCAGAAGGACCTGAGTCGATTGTCCCTGACATACACACCATCATTGAGGAGCTGGAAAATTTCAGCCCCGAACTGGCAAAACATGAACGCTGGCTGGTATTGAACAAGATGGATCTTTTGTCGGCAGAAGATCGGGAAGCTGTTTATAAAGAGATTACATCCAGCCTCGATTGGCAGGGCAGGGTGTTCATGGTCTCGGCAGCTACCCGGGAGGGCTGTCAGCAGCTGAGCCAGGAAATCATGACCTGGCTGGAACAGCAAGATGAAGAAGAGGAAGTTATGTAATGTCCAATGGTCACAAACAGGCAGTTAATAGACCTGTGTGGGTAATCAAGATCGGCAGCGCTTTATTGACAGCTGACGGCAAAGGCCTGGACCAGGATGCTATTTGCAGCTGGGCCCGGCAAATTGCGCATCTGCACAAACAGGGTATCAGTCCTGTACTGGTGTCTTCGGGCGCCGTTGCTGCAGGTATGCAGCGAATGGGCTGGACGCAACGCCCCCATGCCCTGTACCAGCAGCAGGCGGCTGCTGCGATTGGCCAGATGGGACTGATCCAGCTGTATGAATCCGCCTTTCAGCAGTATGGGCTGCATACTGCGCAGATACTGCTGACGCACGAAGATCTTGCCAACAGGAAGCGCTACCTGAATGCGCGTAGTACCCTGCGAGAGGTATTGCGGCTGAACGTTGTGCCGGTCGTCAATGAAAATGACAGCGTTGCCATCGACGAGATTCGCTTTGGTGATAATGACTCGCTGGCAGCAATGGTGGCGAATCTTCTTGAGGCAGACCGGCTGGTTATCCTGACTGATCAGGATGGCCTATTTGATGCAGATCCCCGCTACCATGATGATGCGAAGCTGATCATTAAAGCCACGGCCGGTGATCCTGCGTTGTTAAATCTGGCGGGTGGCAGTGGGCATCTTGGCCAGGGTGGCATGTTCACGAAAGTTCAGGCAGCTGAAAGGGCTGCTCGCTCAGGTGCTTCAACCCATATCGTTAATGGTCGCGCGAAGGACATACTGATCGGACTGCATGCCGGAGAACCAGTCGGTACCCATCTGGTATCTGCCTCAGGTCGTGTGGCTGCACGCAAGCAATGGCTGGCCGGCCACATGCAGGTAGCCGGTGAGCTTGTTCTTGATGACGGTGCAGTAAAAGTTTTACAGGGCGCTGGACGGAGCCTGCTGCCGGTGGGTGTGACAGAAGTGCGTGGTGAATTCGCTCGCGGCGAACTGGTGCGCTGTATCAACGCTAAAGGAAGGGAAGTCGCACGTGGCCTGGTCAATTATGATCACCGTGAAGCAGGCCAGATCATCGGCCATGCCAGTGATCGTATTGAATCCATACTTGGCTATGTCGATGAACCGGAGATGATTCACCGCGACAATATGGTGGTTATCTGATTTCCTGCAGGTACAAAAAAGCCGGCCACCAGGCCGGCTTTTCATTGTCGATTATCCTGGATTCAGGACATCGCGCGAATACGGGTATTCATTCGACTTTTCAGGCGGGCAGCCTTGTTTTTGTGGTGCAGGCCACGCTTGGCATTTTTGTCGATAGCGGAGACGGCTGATGAGTAAGCGGCCTGTGCGCCTTCTTTGTCATTGCTCTCAATCGCCTTGTAAACGCGCTTGATATAGGTGCGCATCATGCTGCGCATGCTGTGGTTGGCCTCGCGGCGATTTGTGTTCTGACGGGCGCGTTTGCGAGCCTGAGCTGTATTAGCCAATATACTGTCCTCTGCTGAACTTCGGTCTATCACGAAAAGGCGCGTAATATCCTTGTTTTTAGCTCTGTTGTCAAGCCTGTACTGGCTTGTAGCCGCCTGACTCGTATAGCCTTTGCCCTCAATCAAGGCATGGGTTACGGTAGCGCCATGAATTTTAAGGAAGCAGGTAACAATGGCTGGCAGACTGGTTAAATCTACGCTGGTAACCGGCTCGATGACGCTCGTGTCGCGTATCTCTGGCCTGGTGCGTGATGTGGTGCTGGCCAGCTTTATCGGCGCCAGTGCGACAGTCGCGGCTGACGCCTTCTACGTTGCATTCAGAATCCCGAACTTCTTCCGGCGTATCTTCGGTGAAGGTGCATTTTCGCAGGCGTTCGTGCCGGTGTTGAGCGAATACCGCAGCCGTGACGATGCAGCGGCGATCCGTCTGTTCATCAGCCACATGTCTGCCTCACTGGGTCTGATACTGCTGGCCATCGTCGCGGCCGGTATGTTTTTCGCCTCCGGTGTTGTGACGGTTCTGGCGCCCGGCTTCCTGGATGAACCGGACAAGTTTGCCGTCACGGTCACCATGCTGCAGATCACGTTTCCCTATCTGCTGTTCATCTCATTAGTCGCCATGGCAGCAGGCATCATGAATGCCTACCACCAGTTTGCTGTGCCTGCCATTACGCCTGTGCTGTTGAATCTGTGCATGATTGCTGCGGCACTGGTTCTGGCGCCGCTGATGAACGGCAGCGCTGTGGCACTCGCCTGGGGTGTTTTTGCCGCCGGTATTGTGCAGTTGCTGTTCCAGTTTCCTGCGCTGAAGAAAATGGGCATGCTGTCCACGCCAAAACCGGACTGGAAAGACCCCGGTGTACGTCAGGTGGGCAAGCTGATGATACCGGCCATCATCGGCAGTTCAGTAGGGCAGATCAATTTGTTGATCAACACCCTGCTGGCCTCATTTCTGGTCACAGGCAGCGTTTCCTGGCTTTACTACTCTGATCGTCTGATGGAATTCCCGCTGGGTATCTTCGGCATCGCACTGGCTACCGTCATCCTGCCTGCGCTGTCAGATACGCATCATAAACGCAGCCCGAAGGATTTCTCGACACTGCTGGACTGGGGATTGCGCTGGTGTGTACTGATCGGCTTGCCTGCCTCAGTGGCGCTCATCATACTTGCCGAGCCACTGGTTGCAACGCTGTTTCAGTATGGTGCATTCACGGCCTATGATGTCGAAATGGCAGGCAAGAGCCTGGTGGCTTTTTCGGTTGGTCTGCCTGGCCTGATTTTTGTCAAAGTGCTTGCACCGGGTTTTTTTGCACGCCAGGATACGCGCACACCGGCACGGGTTGCAGTGATCTCCGTTAGTGTCAATATCGTCATGAGTCTGCTGCTGTTCAAGCCCATGGCACATGTTGGCCTGGCGCTGGCCGTGAGTATCGCGGCTTATGTCAACAGTGGTCTGCTGTACTGGTATCTGCGCAGGGAGAAAGTGTTCGAACCTCTGCCCGGCTGGGCATCCTATCTCGCCAAAGTGCTGCTGGCCTGTGTTGTTATGGGTGGCATCTTATTCACTTTCGGGGGCGATGCAGAGCTATGGGTAGATGCCGGCCTGCTCGAACGCATCACACGATTGGCTATACTGGTAGTAGCAGGCATTGTGAGTTATTTCATTGTTGTACTGACAACCCGGATACCTGTTACGGAAATGCTTACTGATAAAAGATTACGCGATGTATGAACATGAGCATGCGTTTATGGCGCAGATCGTGCCATGTGGTGAACCCCGCGTGTTCACACTGGCGGAAGCGCGCGCCCTGATGCCCCTGATCCTGAAGATAACGACAGCGGCACACAAACGGCTCGAGCCGCTGCGCACACAGCTACAGGAGAATCTGCTGTCAGAAGGCACAGCAGAGAGTGTCGAAGAGGAATACCGATCAATCGTGCAGGACTGGATTGGCAAGTTGCAGCGGCTTGGCGTGACGGCCAGTAATCTGTGGGTAGTTCATTTCGACACCGGAGATGGACACCTGTGCTGGCGTTTCCCGGAACTGAGAATATCCAGTTATCACTATTATGATGATTGTGAGCATGGCCGACGTGCACTGGATGAGTATATCGAGCTGTTCCAGCCTGACTGGGCATGAACGAAAGGTCCCTTCTCCCTGGGGGAGAAAGATAGGATGAGGGGCAGAGTAAGAATGTTCACTCTTCGGCTAATTGAGGGCGCACCGGTAGTTTAAGCGGTATTTCTGTTGCGGAAAAATTAACACTAAGCGGTGAGTCAGCAGCGGTCAGTGATTCACGCAGTATATTTTTTTGTGTGTCGCGCTCGAATACCATGCGCCCAAAGCTGCTGTAATGGGTGAGTTTGCGTGCCAGTGCATTTATTGCATCTGCAGTGTTGGCGCCGATGAAGGCGAGTTTTTGTTCTGACCGGACGCTCATCAGAACAATACTGTTAGTGTCAGCAGAATAGCTTGTGCCTTTGATCGATGCATGATCATCCAATAGCTGCTGCTCTGCATCGGAGAAACTGCTCCGAAGTTCCTGCAGCCAGGCATTATTCCATCCCAGCAACCACACCGGAGCCTCCAGTGGCAACGATGCGCTTGCTTCGCTGTCATCGATGACAGTGACATTGCCGTAGCGCTGTTTCCAGGCCTCGGCCAACTTCTTCCAGGCCTGCCGTTCATCCTGCAATACCTTTGTCGGCAACACCAGCCACTGGCGTGATGCTCCGAATAACTGCCCGAGCGAAGGAGGCCGCTCTCGATTATCCAGCAAACGGAATACGTCAAAGGCCGGATCGACATCGAGCCGAACCGGTCTGGCTGAGAAATCCCACTGCTGACGGGTGTTGCGCCCGCCGATCGAAATCTTCAACAGCCTGGCAGTTTGTTCTCCCTCAATTGTTACTGCGACGGGCAGCTTGAACTTAAATTCCGGATCAGACTGGGTTTGTCCGATAGTGAATTTCAATCTGAAGCCATTGTCAGCTTCACTAACTTCTGCTTTGTTTAACTGAATCGCAGGGGCTCCGGGTCGTGTCAGTAAGGCCAGATAACGATCCAGCCCACGGCCAGCAGTACGGGAGAAGGAATTGAGAAGATCCTCAAAGCCGGCCTGTTTGAACTGCCACTCCTGCCAGAACTCCTGCAGAGCCTGGCGAAAATCCTCATCGCCGAGTTCCTGGCGCAGCATGTGAAACAGCATCAGTGATTTGGAATACCCGACCGCCTGTGATGCCTCATCGTGACGTGCACGGAACTCGATCAGGGGAAAGTCACGCTGCTCAGCGGCAAAATTGGCATAGCGCTCGAGTGCTTTGCGGCGATATTCACTGCCACTGCCTTTGCGTTCCTTCATCAGGTGGTCAGCAAGATACGCCGTCAGCCCCTCGCTCCAGTTGCCACGCTGGTAATCGACCCACACACCGTTGCCCCACCAGTTGTGTAGAATCTCGTGAGGCAGGGACGTGTATGGGATAAAGGGAAGGCGAATGACACGCGAACCCAGCAGGGTGAAGGATGGCATGCCATAGCCGGTCTGCCAGCGGTTCTCCAGCACGGCAAACTTTTCATAGGGATATTCTCCAATGAGGCGGCTGTAGAGATCGATTTGCCTGCCCATGACGGCAAGGTACTGTTCTGCGAGTGCAGGTTCATCATTCAGCAGGTAGACAGACAGGTCGATGCCCCGGTGGTCTTGAGTATAACGTTTGAATGGGCCACCTATCAGGTAGATCTCGTCCTGCGGCCTGATGGTGGTCCAGCGTACCGTGTCGCGAAATACTTCACGTTTACCCTGGCTGATGACTTGCCAGCCAGCTGGTGTTTTCACATCAAGAACAAACTTGCTGATTGGCTGTCTGAAGTCGGGATACCATGCGGAAACGTTGTCAAGATAGGCGCCATCTTCACCGATGTGGGCAGACGGCATGCCATCCATGCGGGTGGATCCGTGATGATTGATTTTTCCGCTGTAGCTGATCGTAAATTTTCGTGTCGGTTCGGTGAAACGCACACGGTATTGTTTGAGTCCTGATTGGGGTATATCTGTGATCAGTTGCAGTTCACCCTGGCTGACTTCGGCTTCGAGACTGCCAAAAAGAAAGAATTCAGGGCTGGTTCTGGTTTCGTCCGGTAATGTGATTTGATCCGTCACCTGGATCTCGCCGCTTTGCGGAAACAATACGACATTGAGCTTATGGGCTAGCCATGCGTTATCATCTGCCACCACGATTCGAGTGAAGGCAATCAAAACGAGTGACAGTGTAATTATGCGAATTTTAATAAGCATCTTGTATCTGACAATTTATTCTTCTCTGCTGGGCACTGCATTTGCAGATGACGCCGACAGCATAAACCCGGTGGTCATCGAACTCGAGAGTGCACAACGCCTTTCTGTGACAGGCGAAGCACTGGCCGGTAAACGAGTCGTCTATGTTGGTGAAACCCATAACGCCTACCAGGACCACCTGGTTCAGCTCGACCTGCTCAGGCAGCTTCATCAAACGAACCCCGACCTTGCCATTGGTGTGGAATGGTTTCAAACACCGTACCAGAACTATCTGGATGATTACATTGCCGCTCGCATCAGCGAAAAGGAGATGCTCGAGCAAACCGAATATTTTTCACGCTGGCGTTTTGATTACCGGCTCTACCGGCCAATCATGAATTATGCACGCAAGCATGCAATCCCGGTGATTGCCCTGAATGCGCCAGTAGAGTTGATAAGAGCGATTTCCAGCAAAGGTCTGGATAATCTGCCCGAGGAACTGAAAGCACAGTTGCCATCGGCCTATGACTTTAGCAACAAGGCTTATGAAGAAGTACTTGAGCTGGTCTATAAGATGCACCCTGAGCGCGATGGAGAATTTCAATGGTTTTATGAATCCCAGCTGACCTGGGATGAGACCATGGCGGACAATGTCGCGGATTACCTTAAAGAAAATCCCCAAAAGCGCATGATCGTGTTTGCTGGACGCGGACATATTTCCCACGGGTACGGGATACCGTCACGCGTGAGTCGCAGGATACAGGCAGAAGACGCAACAGTAATTACCCACAGTGGTGATGTGTTCGATCTCAATATTGCTGATTTCCTGGTCTTCGCCAAAGAAGTGAAGTTGCTGGCTCAGGGAAAGCTGGGTGCGCTGATTGGTGTGGATATGAAGGGTGTTAAGATTACCGGTTTCACTTCAAACAGTGCGGCGCAAAAGGCCGGGCTTAAAAAGGATGATGTCATCACGTCAGTTGATGGGCAGGATATTTCCAGTTACACCGACCTGAAGTACAGCATAATGGACAAAAAGATCGGTGACAGGGTTGAAGTTACTTATCAAAGAAAGCCACTGTTCTTTAATGTTCGTGAAAAGACCGTTGCCTTTGATCTGGGTTCGGCGCAAATATCACCGCATTATCCCGTCGACCGACGACATGGCAATTCAGAGAAATAGATGTGGATTGATTATGGCGTGTGCGTCAGAAAAATAAGCTGCCCAGACTGCACCAGGTCCTTTTTGCCACCGATAAGACCATCACGTATACCATGCGCCTGAACGTTGGCGAGCAATACCGTTTGACCTGGCTTTTTTGCGAACAGGTTACTGACATCGATGATTCCCGATGATTCCCACGCACCTGTTTTGCCCGTATATTTATCATGTCCATCCTTCGGCAGGATGACACTGCGATCGATCATGGCGATACGCCTGGCATCGCCCGTATTCGTATCGACTTCCCAGATTGAGGCTTCCTTGCCGTTTGTCCCGAAAAAACCGAAACCTATGGCATTGTCTTCCTGCACATAGATACGGTTGTTAGCCGCCCAGGTCAGGTTGTCGGGACTGCGAATACCCTCATCACGATGGTTCCTGTCATCGCTGTCATAGAGGATGCGCAGCCTGGCAGTGAGCTTGCCGACATCAATGTCGACGGTATACAGCGTGCCCCAGTAATCATCTGGATAGAGGCCAATGCGACCGGTCGATGAGAAGACAGCACGTGTCGGGTTGGCTGGATCATTATGCAGGTCTTCAGGTCGTGAAAAGCTGAAACAGCCAGATTGAATAGCCTGCTTACGAAGTCTGTCTCCATTCAGGTAACCCTGATTGTCATAACCCAGTTTGCCTGCCTGGTCAGGATCTCTGACGATGACTGGTACGAAGTGACCATTCAGCGACTGACCAGTACCATGAAAGCCAGCGGGTGTTGCTGTCCTGTTATCAGCACGCCAGCAGTGTAGTTGACCATCCGCCAGGCCGTTGCGTTCGAGAAAATTGCCATCTGCTTGCTTATGCCCTGTATAGAAATAGAGCGGGGCACCCGGCGTATCGTCACCGAGCAGTAATGCAATCTTGTTTGAATGAGTATGCTGGACTGGCGTCATGTTTTCCCATGCACCACGACCTATATCAGGGATGGCCCAAAGTGTGTGTGTTGCAGTATTCAGTGCCCATGCACTTCCTCCGCGGCCATGTGAATCCTTCCTTCCAGCTTCTTCGCCTGTCAAATAGATGTGATCAGAAAAACCCAGCGTACCAGCTTCTATCATGCGCGCTGAACAAAGACGCGAGAGGCCTGCCTTATCATTACCGCTTTCATTAAGCTGGTGGGCTGATGTCACTGGCTGCCCCTGCCGGTCGATTATCTTGCTGTAGGCAAGTCCAGCTGAGACGGGTTCCCGTGTACTGCGATTAACTGACAGTCTCGAAATTCTCGCACCGGTCAGCTGCGTACCATTCGCAAGTTGATAGGGATACCCCCGCTTTTCATGTAATTCATGATTGATGTAAATATCAACCATATCGGGATCTTCGCTCTGCAATACGCCCATGCCGTCGGGAACGCCGGGTGGTATATAGCCTCCTATGTTGTCACCAATTGTAAGCAATGGTTTGTATGTCCAGGCATATTGAGCTTCGCCAGCAGGGGATGTCAGCATGCTTGCAATCGTGGATTCACCCGCTACGACCATACTGCCCGCCAGCAATATGGTGAGTGCAGCGAATGATGAGATAAGACGTGTATTCATGATGTCTCACTATGACTGATTATGTGTTGATGTTATAGCTTTAAATCAAAATCTGGATAGTGGAAAGCCTCTAATAGAAAGGCTGGTACACGAATACAAATAGGTAGTAATCTGTCCCGATAATTGTCACTCAGGAGAATGTTGATGAAACGGGATATTGGTTTCTGGGTACTGCAGGGGTTTGGCTGGATATTTCTCATATACCTCATCTATGCACAGGCTATTCCAGCCTTCGACTATGAGATCGGGGTTGCTATGGGCACGCAGGAGTCATCAGAAATGATCACTGAGGTTGGTGCTGCTTTTTGGTACGGTTTTGCATTTGGTGATCTTGTAACATATATCCCGCTATTGATGATGGGTCTGATTGGTTATTGGCTCGACAAGATGTGGGGCCGCATCCTGCTCGCTGCTGCTCTGGGAATTACAATCTACTGGCCAATAGTCTGTTTGGCTGCCGTTGTTGCTGCACGGGATTCAGCAGGCTGGAATCTTACAGACGAGACATCCTTTTGGATTGTTCTCCCCATAATCACTCTCTGGGGGATATGGGGCTTGTGGCACATTTCACGTAAGGATGTAGTGTCGTGAACCACGTATTGAACATGGTCGGCTTCCGGCAATCTTGTAGAAACACATGAAAGCGATTATTTACAAAAAGTACGGATCGCCGGATGTTCTTCAGCTCGAAGAGGCAGCAAAGCCGGCTCCCGGGGATAATGAAGTACTGGTCAAGGTGTATGCGGCATCTGTAAATTCATGGGACTGGGATCTCCTGAGAGGAACACCATTCTTGAATCGCCTGGGAGGGCTACTTAGTCCAAAATACAAGATACTCGGGTGTGACATTGCGGGGCAGATAGAAGCGGTCGGCAGAAATGTAAGGCAGTTTCAGCCGGGAGATGAGGTGCTCGGAGATCTTAGCATGTGTGGTTGGGGCGGATTTGCCGAGTATGTATGCGCCCGTGAAAATGCATTGACGCTGAAACCAGCCCGTATGACATTCGAGCAAGCAGCAGCTATCCCAGGCTGCAGTCCTTGCTCTGCAGGGGCTTCGCGATAAAGGATCGCTTCAGCCAGGACAAAAAGTTTTAATGAATGGTGCCGGAGGGGGCGTAGGCACGTTTGCGGTGCAGATGGCCAAATCATTCGGGTTTGAAGTCACTGGCGTGGACAGTGCTGAAAAATTGGACATGCTGCGCTCCATTGGTACAGATCATGTCATAGACTACAGGCAAGAAGATTTCACAAGCAATGAGCAGTGTTATGACCTCATAATTGATGTTGTAGGAAATCGTTCCATTTTCGATTGCAGGCGTGCTTTAAGTCCCAGAGGAATTTATGTCATGGTCGGAGGCTCCACGGCCCGTCTTTCACAGGCCATGTTGCTGGGGCTGTGGAGTTCAATAACCGGAAGGAAGAAAGTATTTATACTGTTGCATAAGGCAAACAAGGATTTGGAATTTATCATCAAGCTTTTCGAAGCCGGTAAAGCCATACCGGTTATAGATAGATGTTATCCGCTAAGTGAGGTTCCCGATGCGTTCCGATATTTTGGAGAAGGGAGCGTCAAAGGAAAAATAGTTATATCTGTGAAGCAGCAAGACAATTCTGGACAAATAGAAAGCTAATGAAAGCGATTGTATGTACAAAATACGGATCACCGGATGTTCTTAAACTTAAAGAGGTAGAAAAACCTGTTCCCAAAAAAAATGAAGTACAGATAAGAATATATGCGACAGAAGTAACGGTTGGGGACTGTGAAGTACGAAGGTTCGATGTCCCGGTCTTATTCTGGCTCTTCCTGCGAATACATATGGGTCTAAGGAAACCAGCTAGAAGACCCATACCTGGGATGTATCTGGCCGGGGAAATTGAAACAACAGGCAAAGGTGTAACACTATTCAGGAAAGGTGACCCGGTGTTTGCAGCTACCGGTATGGTTTTTGGTGGTTATGCTGAGTATGTATGTATGCCTGAAGGTGGGGCGCTGGCAATCAAGCCGGTCAATCTGACTTATGAAGAAGCCGCCGCCGTCCCAATCGGCGGACTTAATGCCTTGCATTTTCTTAGAAAAGGTAATGTCCAGCGTGGAGATAAGATTCTGATTAATGGCGCGGGAGGAAGCATAGGTACTTTTGCAGTGCAGCTGGCAAAATCGTTCGGGGCTGAAGTGACTGGTGTAGATAGCACGAGTAAAATGGACATGCTGCGCTCCATTGGTGCTGACCACGTCATTGATTATACGCAGGAAGATTTCACCAGAAGCGCTGAGAGCTATGATGTTATTTTTGACATCATAGGCAAGAGTCCATTTTCACGTAGTTTAAACTCACTAAATCAAAATGGACACTATCTGTTAGGTAACCCCGGGCTACCACAGATACTTCGAGGACTATGGACTTCAATGATAAGCAACAAGAAGGTAATAAGTGCGTTTGCAGAAGAAAAAACTGAAGATTTAGTTTTCCTTAAAGAGCTTATTGAAGCGGGAAAAATTAGACCGGTTATAGATAGATGCTATCCGTTGGAACAAATTTCTGAGGCTCACCGGTATGTCGAAGAAGGGCAAAAAAAGGGAAGTGTAGTCATAACTGTGAAACATAATCAGGAAACCTGACAAACAACGCTGCACTTCATAGTGGCAGGTGAGGTTCTGCACCAGTTTATAAAGATAACGGCCTAAGGCCACATAAAAAAGAGAGGTAATTATGAAAGATTTAGTTTTGGACCACGTACTAAGTGTCGGGGTCGATGAAATTGATGACGATCACGGCAGACTGGTAGAACTGTTTAATATCCTCAATCATTCTGTAACGGAAGGGGCTGCTACAGATTACGTGTCTGCGGTTTTGGAAGAACTGATAAATTGTACTGTCTGGCACTTCAGTCATGAAGAGCGGCTAATGCTGAAGTATGCTTATAAGGGATTTGAAGATCACAAGACGGAGCACCGGGACTTAATTGACAGCGTCAGGGAGCTGCAACAGAAGTTTCTTCAGGAGGGTAAACTTGCGGAAAAAGAAGACCTCGAGTATCTGGAGCATTGGTTAACTGAGCATATCCTCACTACTGATATGAGATTGGGTTCTTATCTTATCGAGGTGATGTAGGCTGCTTTCAATTATAGTTTTATGCATGTTGGGAAATATGCTATCGAGTACAGAAAAGTTTTTGGGGAATCAGCTTCAACCAGTCTTTCATAATAAAAAAACATGTCAGACTTGATTCATTTCTATCGCTAAATGGCCGTATATGGACTCCTCCTCATTTGCAAACAAACTGTCTTCTGGTCTTTAAGATCGACTGCGCACGTATATTCGGCCTCAGTAAGTTGGCATGCGTTGA
>Ga0209013_10002787_pt1 | contig 15767 bp, 14 predicted proteins | sample Cruoilmetagenom2_FD_187291 | JGI IMG/M metagenome (GOLD analysis project Ga0209013, IMG submission 187291) | Oil polluted marine microbial communities from Coal Oil Point, Santa Barbara, California, USA - Sample 2 (SPAdes) (version 2) | ecosystem: Environmental > Aquatic > Marine > Oil seeps ... | reverse complement strand
TCTTCCTCGCTCAATTCTGAAAATTTTTCGGGTAGATTGACTGGCTCGAAGTCAGGTACAGGATCGTTTTTTTCCGGCAGTCCACTTGCCCCCAACTTTTCCTCTTCCTGGGTGACAAGGGGGATAACCTTTGCGTCATCATCAGTTTCCACAACATGTTCAATAAGCCATTTTTTGAGAGCATCATCAATGGCAAAGCTTCTTTCAAACAAGGCTACTTTACCCTGCTTGTTTACACATTTCTTCACGAGATCTTCGGGGGCAAGTATTTCTGCAACGACTCGTGCGTGTTTTATTCCCCGCTCCATCAGACAGAGTTTCGGAGTATCTCCCCAGTTGTCGATGAAAAAATAGTAGACCCTTTCAGTTTTGCTGCGAACACGTTCTTTGCCTCCCCAGCTTTCAAAGGTCCCAAACGTGTATTCCGGGGTCATCTCCCAGTCGATGGTTGACGTCAAGGCAAGATCAAGTTTGTTAAACAGCCCCATTTTGTCCTCCGTTAAAGTTTTGCAAAAGAGAAAAACAGAGTAAGGTATTTAAATACCTTAGCACTGATGGTGTAGTTAAAACTATAAATGATAATTATTATCAAGTCAACATGAAAAATGATTTTGTTACGGAAGCCGGTCATCCTATCCCGGAAGGAGCAACTCTTTACCCTGAAGGTATTAATTTTGCCCTTTTTTCACGGCATGCCGATTTGGTGGTACTGGTCCTTGATCTACAAAATGGTGCCGGAAAGAACCAAAGCCGCATTGAGTTAGCACTTGATCCTGTTGCCAACAAGACAGGCGATATATGGCATATTCTTATCAGGAATCTGCTGGATAATTTTACGTATGGTTACCGTGTTTCAGGGCCTTTTGCCCCCCGGTCCAGTGGACATCACTTTGACGATCGCCTGATTTTAATCGATCCTTATGCAAAGGCTTTAAGTTCATCGTCCTGGGGAGGTGCTCAGAACTGTCTTGGGAACAAATCATGTAGCCTGATGGATAATATTGCCAGGTATGATTGGGAAGGCGACAGGCCCCTGAAAATACCGCTTAAGGATACGGTAATATATGAAATGCATGTTCGGGGTTTTACGATTCATTCAACATCAGGTGTCACTCATCCTGGTACATTTGCAGGAATAACTGAGAAAATCCCCTACCTTCAGGAACTGGGGATTACTGCCGTTGAACTCATGCCCATTACGGAATTTAATGAAAATGAAACACTTTTTCATGATCCGGATACAGGAGAACAGCTGAAAAATTACTGGGGGTACAGTCCCTTGTCTTTTTTTGCTCCTAAAGCTGGTTATTGCATAGACAAGAGCAATCAGATCAATGAGTTCAGGGATATGGTTAAAGCTCTTCATCGGGCTGGAATCGAAGTCATTCTTGACATCGTGTTTAATCATACGGCTGAAGGAGGTATGAACGGACCAACTACCAGTTTTCGGGGAATAGACAACACTATTTATTACCTGCTTGATCCGCAGAGCAGGGAATACCTGAATTTTTCCGGATGCGGCAACACCTTTAACTGCAATCACCCTATTGTCAGGCACCTGATTATGAAAGCATTACGATGGTGGGTGGTTGAGATGCATGTGGATGGTTTCAGATTTGACCTAGCATCCATTCTTGGACGTGACCAGAAAGGCAATGTACTTTCCAACCCCCCAATGGTTGAACAGATTGCGGAAGATCCGGTTTTGAGCGATTCAAAAATAATTGCGGAAGCCTGGGATGCTGCCGGCCTTTACCAGGTGGGAAGTTTTTCTACCCATCTGCGATGGGCAGAATGGAACGGCAGGTTCAGGGATGATGTCCGGGCCTTCATGTGTGGGTATCCCGGTAATGCCTCCTCATTTGCAACACGTATTTCAGGGAGTTCTGACTTGTACAGTCACAGTGACCGGCGTCCCTGTAATTCGATTAATTTTATTACCAGTCACGACGGATTCACTCTTGCCGACCTTGTCAGTTACAATGAAAAGCATAACCTTATGAATGGTGAAAATAATAGTGATGGAGACAACAATAATATCAGCTGGAACAGCGGGGCTGAGGGGGAAACTGATAATAAAAACATACTGCAGCTCCGGTCACGACGCCTGAAGACTATGGCTGTCATACTTTTTATATCCCAGGGTGTTCCGATGCTGGTTGCCGGAGACGAATTCGTCCGAAGCCAGAACGGGAACAATAACGCCTGGTGTCAGGATAACGAAGTCAGTTGGATAAACTGGAAACTTCTGGATAAAAACAGGGAACAGTTTGAATTTTTTAAAAAGCTCATCCGGTTGCGGCGCACACACCAGGTGTTCCGCAGGGATGATTTTTTCGTAGCACATCACCCGGAAAAGGACCCCATCCATCTTCATGAGATCATCTGGCAGGGCTTGAAACCAGGAGAACAGGATTGGTCAAGTGAAAGCAAAACACTGGGTCTGACACTGAATGGCTCGGTGTTTGAAGATGTGGATGACGATTTTTTTATCATGATAAACGGCCACCGTGCGCAAAAGAAGATATTTACCCTGCCAAGTCCTCCTACTCAGCACAGGACAAGAATATGGAAAAAAATAATTGATACCTCTCTTGATCCACCGGCAGATTTTGTTTCATGGGAGGCGGCAAAATCTATCACTGCAGGGACAAAAATTGCGGTACAGCCAATGAGCTGTATAGTATTACAGTCCTGGAAAATGTAACAGGCAGGAAGGTCAGCCGACACAGGTGCCCCAGATTTACGCAGGCAGTTCATGCTAACATTATTATCATTTTTTGATCTGTACTGTCGACCTGTCGGCAATCCCTGTTTCATGATGGATGGCGTTCATTTCAGTCCTCATGGTTATAGAGTTTTAGCTGATGCTATTCAGGAACACCTTAAATCACACGCCTGATATACCAACCACTGTTGACACAGGGGACCCAACCTCTTATAAGTATAAGAATTGCTCATTCAGGCCTTTTTTAAATATTTTATGTGGGAGAATCAAATGATACGATATCGTACACTCATTTCAACTGCAGTCCTGCTTATGCTCGTGGCTGGGGCAGGGTGCAAATCAAACGAACAGGCCAGTGCTCCAGAGGCCGAGAAAGCACCTGTAACTATTGAGTCAAGTGTCGCCCCGAGCCAGCAGCCGGATCAGGCACCTGCTGCACAGGCAGGAAAAGCTATTGAAGGCAAGATTACGGAAACAATGGATGCCGCTGGGTATACATATGTTAATGTTGAGACGGCTGATGGTCAACAATGGGTTGCTATGCCTGAGACCAAGGTGGAAGTGGGACAGGACATAACTCTGGCCAGTGGCATGGAAATGCAAAATTTTGAATCCAAAACACTGGGCAAAACCTTTGACAGTGTGATTTTTTCAACTGGGATTAATCCTCATGCAGGTGATGCAGGAGCACAGGCTGCACCTACAGGTGATCAGCCTGCACCGGCCGGCAGTGACAGTTTTACTGAAGCGATGCAGGCAGAGGCAGCCATGAGTGCTTCGGTTCCGACCATGGGAGGGCAGGTATCCTCGGGGGGTAGCAGGGCGGCCATGGTTCCTTCTGCAGATGTCCAGGTTGAAAAAGTTGAAGGTGAAAACGGTTATACAATTGGAGAAATTTTTGAAAAGAAAGGTGAACTTGACAATCAGAAGGTCAGGGTTCGCGGCAAGGTTATGAAAGTTTCCCTGATGATTATGGGTAAAAACTGGATACATCTCCAGGATGGAACAGGAGATTCCGTTAGCAATGACTTGGTTGTCACAACAATGGCAGAGCCTGAAAAGGACTCGATTGTTGTCGTAGAGGGAACACTGCATGCCGATCGTGATTTCGGTGCTGGATACCACTACGATGCCATTGTAGAGGATGCTGAAATAAAGTAATTCGACGCTGGATTTCAATCCATGCGTATTGTCATTGTCGGTCCAGGTGCCTTGGGCTCTCTGCTGGCTGCACGCCTTTGCCTGCAAAGCCGGGAAGAAAAAAGGACCGGCAATGACCCCAACCACGTCTGTCTGTTTGACTACAAGCCCGATCGGGCTGAAACTCTGAATAAAGAAGGATTGAACCTGGAAGAGGACGGGCAGGTATTCCACTGTCAGTCTGTAGTAACAGCCGATCCTGAAGTAATCAGCCGGACGGACGTCCTTTTTTTCTGTGTTAAGGCGACAGCCGTTACAAACGCACTCTCCCTGATTACACCGTATCTTCCGAGTTCAACCCTTTTTCTGGCCATGCAAAACGGCATTGGGCACCTGGACAACGTTGCGTCCGTCAACTGCCTGGGAGGGGTGGGTATCACAACCGAAGGTGCTACTCTTGCCAGGCCTGGACATGTCAGGCATGGAGGGAAGGGGATAACTTGGATAGGGATGCTGTCTTCTGACAGGCAAGGTGCTCATCAGCTGCTGGAAAAGACTGCGGAGGCACTCAATGCGGCAGGGCTGTCGACCTTGGTCACCAGCGAGCCCCTGAAGTATATTTGGGCCAAGCTGTTCGTCAATGTTGGAATCAACGCCTTGAGTGCTCTGCATCGGTGTCCGAACGGACAACTGATCGAGTCACCATCGATCACTCATTTGATGGAAAAGGCAGTGAGGGAAGCAGAATCTGTAGCCAGGGTGAAAGGAATTCCGGTGGAAGGAGATCCGGTACAAGAGACATTCAAGGTCTGTACAATGACCAAAAACAATATCTCTTCCATGTATCAGGACATACTCCGCCGGCGACCAACCGAAATTGATGCCATCAATGGAGCAGTAGTTGCCGAGGGTGAGCGGTATGGTATAGCCACCCCGGTCAATATCGAACTGGTTCGTCAAATCAAACGGCTTGAGGCGTCTTTCGAAACAGATGACATCAGTGAGAATGTATCGTGAAGAAGATTCATCCTGCCCGCCTGGGATTTGATTTTGATGGTGTTGTCGCCGATACGGCAGAAGCATTTATCCGTCTGTTATGTGAAGAGTATGGTCACTGTTCTTTTACTCTGGAAGATATTACCAATTTTGATGTGGAACAATGTTTGGACATTGATTTGAATATTGTCGAAGCTGTTTTTACCCGAATTCTGCTTAACTCCGTTGAGACAGGTCTCAAGCCGATGCCTGGTGCCGTTGAAGTTCTCGATGAGTTGACCCGGCATGCCTTTATAACGGTTGTGACGGCACGGTCTGACCCGGAGCCGGTTCACGATTGGCTCGTTTTGGCTTTGCCTGCTGAAGTGTGGCAAAGAATCAACATAGTAGCGATGGGTGACCACGACGATAAAGTAAGATATATAATCGACCATGGCCTGGAATGCTTCATTGATGATAGGGCTGAAACATGCAGGCAACTCGATCTGGCGGGCATAAATCCGATTGTTTTCTCCCAGCCCTGGAATCGGGGACGCCACTTATTTAACAGTGTGGACAACTGGCAGCAGATAAGGGCGCTGTGTTTCTGATCAGTTAGATATTTATATATTTAGAAAGATCAATGAGATCCATTAGGTAGAGGAGAGGTATGAAGTGCTCAAAATGTGGAGCGGACCTGCCGTATTGTAAAAATCCGGTACCCACCGTTGACATTATAATTGAAGTGCAGGGTGGAATTGTTCTTATCGATCGAAAAAATCCTCCTTACGGGTGGGCATTGCCGGGAGGGTTTGTCGATTATGGTGAGTCGTATGAGGCTGCGGCTGTACGGGAGGCTTTAGAGGAAACAAACCTTGAAGTAGAGTTGGTCAGGCAGTTTCATACCTATTCCGATCCTGGCCGGGATCCACGCCAGCATACCGCTTCAACAGTTTTTATTGCACGGGCTTCGGGAATACCCAAGGGCGCAGATGATGCACTGCAGGCGAAGATTTTCACCAGGGAAAACATGCCGAAGTTGGCATTTGATCATGCCGTGATTCTGGAAGATTATTTTTCCGCCAGGGCAGGTATGGGTTAGAAAATAAACTTTAACAATGCATACACAACGAGCCCCACACCTATGGAGCTATACAGCAGAAGTCAGGGGATACAATCGTTGCTGGTTTTTTTGTTAATCAGAACAAAGGCTCCAATGGCAGCCCCAATGGCAATACCGACAAAGATAAATTCTCTCATTGTGAGCCTCCCTGGGCCTTTTTATAGGCCTGTTCGTGTCACGCCCGGATTTTTGCATTCTTTCTTTTGCGCAGCCTGATACTTTCCGGGGTGATCTCAACTAGTTCGTCATCATTTATATATGCTATGCAATCTTCCAGGGTCATGTCAAGATGAGGGGTTAAAATAACAGCTTCATCAGTACCTGAGGCACGTACATTGCTCAGTTTTTTTCCTTTGGCAGGATTGACGACAAGGTCTGCCGGACGACAGTTTTCACCTATTATCTGTCCCCTGTATACATTAATTCCTGGGCCGAGAAACAACTGGCCCCGGCCCTGGAGGTTAAACAGGGCATAGGCTACGGTGGTGCAGGTCTCCTTGACAATCATTACGCCACTTTGACGTTGCTTGATTTCTCCTGCATAGGGTCCCCATTCAGCAAAGACATAGCTCATAACACCCATGCCCCGCGTATCTGTCATAAATTCGGAGCGGTATCCCAGAAGCCCCCTGGTGGGAATTTTAAACTTCATTTTAACCATTTGGTTTTCCAGTTGCATATCAAGCAGAATCCCTTTGAGTTTGCCAAGTTTTTCAATGACAGCACCCTGATACTGTTCATCGACGTCAACTGTCAGTTCCTCGAAGGGTTCCAGGGTGTTTCCGTCCACTTTTTTCATTATTACATGGGGGCGGGTAACCTGAAATTCATAACCTTCGCGACGCATTTTTTCGATGAGTATGGAGAGATGAAGCTCACCTCTTCCGGAAACTTCAAAGCCAACGCTGTCTGTAAAAGGTTCGAATCTGAGAGCTACATCAGCAAGTGTTTCCCGGTTCAGACGCTCTTCAAGATGTCTTGATGTTACATATTTTCCTTCCTGACCAGCGAAAGGGGAATCGTTGGGAATGAAATTTATGGAGATGGTCGGCGGGTCGATTTCGATCAATGGCAGGGGGCGGGGATCCTCCGGATCTGTAAAGGTTACGCCTACCGTAACGTCATCCATGCCGGCAACGGCCACAATTTCACCGGTTGAAGCTGAGTCGACCGGAACCTGCTGGTCAGCCTGAAAGCTAAAAATTTTGGTAATCCGGATTGGTTTAATTGAGCCGTCTCGCCGTGCCACGACTACATTGGAATTTATACTGATTCGTCCGTTGACAAGTTTGCCGATTCCCATGCGGCCCAGATAGGGTGAATAATCGATAGTATTGATCTGGAGTTGCAAAGGTGCCTTCTCGTCTCCAGATGGCGACGGAACATGACTGACAATCATATCGGAGACGACTGACATGCCGGTTGCCTTGGAAATAGGATCATCATACTCTTGGAGAGCATACCCTTCTTTTGCCGAGGCATAGACCACGGGGAAATCGAGTATTTCATCCGGGGCATTTAACCGGCCGAGCAGGTCAAAAACCTGGTCAACCACCCAGTCACAGCGTGCTCCCGGTTTGTCGATCTTGTTGATGACAACCAGGATGGGCAGACCGGCGGCCAAGGCTTTTTTTACAACGAAAAAGGTCTGCGGCATAGGGCCTTCTTTGGCATCGACCAGGAGAACAGCACCGTCAGCCATTCGGAGAACACGCTCTACCTGACCGCCAAAGTCGGCATGACCGGGTGTGTCGATAATGTTGATGCGATATTCGCCATGAAAATATGAACCGTTTTTTGAGGCAATGGTGATGCCGCGTTCGCGCTCAAGGTCCATGGAGTCCATCAGGCGTTCAGCAATCTGCTGATTGTCCCTGAACATACCGCTTTGGCGAAAAAGCTGATCGACGAGCGTTGTTTTACCGTGGTCAACATGGGCAATAATGGCCACATTTCTAATTTTTTGCTGATCCATAATCCTATTAATGAATAAAATAAAAAAAGTGCGGCAAAGCGCACTTTGTATTAAAGGTTAAAAAAAGTAACCATACAGGAAAATAGATAAAATAACAAACTGGTTTCCATCCGATCAGGTTCCTTTATAGGTAAAGTCTATTGCAGTTGATTAGATAAAAGAAAAGGAAACAGAGTCGATGACCTTTCATTGTAAAAATTACGATATTAATAATGACAAATGTATGTCCAATTTTTTTCTAGATAATCGGTTGAGACAGGAAGTCGTTCGTACCCTTATTTCCTTATTGCTGATAATGGTAGTTCTGGTTCTGCCCGTATCCCTTCCCGCAAGTGATTATGCAACCAGTCAGCTTGCTGCTTTTGCTAAGTCACGCCCTGAAGCTGGTGCAATCCTGGACAACAGTGTCGAAATCTACAGATCTCTTGCAAAGGTATTTTCCGGGATGAATACATCCGTACCTCTGGCCTGGAATCCGGAAGAACCGCAGGGTAATGCATATGCCGAGAATACACCGAATACAGACAGGTCACTTATTTTAATACGTGTCTCGTCGAAGCTGTGTGCTTTGGATCAGCTGTCAGCGTTTGTCTATGAGACGATGAATGCGCAGAATGAAGCATCCTTTGCAAAGCTCTGCCAGGAAGCCTATGAGGGTTCATTGTCAAAAACCGACTTTATTCATGGTATCTTGCGTATTGAACATAAATCGTTGAAGAAAACCCGGGCATTTCTTGCTCAGAAAAAACCGTTCAAGGACATAGATATTTCACAGACCGAATTTTATCGGAAAATGTTTAAAACCCCGTCAGATTTTGATTCATTTATACAATATCTCCTTTGCATTAAACGGAAGGATTTTGATATTTTTGACGTATACAGTCAGTTTTATGATTATACTGCCATGATGCCACTTGATCGTAGAACCCGTTGATATAGCCCCTTATCAGAAAAAGGGTTAGCTTACGTTTGAGTCAAAGGCGATAAAAGAAAGCCGTGACTACCACCTGTCAAAAACCTGCCGGCGGGCAGCAGCTGAGCGGCGTAGAACAGGGATGTGGATGTCAACATAATCGATGATCCGGGCTTTTTTATTTTCAGATGGACGCATTATACGGCCGGCAACCTGGAGGAGGCGACCTTCAAATTTTATGGGAGTTGATAAAACGAGAGTGGTCAATCCTGGGCAGTCAAAGCCCTCGCCAATCAGCTGCAGAGTGGAGATGAGAACATGAATGGCGCCTTTTTGTACCTCTTCGACAATATGGGTTCGCTCTTCTGCCGGAACCCTACCGGTCAGCAGGACACTTTCAATGCCTTGCAGTTCGAGCTTTTTCCAGAGCATTTCACAGTGTGCCACCCTGTCTGAAACAATGAGTACTGTGCCTACGTGGCCAGCGTTGACTATCCGGGTCACTTCATCAGCTATCAACGAGTTTCGGTTGTCGTTAGCGGCCAGTGCTTTAATGAGTTTGGCATAATCACCCTGAAACCCGTATTTGAATTCAGTCTGTTTCTGGATGAATTCCGGACGAACCACCGCACCGCTTTCTGCCAGTACTCTTGGATCAACGGCATGTGCCCGGTCCCCCATGTATGTATAGATGATCTGGGTCATGCCGTCCTCCCGCCTGAACGCCGTTGCAGAAAGGCCCAGCATGAAATAACAGTCAAAACTGTTGACAACGTCTGTAAACAAGCTGGCCGGTACCCGGTGGCACTCATCAACAATTATCTGACCGAATTGAGAAGGGAGACTGTCCAGATGTTTGCGGGCGGTATTGACAATGGCAACGGTTACAGGCTTTATGTCATACTTGCTGTCACCTGCCTGCCCGGCTTCGATATCCAGGAATTGTTCTATTCTTTCCCGCCACTGATACAAGAGTTCCTTATTATGGACAATAATTAGAGTAGGCTGTTTCCGTTCCGCTATTACCTTAAGAGCCATGACGGTTTTGCCGGAACCGGTTCCAGCCTCAAGAACACCGAAAGAATGTTTGAGGACAGCATCAACAGCCTGTTGTTGATACGGGCGCAGTGTGCCGTTAAAGTGGAGGTCGATTTCCTGCAAGCGCCGTCGGTGATCTATGATCGCCGGCAGTGCACCTGTTACCTGCCGGCAAAGTTGAACAGCCTGGTTGGCAAAGCCGCGCGGAAAGATTAATCGCTTGCCGGAATCACGGAAAAAAAAGAGCTTAGGCTTAAGCTTTTTTCCTACCCATCGGCTATAGCGTTTTGCCGCCTGATATTTAGGGTTGATAATAGTTAGTTTTTGTCTGATAATGGCTTGCTGGGTTTCCGTCGCCCCGTCGAGTCTGGCTTCAGAATCAACGGTTAAGCAGAAAGATGTACCCGGAACATTCTGTTTTGACGGATTCATATTCAGTTTATTGACCGTTTTATCTGAGCCGGGGAGTGAATATCTTCATTTATTTTGTACCTGTACCATATGCCAAACACACTGGTCCATTTTAGTGTTCAGACACCTGTCAGTCATGCTTTTTTTCGAGAAGCAGACTTCAAGTGGATAGCCGTTGGCTGTATCATTCCAGATATTCCCTGGATTATCCAGCGAATCATTCTGGCCGCCGATACCGGAGCGGACCTTTATCTTGTGCTTACCTATGTTACCATTCAGGCATCACTTTTTTTCTGCCTGATCCTCAGCGCTGCCCTCTGCCTTGTGACAAAGAGCAGCGGCAGAATCTTTCTGCTGCTGTCCATGAACAGCCTCTTTCACCTTGTTCTTGATTCCATGCAGATAAAATGGGCAAACGGTGTTCATTTAATGGCGCCATTTTCATGGCGGTTAACGAATTTTTCCCTTTTCTGGCCTGAAGATGTCCTTATATATGTGCTGACTTTCCTGGGGTTTGGTGTATTAGTTTTTTATGGTATCAGGGATTGGAGAAAGCCTGTAGTATTTTCTGTCAGCATAAAAAATATAATTGCTTCTCTGCTCCTGTTCCTGGTGTATCTTTTCTTGCCTTTACTTATGCTTACCGGTCCGGAAAGGGCCAATAATCATTATGCATCCACCTTGCTTAATGTGGATGAACGGCCGGGGAAATATATAGAACTTGACCGAAGCAGATTTCGCAAAGATGATAAGACGATTCGGATCTTTTCAGGGGAAAGGCTGAAGGCCGGCGGCAAAATACCGGAGAAGGATGGGGTGGTTTCAGTCAAAGGTCATTTTATCGATGAACATACAATAGAAATATCGGAATATCACATTCACAGCCCAATTCGTGATATGAGCAGTAAAATGGCACTTGCAGGAGTGTTGGTTATCTGGTTTGCAGCCCTTGCCGGAAAAAAAATAATCTTGGAGCAAAGGCCGTTAGATTTTTAGAAAAGAATACAGTGGAAACGTAATGATGTCGTATAAAAAGAGTATTATTATCTTAAGTTTTGTTTGTTTCATTATGTCTTCACTGACATCCATGGCAAAGACCAGCTATGTGACGATAATACTGCCTGAAGACGTGGTCATGCAGTCAGTCCGGGATGCCCTGCCATTGTCGATTGAACCTCAAAACGACCATGTTGAGGGGACCCTTGTCATTGACTCAATCAGCCGTCTGGAAATGAAGGATAACAGGGTTTTCCTACAGGGTCAGATCCTTGGCAGCAATATGGTCGTATCAACCAGGATTGGTGACCAGGACCTCAGGATGCGGATTGGAGAGTTTCGGTATCCGTTAACCTGCGATCTTACCTTCCGGTATGATTCCAGCCGGAAGATTCTCTTTATCACCCTCCATCTTGTCAGTCCGGAAAAAACGCTGGAAGGAAAAAATGCCAACGCCATTTTACCGATTTTAACCTTGCTTGATAACAGGGAATATCCGGTTTCGCTTACTCATATTCAAGGTTTTAGCACGGAAATTGGCCAACGCAAATATTCTGTTGCCATGGAACCGGTCGATGTTCAGGTTTCAAAATCACAGGTGATCCTGAAGATGGTTCCCAAGGTGAGCAAAAGAAATTGATTTCATTCATGGCTTTCGGTATTCTTAGTATATAGTTGCAATCCAAGCGGAGGAAGTATCATGTCAGAAAACTGCCTTTTCTGTAAAATAATCAAGGGAGAAATCCCTGCCGATAAAATCTACGAAGATGACGAAATCCTGGCCTTCAGGGACATTGCTCCCCAGGCCCCAGTCCATTTTCTCGTTATACCCAAAAAACACATCAGTGGACCATCAGGTATGAGCCGGGATGATGAGCAGCTGATTGGCAAATTAATTCGTATGGGCGGGGAAATAGCTGGAAAAGAGGGGATTGATCATTTCAGGGCTGTATTAAATAACGGTGAAGAGTCGGGTCAGACAGTCTTTCACATTCATATGCATATCCTGGGTGGACGGGGAATGTCCTGGCCTCCGGGTTGATTTTTTTTTGACCGGTTCATGACAGCTTGCACGCCGGGATTATTGAAGAAATGGCTGCTTCCTGCCGCACTTGCTCTGGCTATTGTTTTTCTGGCAGTCAGCTGGCTTCCCTTTTTTGTTGAACAGGGAGTTCTTCCCCGTATTCTTGCCAAAAGCGGTTTGGCCGGATACCGGATAACCGTTCATCGTTTTGGTATAGATGGATGCAGTCTGCAGTTGACCGGGCGGCCTGACAATTTTCCCATTGTTACGGCAGGAAATATACGAATACAATGGACGTTGCCGGGACTGTTACAAAAACGCCTTGACAGTCTTGCCCTCGATGGCCTGCATGTACACCATTATGTAAACGGTTCAGAAGGCAGGCCTACGCAGAATCCTTTCCCGGAAATGCCTGTTGAAAAGATGGATCGAACAGGTACTCCTTCCGGAACATCCACACTGCCAATCATTATTGATACAATCAGTATTTCAAACAGTATTCTTTTTCTGCATGATACTAAACGTATTCGCATTCTTCCCTTTTCTCTCAGCGGTCAGCTTAATAAGGATCAAATTTTTGATGAGGCGAACATTATTCGCTATGAAATACAGACGAGCATCGGCGGTCAGGGTTGCATGGCGGATATCTCCTATAATCCTGTCCTGGGAATTCTGTTGGGCACGCTGACCGGAAAACTCGATTTGCCTCTTTTTGCGAAGACGTTATTTGTCCAGGAGGTTGAAGGAGATATTGCCGGAAGGGCAGACCTTGCGATTGAAACAGAAGTACATTTTTTTCCCTTTTCCTTGGAAAAATTGCAGGTGACGGCAAGTTCAAGAGATTTTCAGTTGACCCATGATGCGTTACGTATCAGCACAGGGAGGTTTAGTCTCGAATCACATTGTACCTGGCAGCCCGATAACAAAGAGAACGAATTGACCGTTTCAATACTTTTCCAAGGAGAAAACCTTATTCTCAGTGGACCGGGGATGCAATCAGGAATACCGGAGTTCAGGTTCGACGGTATGGGGAAATGGGCTTCCCTCTCTGACAGGAGCGGCTTTGAACTAACCGGAGGGTTGCTCGTTGAAGATGGCTTTATTGAACTTGAAGAACAGGATGTGCGTGTTGAGGAAATCCTGCTCGACCTGCCAATAATATTTCCCTGGAAAGAAAACGGCAGGAAGGGTGAGTTTCGTACTGAACACATTACCATGCGTCAGTTCGAGTTGGGAAGGATCAGGGGAGAGTTGATGCCGCAGTCATCAGCTCTGGAATTTAACGGAGAAGTACACAGCACCCTGCTCCCGGAAAACACGATAGAAATAAATGGGGCATTCAGGGTGCCCGGTGACAGGAGTCCCTTTACCGAACTTTCCTGTAGAGCAGAAAATGCCCTGGTTGCCATAGAAAATTTTAAGCCGTTTACCTCTGCCTTGAACAATATCACTGGGAGCGGCATTATGGATATGGCAGCTGACTTGGTTTTTCGACAGGATGGCCTTGACGGACAACTGGATCTGGAGTTGCGCAAAGCGGGCTTGGAGATTCCTGATGTCAACATGGTTGTCGAAGACATCAATATGCGTCTTCATTTTCCCGATCTGCCAACGCTTCGGTCTTCACCTGAACAGAAACTGTCCATAGGGAGGGTAACCAGCAGGAACCTTTCTGTAACAGGCATAAATACCGTGTTCCAGATGGAATCCCCCCAGTCGCTCTTTGTTGAGAAGATTGGGGGGCGATGGAGTGGTGGGCGTGTATTTACCAGTTCGTTTCGTTTGCGGAAGGATAAACCGGAACTGGAGGTCGCCTTTTTTTGTGACCGGTTGGAACTTGCCCAAGTCCTGTCGCAAATGGGCCTTGCCGAAGCAGAGGGAAGCGGGAAAGTAAGCGGTCGGATTCCTGTTTTGTATAGAAATAATGAGATATTTATTGATGACGGTTTTTTGTTTTCCACTCCCGGAGAAAAGGGGAATCTGAAGATAAAGAAGAGTGAACAGTTGACCGCAGGTATTCCGGAAGATGTTCCGCAGTTTTCACCGATCCATTTTGCAGGTGCGGCCCTGAGGGATTTTGAGTATAATTGGGCAAAGCTGCTTCTTGTGTCAGAGGAAGACAATTTTGTTTTGAAACTGCAGATAGACGGCAAACCATCAAAACCCCTGCCGTACCGATTTGACAGTCAACAGAATGTCTTTGTTAAAATAAACGATAAAAATTCAGGTGGAATAAGTCAGCCCATTAAGCTCGATGTTAATTTTAATGTTCCACTTAACGAACTTTTACGATATCAAACTACAATCCTGCCTATCCTTCGTAACATTAAGTAAATGGAGGTCATCTTGAAATCTGTCGCTGTTATTCTATTATTCAGTAGTTTTGTTTTTGTGAGCTGCACCCATCATGAAGTTGAAATGAAAGCTGTGGAAATAAAGCCCATTCATATTACTGTTGATGTCAATATACGAGTCGAAAAGGCTGTAGATGACTTTTACGGTGATATCTATGGAGAACCCTCGAAATAAAGTCAATACCGCATTAAGAAAAAAATGCATAAGGAGGCTGACATGAAGTCGCAACATTCATTGTTTATAACGATATTTTCACTTTTTTTACTCATGTTGTTCACCACCTCCGTATGGGCACAGGACATGCGTACAATAAAGGCCCAGATGCTTGACAGAAAATCAACCATTGATGCCCTGAAAAACAAGGGGTTCATTGGCGAGGGACATGACGGTTATCTTCACTTCAGGCAGGCGTTCAAGGATGCTCAACGGATTGTCAACGCAGAAAATGCCGATCGTCGCACAGTCAATAAGATCATTGCACAAAAAGAAGGGACGACGGTAGAAATTGTATCAAAAAAATTGGCAAAAAAACTGTATGCAGTAACTGCTCCCGGTCAGTGGCTGCAGAAAAGTGATGGCTCCTGGTACCAGAAAAAATAGAATTTCGTCATTTTTTCAATGATGCTGTTGGGGTATTGTTGGTTATCCCTCAAAATGATGAGAAGGGGGATTCTGTACAATAGTTGCGGAGTGAGTTGGATAAATAATGACTGAAAAAAAGCACTACCGTCCATCGTTTTATCTGACAATTAACTCTCTGTTTATTCTCCTCATTCTCGGCGTGGGAGTAGTCATTGCCTGGCATGATTACCGGACTACTGAAAAGATTGTTCTGACCGCAACAGATCGTTTTTATGATCAGGTTGCAAGAGAAGTTTCCCAGGATTTTCAACATACATACAAACCTGTATTTCAGACTGTCCGCCTGCTCTCCATGACACCCGTCATGCGTGCTATGACCCTGGATGAAAGGCTGCAGGAATTGCAAATTTTCAGTACTGCCCTGCAGAACAGGGCCGAGCTGTCAGGGATACAGGTTGGCTACACAAATGGCGATTATTTTATTGTACGATCCATTCCCTCTGATCG
>Ga0209013_10002786_pt1 | contig 15769 bp, 17 predicted proteins | sample Cruoilmetagenom2_FD_187291 | JGI IMG/M metagenome (GOLD analysis project Ga0209013, IMG submission 187291) | Oil polluted marine microbial communities from Coal Oil Point, Santa Barbara, California, USA - Sample 2 (SPAdes) (version 2) | ecosystem: Environmental > Aquatic > Marine > Oil seeps ... | reverse complement strand
GGATGGAGCTTATGGTAAAACATAGAAAAATAACTATCTATGTAACATCTTTAATGCTTTTAATTGCTAGTATTATTGGAATTTATCAAATAAAAATATCTGGAAGTTTAATAGAAGATATGCCTCAAAAAGCAGAGTTTTTCAAAGACATTCGTTTTTTTGAAGAGGAATTTAATGGCATTATGCCTTTAGAAATTGTTGTAGATACTAAACGCAAAAAAGGCGTAATGAAGTTAGCAACATTAAAACGGATGAATGAACTTGAAGAACTTATTGTTGAAACGCCCGAATTTTCTAAACCCATTTCAATTGTGAGTCTAGTAAAATACTCTAAACAAGCCTATTACAACGGAAATCCAAAATATTATCAACTACCAACCTCACAAGAAAATAGCTTTATTTTAAGTTATGCTAAAAACTCATCCTCAGATATTGATTTACTAAAAAACTTTGTAGATAGCACAGGGCAATATGCACGCATTACAACTTTTATGAAGGATATTGGGATCGACAAAATGGATCGTATCGAAGAAAATCTTCAAAGTAAAATTAATAAAGTATTCCCTAAAGACAAATACAATGTTTCATTAACAGGCAAGGCTTATTTGTTCCAAAAAGGAACTAAATATTTAGTAAACAATTTAATCCTTTCATTATCTCTAGCTATTTTATTAATCTCAATATTTATGGCTTATATGTTTAGGTCGTTTAGAATGATAATCATCTCATTAATTCCTAATTTAATTCCATTATTAATTACTGCTGGACTTATGGGATATTTAGGAGTGCCCATAAAACCATCGACAATTTTAGTGTTTAGTATTGCTTTTGGAATATCTGTTGACGACACCATTCATTTTTTAGCAAAGTACAGACAAGAACTCCAAGCAAATCACTGGAAAATTCGTAAATCTGTGTATGCTGCTCTACGAGAAACAGGTGTGAGTATGTTTTACACTTCAATAGTATTATTCTTTGGGTTCTCTGTGTTTGTCATTTCTAATTTTGGAGGCACTGTTGCACTAGGAGCATTAGTTTCGGCAACATTACTATTTGCAATGTTAGCCAACCTATTATTACTTCCTTCTTTACTCTTATCATTAGAAAGAAGTATTGCTAACAAAGAGGTTCTAATTGAGCCAAGCTTTAAAATTATCCCTGAAGAAGATAAAAACAAAGATAAATAATTAGTCTGAAACCGTTATCTTTGCAAACTTAATTAAAAGCATTAAAAATGAAACACAGTACTGTTGCAGAATTATTAACTCAAAATCACCAGCTTACAGAAATTGAAGCAAAAGGTTGGGTAAGAACTTTTAGAGCTAATCGTTTTATAGCCCTAAATGATGGTTCTACAATTAATAATATTCAATGTGTTCTTGATTTTGAAAATACAGATGAATCTATTTTAAAACGGATTACAACTGGAGCGGCAATTCATGTAAAAGGCACTTTAATTGAAAGCCTAGGTAAAGGTCAATCTGTGGAAATAAAAGTTGCATCAATTGATGTTCTTGGAGATTCAAATCCTGATGAATACCCTATACAACCAAAAAAACATACACTTGAATTTTTACGAGAAAATGCACATTTACGGGCTAGAACAAATACCTTTAGTGCAGTAATGCGATTGCGTTCTGCTTTATCTTTTGCGGTACACGAGTACTTTAATAAAAATGGCTTTTACTATATGCATACACCAATAATTACTGGTAGTGATGCCGAAGGTGCTGGAGAAATGTTTAGAGTAAGCAATTTAGATGCTAAAAATCCACCATTAAATGATGAAGGCAAAGTAGATTATAAACAAGACTTTTTTGGCAAAGAAACTAACCTAACTGTTTCTGGGCAATTAGAAGCAGAAACTTATGCAATGTCTTTAGGAAAAGTCTATACATTTGGACCAACCTTTAGAGCAGAAAACTCAAATACATCGCGTCATTTATCAGAATTTTGGATGATAGAGCCTGAAGTTGCGTTTATGGACTTAGCTGGTAATATGGATTTAGCCGAAGATTTTACTAAATATGTTTTAAATTATATACTCAAAAACAATAAAGAAGATTTAGCATTCTTAGAGCAGCGTTTAATTCAAGAAGATAAAACCAAACCTCTAGCCGAACGAAATGATATGACTTTAACCGACAAGTTAAAATTTGTTATTGATAATAACTTTAAACGTGTTAGTTATACTGAAGCCATTGATATTTTAAGAAATTCGAAACCAAACAAAAAGAAAAAATTCAAATACATTATTAATGAATGGGGAGCAGATTTACAAAGTGAACATGAACGTTTTTTGGTTGAAAAACATTTTAAATGCCCTGTTATTTTGTTTGATTATCCAGCTAACATCAAGGCATTTTACATGCGCTTAAACGAAGATGGTAAAACGGTTAGAGCCATGGATATACTATTTCCAGGCATTGGAGAAATTGTTGGAGGCTCACAACGTGAAGAACGCTTAGAAGTCCTAAAAGAGAAAATGGCTGAGTTAAATATCCCTGAAGAAGAATTATGGTGGTATTTAGATTTACGCAAATATGGAACTGCTGTACATTCTGGATTTGGTTTAGGGTTTGAGCGTTTAGTAATGTTTGTAACTGGAATGAGTAATATTAGAGATGTAATTCCTTATCCTAGAACGCCTCAAAATGCAGAATTTTAATGAATAGCAGAAAATATTTATTGAAAACAATCTAGGTTCATCTCGAATATAGATTGTTTTTTTTATTTTTATAGAAACCCAAATAATAAATGCTTAAACAATATTTACAATTCAAATTATCTCAAAAGTTGTCTCCACAGCAGATTCAGCTAATGAAATTAATTCAATTACCTACACAAGCCTTCGAGCAACGTTTAAAACAAGAGCTTGAAGAAAATCCTGCTTTAGAAAGTGGAAAAGATAATGCTGACGAGTTTGAAGATGGTTATGATAATGAAAATGAAGATTACAACGACAATGATTCTATTACAGCTGATGATATTAATGTTGACGATTATTTAAGTGATGATGAAATTCCTGACTATAGAATGCAAGCCAACAATTATAGTGTTGACGATGAAGATAAAAGTATTCCTTATGCCTCTGGAACTTCATTTACACAGCATTTAATCACACAATTAAATACCTTTAGATTAGATGAAGAGGAGCGTCAAATTGCAGAGTTTTTAGTTGGAAGTGTTGACAGTAGTGGTTATTTACGTCGTTCATTATCTGACATAATGGATGATCTTGCGTTTACACAAAATATTTACACAAGCGAAGATAAAATTGAAGATGTATTAAAAACAGTACAACAACTTGATCCTGCTGGTGTGGCTGCAAGAGATTTGCAAGAGTGTTTAAGTATTCAATTACATCGAAAAACTCAAAATCTGAATATAGAATTAGCTGTTAATATTATAGAAAAGGCTTTCGATCAATTTACTAAGAAGCACTATAAAAAACTATTGCAAAAATTTAATATAAGTGAAATTCAACTTAAAGATGCTATTCTAGAGATTGAACGGTTAAACCCAAAACCTGGTGGTTCTTTTTCTGGAAATAATAGAATGATTGAACATGTTGTTCCAGATTTTACAATTAGAATTGTAAATGGTGAATTAGAATTAACCCTTAACGGAAGGAATGCCCCTGAACTTCATGTCTCTCGAGAATACAACAATATGCTTAAAGGCTATAAGGAAGCAAAAAACAAATCGAAATCTCAAAAAGATGCGGTTCAGTTTATAAAGCAAAAATTAGATGGTGCAAAATGGTTTATTGAAGCTATAATACAGCGACAACAGACATTATTTATAACAATGAGTGCTATCATGCAGTATCAAAAAGAGTATTTTTTAACTGGTGACGAGCGTAAGTTAAGACCTATGATTCTTAAAGATATCGCTGATGAGATTGAAATGGATGTTTCTACAGTTTCTAGAGTTGCTAATAGTAAATATGTTGATACACCATATGGCACAAAATTGATAAAAGAATTCTTTAGCGAGTCGATGAAGAATGATCAAGGAGAAGATGTTTCTACAAGAGAAATAAAAAAGATCCTTGAAACAGTAATTGAAGATGAAGACAAAAAAAAGCCTTTAACTGATGAAAAACTTGCTCTTCTACTAAAAGAAAAAGGATACCCAATTGCTAGAAGAACAGTTGCAAAGTATAGAGAGCAACTTGATATTCCGGTTGCAAGACTCAGAAAACAAATTTAAATGAGTAGGCTTTTAAAAAGCATATCGTATATTTTTCATCCTCTATTTATGCCTTTTTTTGGTGTTATTTTTTATTTTTCAAAATCTCCTCGATTTATCCCATTACCAATTATTAAGGCCAAATTATTTGCTATTGCTTTCCTTACTATTTTTCTTCCTATACTACTCTTTTTTTTACTAAAGACTTTACGGAAAGTAAATACAATACAATTATCGACTACTAAAGAAAGAATTATCCCTTTAATTTTAAATTGTATAATTATTTATTTTATTATACAACGCGTTTTACCTTCTAATGAAATTATTGAACTATACTTCTTTTTTATAGGAATATTATTATCTACACTATCATGTCTAATGTTAGCGTTGCTAAATTTTAAAACTAGTATTCATATGATTGCTTCTGCTGGAGTTTTACAGTTTTTTATAGCATTAAGTATTCATTTTAATATTAATATTAATGCTACAATAGCAGTGTTTTTTATTATAGTAGGTGCTATTGCAACATCTAGACTTCATCTTAATGCTCATACTAATATTGAGTTGATTACAGGATTTTTTATTGGATTGATTCCCCAATTAATATTAGTAAATTATTGGTTATAGGAAGTTTATAATATATAAAATATTAATCCAATTTTAATGGCATTAATATCTATAGACTTACCATCAATTTTAGCTTCGTTTTTAAATATAGGGTTAAGTGCATAATATAAATAAGCATTCCAAGTGTTATAACCAACACCTAATGTTAACCCATATTGAATTTTTTCAAAATAATCAATGTTTTTAAGCTTAATATTTTCTGGAGGTCCATTAAACTTTGATGTAGATGCAAACACATAACCCAGCTTAAATCCTGAATAAATTCTCCAAAATTTGTAGGATTCAGCATTAGAAGATCTCCATCTAAATTCAAATGGAAGTTCTACAAGATGTGTCGAAAACTTATTTTTAGTAAATGAAGCGCTTTCGAGAATTTCATAAGCAAACTCACCTTGTTGATTTTTGGAAATTAAAAGGTTTTGATTGAATGAATTTGCAGAATAACCTAGCCCTAAACCAAAAGCTAAAGTTCTACTTTTGTTAATTGGCATATCTCTAATAAAACCTAAGTGAAACCCGCTTGAAAATCCATTTTGAGACATCTCTTGAGGCATTTTACCTAAAAGATTATAAGTAACCCCAAAATAAAATTGATCTTCTCTATAAAGTTTATCTGTTTCGACAGTGGTTACATCTTGACCTAATATAGATTGATAGCTTAGTAATGATAGAAATAAAACAAAAACAACTCTCATATTGTAAAGTTAATTAAATAAAAAAAAGACATTCTTAAATTGAATGTCTTTTTTTTATTTAATTCTTGAAAACTATTTCTAATTCTTCGAAATATCTCCATTTATTGCAGCATAGTTAATTTTTAATGCATTAACTTTTCTAAGCTCTTGCTTTATATCTCCAATTAAACCCATGTTGGCTTCCTTATCTACTTTTAAAGATGCCGTTAAAAATGGAATTTCTTCTTCTCTTCTTTCAGCACGTTCTGCAGCAATAAAAGCTCCTATTTCACCTACTTCTGCAAATTTATCGTTAAGTTGTATTCTAGCTTCTGTTCCATATTTTGCTTTATAACCTTTACTAGGCTTTCCTGCGTAGATATACATAACCAAATTCTTTTGCTCTAGCTTTTCAACTTGATCAGCATTTGGTAACCTATTTTCAATCATAAGAGAGCTGTCTCTCATTACGGTAGCCACCATAAAAAAGAATAATAGCATGAAAACAATATCTGGTAAAGATGCTGTATTTACTGCTGGCAAATCGCCACTTTTTTTCTTTTTAAATTTAGACATAATCTATTTTATCTATAAATTCTAAATTATTGTACTTCTGAAAGTTTTTGAGGATATTCCAATTTTATTTGATCTATTCGCTCTTTTAACTTTGTTTTATTCCCAATCCATTTTACATCTTTATAGTTCTTTTGCATTTCTATAAACGATGTCCCAAATTGTTCTTGTGCTCTTTTATTCCTTAAATCATTATATGCTCCAACAAGTTCGTTTTGAACCGAAATATAAGTAGCATAAGATGTTTCTCGTTCGTTCTTTAAAGAAATAATTGCTTTGTCTGGATTGTCTGATGATCTTGGGTTTTTACTCCCTTTACAATAATTGCAAGAACCATCTCCTCCATTATCTAAAAACTCAATAGCAGCAGCTCTTAAATCTTTAATTTGCATAAGTTCGTCTTCAACAAGCATTTGGTCTTTACCATTAATAAGAACAGTAAATATATTTTTTTGCTTGATGATTACGTCTTCCTGATCGTCTTCCTGTATTGGAGGTAACTTTCTATTAATTCCAGAATCCTTTTCCATAGTTGTTGTAACTAAAAAAAAGATTAATAACAAGAAGGCAATGTCGGCCATTGAGCCTGCATTAACTTCTGGTGCTGCCCGTTTTGCCATAATTACTTAATTAATTTTTTAACGCTAGATAATAACATAGATAAAATTGCAACTGTTCCTAGCACATAAAATGCTACCAAACCTGCTCCCACCATATGAGATTGTTTATCTGTTGCTACTCCTTCACTATAAGTATATTGTGTTGTGTCTCCACCTGTTAAAGCATATGCAATTATTAATACGGCTGCAAAAGCGCCTACACCAATAAGTGTGCTTTTTAATGAACTAGTATGTGTAACTAAATTTTGAATAACAAAAAACACTACAAACAATAAAATTAATGCTAAGGTTATATAGGCTACATAAGACATATTATCTACAGCACCTGCATCTCCTGCTTTAATGGCATCATCCCCTTTAGAGACAATCATTGCTAAAAATATTGTTCCTGCTAAACTTAAAACCGCAACAACTATTTTTAATATTTTGTGTAATTTCATAATAATATATGATTTAAATAATTACTTCTGGTTTCTTATCAATAAATCCATCAATGTAATTGATGCATCTTCCATATCGTTAACAATACTATCAATCTTGGCAACAATATAATTATAAAAAATTTGAAGTATAATCGCAACAATTAAACCAAATACAGTTGTTAAAAGTGCCACTTTAATACCTCCTGCAACAAGCGACGGTTGCATATCTCCGGCTGCTTCAATCATATCAAAGGCTTGAATCATACCAATAACAGTTCCCATGAAACCAAGCATTGGTGCTAATGCAATAAATAAAGAAATCCAAGAAACGTTTTTCTCTAATTGTCCCATTTGCACACCACCATAAGCTACAACAGCTTTTTCAGCAGCTTCTAATCCTTCGTCTGTTCTATCTAAACCTTGATAGAAAATAGAAGCAACAGGCCCTTTTGTGTTTCTGCAAACTTCTTTTGCTGCTTCAACACCACCTGAAGAAAGTGCGTCTTCAACTTCTTGAGTTAATTTTTTTGAATTTGTTGTAGAAAGGTTTAAAAAGATAATTCTTTCAATAGCAATTGCTAAACCTAGAATTAAACATAATAATACAATTCCCATGAACCCAGGTCCACCTTCAATAAATCTCTTTTTTAATTCTTGATGAAATCCAACCTCTTCAGTAGCAGCTGCTCCTTCGTCTTCGGTTTGACTTACAACTGTATTAACAATTGTGTTTGTGTTCGCATAAGTATTAGCATTTACAGTTCCGAATGCCATAATACCTGCGATAGCTAGAATAGAAAATAATCTTTTCATTGTGATTTTGATCTTAATTTTATTAGTTAAAGCGTTAAAGATATAAAAAAAATGCAATTAAAAAATAAAAATTGCAGGAGAGATAAGGATAATTAGGTTTCTTCCTTTTTCCTCTTGCAGAGAGGAAGGGATTCGAACCCTCGATACGCTTTTGGCGTATACACACTTTCCAGGCGTGCGCCTTCGACCACTCGGCCACCTCTCTAAAAATTTATCTTTTCTTACAGTGGTGGAATTAACGAAAAAAAAATCAAAGGCTGAAATTTTTAAAGTTAATTTTGCGACATTTCTCCTCTTAAAGAAGTTTCATAAACTGATTTAAAAGTTTTTGAGGATAAATTCTTACTTAATAAATACATGAGCTTCGTTACTGCGGCTTCAGTTGTAATATCTTTACCAGAAATAACACCAATCTTTTTTAATTGAGTACTAGTTTCGTATTGACCCATCATAACACTACCTCCTGAGCATTGGGTAACATTAATAATGTGTATGTCTTTTAAAATTGTTTCTTCTAGTAAATTAATAAACCAATCTTCGTTAGTGCAATTTCCAGCGCCATAAGTCTCTAAAATAATCCCTTTAAGATTAGGAGTTTTAAATATAGATTGCAATATGGATTGAGAAATACCTGGAAACAATTTTACTAAGGCAATATTAGTGTCCAATTGTTTATGAATAACTAATGGTTTTCTAGTATCTGGGTTAAGTAAATATGGATAGTTTATTTTTAAATGCACTCCCGACTCGGCTAAATCTGGATAATTTAAAGAAGCAAAGGCTTCAAAATGTTCTGCATTTATTTTAGTAGAACGATTCCCTCTATACAGTTTATATTCAAAATATAAACCTACTTCTTTAATTACTGGCTTGTTATTTTCTCTTAATGATGCCACTTGTATAGATGTAATTAAATTCTCTTTTGCATCTGTTCTTAAATCTCCTATAGGTAATTGTGAGCCTGTAAATATTACTGGTTTAGATAAATTTTCTAACATAAAACTTAATGCTGAAGCAGAATAACTCATCGTATCGCTTCCATGTAAAACAACAAAACCATCACAAGCACTATAATTACTATCAATGATTTCTGCTATTTGAATCCAATAGTCAGGATTTATTTTGGATGAATCTATGGGCTCATCAAATGAAATTGTTTCTATCGTACAATCTAAAAGCTTAAGTTCTGGGATTTTTATTAATAAGTGATCAAAATCAAAAGAATGCAAAACTCCTGTTTCAGGGTCTTTTATCATTCCTATTGTTCCTCCTGTATATATTAAAAGTATGTTTGGCTTTTGCATTATTAAACTTTAAAAATCTCTTTTGAATTTGCCGTAGTAATTTCGGCAATTTTTTCTTGAGATATCATATATATTTCTGATAATTTTTCTAACACCTTTAATATATAACTACTTTCGTTGCGTTTCCCTCTATATGGTACTGGCGATAAATAAGGTGAATCGGTTTCTAACACAATATGTTTTAGGTCTATTTGATTTAAAAATTTATCAATTTTTCCGTTTTTAAAAGTTACAACTCCTCCAATACCTAATTTCATATTATACGAAATGGCCTTATGAGCTTGTTCTAACGTTCCAGTGAAGCAATGAAAAATTCCGAATAAATCATCTGCTTTTTCTTCTTCTAAAATTTCAAATATTTCGTCAAACGCTTCTCTACAATGAATTACTATTGGCAATTTATGTTGTTTTGCAAGTTTTATTTGAATTCGAAAAGCTTCTTGCTGAATTTTTAATGTTGTTTTATCCCAATACAAATCAATTCCAATTTCGCCAATTGCTATAAAAGATCGTTTTGCTAGCATGTCATCTACATGCTTTAATTCATCTCTATAATTATCTTTAACATGAGTTGGATGCAATCCCATCATTAAAAACACATGTTCTGGAAAATCTTTTTCTAACTGAAACATTTCTTTAGTATATGTTGAATCAATTGCAGGAATAAAGAAACGTGTGATGTTTTGTGTTAAAGCGCGCTGAATCATATCATTTCTGTCATCATCAAAAGCTTCACTATATAAATGTGTATGAGTATCTGTTATAATCATGCAGTAAAAGTAAGGTATGATTCCTATATTTGAAAAAAAATAAATGACGTTACAAGAATTTCTTCTTCAACAAGGCTACATAAAAATTAAACTTAAGTTTACAAAAACTAATCATTTTGAAATTAAAGCTAATATAAATGGTGTTAAGGGTCGTTTCATTTTAGATACAGGTGCTTCAAACTCTTGTATAGGTTTTGATTCGGTTAAAGATTTTAATTTAAAAGTTGAAGATTCCGAAGTTAAGGCTGCTGGTGCTGGTGCTGTAGATATGTTAACCCAGCTTTCTAAAAAAAATGTAATTAAAATTGGGAAATGGAAAAGAGATAAAGTAGCATTAATCCTGTTTAATCTAACACATGTTAATACTGCTTTAACAAACCATGATTCAAATCCTGTCGATGGCATTATTGGAGCAGATATTTTAAAAAAAGGAAAGGCAATTATAGATTACCAAAAAAAGTATTTGTATCTTAAACTATAATATTAAATCCCTTGAATCTATTATGCAACCATCTCTTATTATTGCAGACGATCATCCTTTAGTGCTAAAAGGATTACACGACTTTTTGATTGAAAACGGAAATAATGTCATTGGAAGTGCTTCAAATGGTAAAGACGCATACGAATTAATAGTGAGGTTTAATCCTGAAATAGCCATTTTAGATATTAGAATGCCACTTATGTCTGGTATAGAAATTACAGAAAAATGTATAAGTAATAATATAAAAACTAAAATTGTGCTTATTACTTTCGAAAAAAGCGCACAATTATATCACCAAGCAAAAGCTTTAAATGTGTTTGGGTATATCCTTAAAGAATTAGCTTTAGTAGAAATTGAAAATTGTATCGTATCAATACAAAATAACATTCCATATTTTAGTCCAGAAATTGAAGAGTATATGTCTAATCAAAAAGACACTATTGACTTTAGTTCTTTAACTCCAACCGAAAAAAAGGTCTTGAAATTAATTGCTCAAAATAAAACTGCAAAAGAGATTGGTGAGATTTTATTTACTTCGAGCAGGACGGTTGAAAAACATAAAAGCCACATTATCAAAAAATTAAATATAGAATCTCATCAAAATAGCTTATTAATTTGGGCTAAAGAAAACCAAGCTTCCTTTATGTAAAAATACGTAACGTTACGTATTGTTTCATATACTTTTATTACAGATATTTACAGTGCTATTAATTAGTTATTAGGGAGAATTAGCGAAGGCTTTGGATTATTTGTTAATTCAGAGCCTTCAAATTAAAGACTCTTTTTATATTTTTTATCCAAATTTATCTATGAATGCAAATCATAGTCTTAGAAATAAAATCTTATTTATTGGATTAGTCGTTATAGTAATACTGTTTATTTCTATAAATATATTAGTTAGTTTTATATAAAAAGAAAAGCATTATTTTAAAGATGGTGCTTTTTTATTCTTTCCACTTTAAGGTTTCGATAATGTGCTGTATGTCTTCTTTTATATAATGAGCAGCTGGAAGAATAGAGTCGTAATTAGGTTTTACATAAAAGTACAGCGATCCTGTTAAAAAATGGTTGACACTATCGGTTACATAAAACTGTGATTGCGATGCTGCATTACCTTCTATTTCATAAAGCATTCCATAAACACGGTTTTCAAAATTTGCAAAAGGTTGTTTGGTTATTGCATCTGCTTTAATTGCATGAGATTGTGTCAAGTTTTGTGCATCTAATAAAAATAGTTTTAAACTTGTGGTGTCAATTTTTTTATATGTTAAAAAAATGGTTGCTTTTATTGAAGGATAGGTTATATCTATACCTAAAGTTTTTTTGTCTCTTGAAGCTTTTATTTTTCCAACATTATTAGTGATGCTATTTTTTTCGAATGAAAAAGGTAGATAAGCATTAACTTCTTGATACTCTGGTTTTGGATAATCTAACCTTAAAAATGCTTTGGGTTTAGGAATAATAGGGTCGCTACCACAAGATATACATAAAACTATCGCAAAAAGAAGTAATAAATTTTTCATTAATGTTTAATAGTGACTTTTATTTGTTTTATGCGTTTTTTATCTAAAGCCTCTATAGTAAAAACGTAATTATTAAAATTTATTTTACTGTCAATTTTAGGGAAACTTCCAGACACCTCTAATATAAATCCTGCAATAGTTTCAGCTTCTCCTTTTCGAGACTCAAAAACAGTTTCATTTTCAATCTTAACTATTTTATAAAAGTCTTTCAATGTTGTTTTTCCTTCAAATACAAAATTGCTATCATCAAGTTTAGAATACGTTAAATCATCAACATCAAATTCATCACTAATATCGCCTACAATCTCTTCAATTACATCTTCTAAAGACACTATCCCAGAAGTTCCACCATATTCATCAACTACAACAGCAAGGTGAACTTTTTTCTCTTGAAACTCAACCATTAAATCGTCTAACTTTTTATTTTCAGGAACAAAAAATGGTTCACGAAGTAAGCTATTCCAATTAAAATTTACTTTACCCAAATAAGGCAATAAATCCTTTACATATAAAATACCAAGAATTGCATCTACATTATCTTTATAAACAGGAATTCTTGAATATCCATGCTTAATTATTTTAGGAATAATTTCACTGTATTTTAAGCTCTCTTCCAAAGCAAAAATATCCATTCTTGGTTGCATAACTTGTTTAGTGTCTGTGTTTCCAAAAGATACAATCCCTTTTAATATTTTATGTTCTTCTTTAGTTGTATCATCTTCACTAGTTAATTCGAGCGCTTGTGATAATTGATCCACACTCATGTTAGATTTTTGTTTCCCAAGTTTATTCCTAATTGCTTCTGTTATTCCTTGCATTGGTAAGCTTATAGGCGAAAAAATAGTATCTAGTATTTTTAGCGGATAAGCCATAAACTTTGAAAACTTTAAATTGTTCCTGCTAGCATAAACTTTAGGTAGTATTTCGCCAAAAAGTAAAATTAACACTGTAGCAATAATAACCTTTAAAAAAAATACTAGGTTAACTTCAAAAAAATAAAAATTAATAGCAGAATTAATATTTTTGAACAAAGCATCGCTTATTGATGCAAACAAAATAACAATTGCAATATTTATAAAATTATTAGCTACTAATATAGTGGCTAATAATTTTTGAGGTTTCTTCAACAGTTTAGAAACAATCTCAATGGGTTTTGATTTTTCTTCAAGCCCTGTATCAATATCTAATTGTGTAAGCGAAAACAAAGCTACTTCTGCTCCCGAAATTAAAGCAGAGCATACTAGAAGTAAAAACAATAGGACAAAACCAGATACAACTGAGACATCAATTGCGTTAAGATAGATAATTATACTAATGGGATCAGGATCCAAATGCTATAATATTTGTTAAACAATTAGAATGGTAAATCATCTTCTTCACCTAACGATTTATTTACCACATCTTGATTATTCTGTACAGGTAATTGTGGTTCTTGAGAAGAGGTTCCAGCCTGAGCACTTTCGCTTTTTGTGGTTAAAAACGTAAAATCTTTACATTGAATTTCGGTAGAAAAACGATCCATTCCCTTATCATCTTGCCACTTTCGAGTTTTAATCCGTCCTTCAATATAAACTTTATCTCCTTTGCTTAAATATTTTTCACAAATCTCTGCACCTTTATTTCTTACAACTATATTATGCCATTCGGTATTAGAAACACGCTCATTGGTTTGTTTATTAACATAAGATTCGTTTGTTGCTAAAGGAAAACGACCTATACAACCTCCTCCTTCAAAATAATGCATTTTTACCTCATCTCCTAAATGCCCTATTAGCATAACTTTATTTAATGTTCCTGACATAATTATTAAATTTTTAATGGTACAAAATTAACTGATTTATAGTTGACTTTACTAAAAGTAGCGAAAAAATATGAACAATATCAATGCTCTAAAAAATTAAATTCATCTATAAACCTACTTATCAAAATAGGAACTGGGTATAATTTTATTTTTGATATTTCAATACCTTTTTGAGGAAGTTCGCTCGCTTTAATAATCCAAAATTTGGTATATAAATGTTGGTGAGAAAGTTTATGAAAGATTTCTTTCTCATTATAAAGGCTAAAATTATAATCCATTCCATTTAAAAACGAAACAATATCAATATTGCTATTAAACTCCTCTTCTGTTAAAGACTCCTGAGTTTCAATTAAAGGAAACTGATACAAATTTTGCCAAATACCCTTTTTCGTTCTTTGCGTTAATATAGTTGTATGCTTACCTGAAACAAATACTAAGAAATTAAAATACTTCTTCACAATTTTAGTTTTGTTAATCTTAACTGGAAGCTCCATAATTTTGTTAAGTGCTAATGCAATACATTTTTTATTTAAAGGGCATATTTCACAATTTGGTGCTTTTGGCTTGCATTGTACCGCTCCAAATTCCATAATAGCTTGATTGTAATCTCCAATATTATCTTTTGGTAGTAAAGTTTGGGCTTTAGCCTTAAATACTTTTATGCCTTGAGATGAATTTATTGGAATATCGATTCCAAAATATCGCGACAATACTCTATAAACATTTCCATCAACAACTGCAGTAGGCTCATTATAACAAATTGAAGCAATAGCGCTAGCCGTATAATCTCCTACTCCTTTAAGATTTAATAGCTCTTTGTATGTCTTTGGGAACATTCCTTGCAAGTTATCTACAATATATTTGGCAGATAAATGTAAGTTTCTTGCTCTAGAATAATAACCCAACCCTTGCCATAATTTTAATATCTGTTCTTCGTTAGCTTTTGCTAGATCAAAAACTGTAGGGAAATTAGCAACAAAATCTTCATAATATGGTAACCCTTGTTTAACTTGAGTTTGCTGCATAATAATTTCAGACAGCCATATATAATAAGGATTTAGAGTTCCTCTCCAAGGAAGATCTCTCTTATATTCTGAATACCAATGTTTTAAAGTTTTTGTGAAGTTCATTTTAAAATTTTCCTTAAAGAGCAAAAATAAACGTTTATTAGGTTAAATTTTAATGTATTAGGCTTGAAATATTGAATATAAAATACATATATTTGCATCCCTTATAATTAATAGATAACCCTTAAAAATTAACAAACAATGACTAAGGCTGATATAGTAGCAAAAATTTCCGAGAAGTTAGGAATAGAAAAAGGTGATGTTCAAGCAACAGTAGAAACATTTATGAGTGAAGTTAAAACATCGTTAGAAGGTGGTGACAACGTATATCTTAGAGGTTTCGGTAGTTTCATCATTAAAACAAGAGCAGAAAAAACAGGTAGAAATATTTCTAAAAACACAACTATCAAGATCCCAGCTCATAACATACCAGCATTTAAGCCAGCAAAAGTTTTTGTAGAAAGTGTAAAAGCTAATGTTGAAATTAAATAAAACATTAAAAAAGTATTAATTTAAAAAGTATTAATTTATGCCAAGTGGTAAAAAACGTAAAAGACACAAGGTAGCAACGCATAAGCGTAAAAAAAGACGGAGAGCTAACCGTCACAAGAAAAAATAATTCGAAAAAGTAGTTTTTTAACTACTTTTTCAATTTTATTAAATCGTTCTTTGATAATAAATTTATGATTTAATTATGCTTATACCTTAGCATAATCATGAATTTTACAGATTAAAATCCTGTGATAATCAAATAAATATGTATAATCCATCTGTACTTAATTGTATAGATAAAAATTAACTAAATGAATAAAGAATTAATAATTCGTTCTAGTTCTAACAATGTTGATTTTGCCTTATTAAAAGATGGAAAACTTATTGAATTACAAAAAGATGAAGATG